>Ga0137306_102962_pt1 | contig 13320 bp, 12 predicted proteins | sample Inofroosms_March_FD_97187 | JGI IMG/M metagenome (GOLD analysis project Ga0137306, IMG submission 97187) | Mouse cecal microbial communities from Vienna, Austria - N-Acetylneuraminic and N-Acetylglucosamine D2O microcosms_March | ecosystem: Host-associated > Mammals > Digestive system > Large...
CGTAAGAGTAACATAAAAGGGGAACAGGAAGCAGAAGAAAGGGTACTGCTTTCTGAATCCCCGGATAAAATAATCAGAGGAGCGGCAGACAGGGTATGAGGAATTATTTGAAGGAGATCAGAGAAAAAACTTCAGGCATGGGCAGGAAGGAAGCATGTTCCTATATCTTTACCTATTACTGGTATCATATGCTGGGTATCGCCGCTGCCGCTGCTCTGATTCTTTTATTTGCAGTGCACTATGGATTTGGAAATAAAAAGCCGGTCTTTACATGTGTTATTGTAAACCAGGTGACAGACGGGGAGGAAGACTTAAGGCTTAGAGATGACTTTGCCGGATGGGCAGGGCTTCAGAAGGAGAGGATTGTGATTGACTCCAGCTATCTTTTCTCCTACGGTGATCTTAGGATGGAAGGGACGAATGAAAGCTCCTATGAGAAATTTTTCTTCCAGTGGAGAAACAGGGAGCTGGACGCAGTCATCGTGCCGGAGAGCTTTTACAGGCACTGCAAAGGAATGGGCGGAAGCTTTCATCTGCTTGAGGAAAGGGAGATAACAGAAGCAGGGAGCCTGCCTTATATGGACGAGGGCGAGTGCAGGGCAGTACTCCTTAGTGAGGCCGGACTTATGGAAAAAATCACAGGAAGACAGGATGAAAAGCTGCTGCTGGCATTTCCTGAGACCGGGGAGCTGTCAGAAGTGAGTAAAAGCTTTTTGAAGTATATGTGCGGTGAGCGGCCGCAGATAAGATACAGGAGGGAAGAGTCATGAAGAAACTATCAATTGAGCATCCGTTTTTTGATTTTATGGGAAGTCTCGGAGACTGGATGATATTGAATGTCCTGTTTGTCCTCACGTCTCTGCCGGTGATCACCGCAGGCGCTTCTCTTACAGCTATTTATAAGGTTGCTCTCAGGCGTGTAAGAAAAGAGAGCCGTTACGCGGCGAGGGAATATTTCCAGGCCTTCCGGGAGGAGTGGAAAGAAAGCACGAGGCTGTGGCTTGTGTTCCTGTGCACAGGCGGGATTCTTCTGTTTGACGTGCTGTACGGAAAGAACCTTCCGGGCATTCTGAACATTGCCATCGGATGTCTGGTTGTCCTGTGGTGCTTTGCATTCACCTATGCATTCCCCCTGCAGGCGAGATTCAGAAACAGCATGAAGAATACTTTGGCAAATGCATTATTTCTGGCCCTCCGCAATCTGCCCCTCACAGTGATTATGGCAGGGCTTAACAGCACTCCGGCGGTATGCATCGCCTCTGGGGCATTTGTGGTAATGGCAGTGATGCCGGTTTTCTGCATCATAGGATTCTCGCTGATCATATGGATCAACAGTCTCCTGTTAACTGTTATTTTTAATAAATGGATTCATATGAAGGAGGAAGATAAAGATGAAAATCAAGCCTGATCACAGAAAATTATCCTACAGTGGGAGAATTGACTGGACCAATCCAGAGGAGCCGGTTTTTGTGTTCCCATGTACCTCGGTGGGAATGAGATTTACAGGAGGAATGCTCAGGATTCAGGTAAGAAACTGCAGTGCGTACTGGGATAACTACCTGGGCTGTATTCTGGACGGGCGGCAGTCAGCGCTTAAGCTTCCCCGGGAGGGGACGGCGGTTCTTGAGATCCCTGTGGAGGAGACAGGGAAAAAAGAGCATGAGGTACTGATCTTTAAACGGCAGGATGCCTGTCATGAGGTGGCATTTCTCGGGGCGGAGCTCGCGGAAGGTGCAAAGCTTCTCGACATGCCGGGAAAGCCGGACAGAAGAATCGAGGTCTATGGAGATTCCGTGTCCGCAGGGGAGGTGTCAGAGGCTGTGGACTATGCAGGGTGTGAGGATCCGGAACATAATGGAGAGTATTCCAATAGCTGGTATTCCTATGCCTGGATGACCGCCAGGAAACTGGGGGCGCAGATTCACGACATTGCCCAGGGCGGGATTGCTCTTTTGGACGGAACAGGCTGGTTCTATGCCCCGGATTATATCGGGATGGAGACAGCATGGGACAAAATCCACTATCATCCGGAGCTTGGCGGGATATCCGGCTGGGATTTTAAAAAATATACACCCCAGGCAGTTATTGTGGCGGTCGGGCAGAATGACAGTAATCCGGAAGACTATATGGCAGAGGATTACTGCGGTGAAATGGCGGTCAGGTGGAGACAGCATTACGGGCAGTTTCTTAAGAACCTCAGGAGCAGGTATCCATTTGCCAGGATTATCTGTATCACAACGCTTCTGTATCACGACGAAGCGTGGGACCGGGCCATTGGACAGGTAGTCAGTGAGATGGGGGATGCGGGTGTTACCCAGTATACGTTTAAGAGGAACGGGAAAGGAACTCCCGGACACCTGCGGATACCGGAAGCAGAGGAAATGGCAGAAGAGCTGGCGGCATATATCGAAAGCCTTCATGTATTTGAACAGGATTCCTCTGCCACAGGAAATTGGAAGGATGGGGATAACAATGGGACAGATTGATAATACGAGAATAAAAAGCTGTATGAGAAGAGCACAGGATGGGGAGGAGCTGACGATCGGATTTTTCGGCGGCTCTATCACCCAGGGATGCCTGGCGAGCGTTCATGAGAAATCGTACGCAAGGCGCGTGTTTGACTGGTGGCAGGAGACATTTCCACAGGCGGATTTCCATTATGTAAATGGCGGGATCGGAGGAACCACCTCCCATTTCGGAGTATCCAGAGTGGTACAGGATCTGCTGATGTACCAGCCAGATATGGTGTTTGTGGATTTTAGCGTAAATGACAGGGAGGAAGAGATTTTTAAGGAAACCTATGAAGGGCTGATCCGCAGGATTCTCGGGTGGCGGACCAGGCCGGCGGTTCTGATTCTGAATAATGTATACTATGATACGGGAAGGAACGTACAGACATACCACAATGAGGTGGCAGACTGGTATCACGTTCCCCATGTAAGCATGAAGGATACACTGTACCAGAGGATGAAGGAAGGTCTGTATACCCAGGAGGAGCTGACAGAGGACGGACTTCATCCCAATGATAAGGGGCACGGGCTTGTAGCATCTGAGATTATAGCACGATTGGAAGAGATCAGAAAGGAACTGCCGCAAAAGAACAGAGAAGAGGCGCCCCTGCCAGAGCCGCTGACAAAGAATGCCTATGAACATGCCAGGAGACTGACGATCCGGGAGGCATCTCCAGAGCTTCAGGGCTTCCGGGCAGACACTAAGGAGAAGGAAGGACATCTTGACCTCTTTAAAAACGGCTGGATTGGGAGAAAGCCTGGAGACAGGATCGTTTTTGAGACAGAAGCCTCCTGCATAGGCATACAATATCGGAAGACAATCCGGCGGCCTGCCCTGCGCTCAGAGCTTGTGCTGGATGGCGACAGAGAACATACTTTTATTCTGGACGGTAATTTCGAAGCAGACTGGGGAGACCTGGCGGAGCTTGAACCGGTTTTGCAGCACGGGGAGAGAAAAAGGCACCGCATTGAGATAGAGATACTTGACGACCGGCTTAAAGCGGCAGCACCGTTTTATCTGATGTCGTTTATCATTGCCTGAACAGGAGACAGATACGCTTAAGGGTAAGGAACTGAAAAGGTGAACAGGAGGTTTTAAGGAGTGGAAGCAAAAAAGGTATATGAATTCTGGCTGACAGATTCTTATTTTGACGAGGAGACAAAGAAGGAGCTTAAAAGTATTGCGGGAGATGAAAAGGAGATTGAAGAGCGGTTTTACCGTGATCTGGAATTTGGGACAGGAGGACTTCGGGGAATCATCGGGGCGGGTACGAACCGCATGAACATCTATACAGTAAGAAAAGCAACACAGGGGCTTTCGAATTATATACGGAAGGAACAGGCACAGGAAAAGGGAGTTGCCATTGCCTTTGATTCGAGAAACATGTCGCCGGAATTTGCAGAAGAAGCGGCTCTCTGTCTTGCTGCAAATGGAATCAGGGCGTATATTTTCCCGTCCCTGCGTCCCACGCCGGTGCTGTCCTTTGCCATGCGCCGCCTTGGCTGCACGGCAGGAATTGTGGTGACGGCAAGCCATAATCCGCCGGAGTATAACGGGTATAAGGTATACTGGGAGGATGGGGCGCAGATTACCTCTCCCAGGGACAGGGAGATTATCCGGGAGGTAAATGCCATTACAGACTATGCCCAGGTAAAGACCATGACAAGGCAGAGGGCAGAGGAAGAGGGGCTTTATGAGGTGATCGGCTCTGAGATAGACGATGCGTATATTGAGTGCCTGAAAGAGCTGGTGCTGTGTCCGGATATTGTAAGGGAAGAAGCCCGGAATATGAAGATCGTCTATACGCCCCTCCACGGAACAGGAAATCTTCCGGTCCGCCGGATTTTGGGGGAACTGGGCTTTTCTAATGTGTACGTTGTAAAGGAGCAGGAGCTTCCTGACGGAAATTTTCCTACAGTTTCCAGTCCCAATCCGGAGGATGCCCGTGCATTTTCCCTTGCGCTTAAGCTGGCAGGGGAGGTGGACGCAGACTTGATTCTTGCTACAGACCCGGATGCAGACCGGCTGGGCGTTTATGCAAAGAATCCTAAGACAGGGGAATATGTAAGCTTCACCGGAAATATGTCCGGCGCACTGATCATGGAATACATTCTTTCAAGAAGAAAGGCGATGGGAACGCTTCCTGGAAACGGCGCTGTTGTCACCACGATTGTCTCGGGAAAGATGGCGCAGGGGATTGCGGATGAGTACCGGGTAAAACTGATTGAGACGCTGACAGGCTTTAAATACATCGGCGAGCAGATTAAATTTTTTCAGCGGGATCACAGCTATGAGTATCTGTTCGGTTACGAAGAGAGTTATGGCTGTCTGGTGGGAACCCATGCGAGAGATAAGGATGCGGTTGCGGCAGTGATGGCGCTGTGCGAAGCAGCTGCCTGGTACAGGCATCAGGGAACCTCCCTGTGCGGACAGATGGAAAAACTGTATCAGAAATATGGTTATTATAAGGAAGGACTTGCTGCCATTACCCTGAAGGGACAGGAGGGCTTAAGAAAGATCAGCGGGATGATGGAGAGGATCCGCAGAGAGATCCCAAAGACCATTGGAGGAGTTCGGGTTATACGGTTTAGGGATTATGAAAATGACGTGCTCCTTGACTGTACAACAGGGGAGAAGGGACAGACCGGCCTTCCGAAGTCCAATGTCCTGTATTTTCAGATGGAAAACGAGGCCTGGTGCTGTGTACGCCCGTCCGGCACAGAGCCTAAGATAAAGTTTTACATTGGCGTGAAGGGCGCGGCAGAAGCCGATGCAGATCGTAAGCTGCGTGAAATGACAGATGCAGTAAAAAAACTTGTATAACATTGTCAGACAAGTGAAGCGAACGGTTAATTAGTGTGGGTTATTTTGGTCTGCATACAACTGTGAAGGTACAAAAAACGGCTATAAAGAATGGAAGAATAGGGGAAAAACTATGGGCATCTTGAAATTAAAGCCAGGCTGCAAGGACTATATCTGGGGCGGTGACAGGCTTATAAAAGAATATGGAAAGGAATACGAGGGAACTGTGCTGGCGGAGACATGGGAGCTTTCCTGTCACCCGGACGGCCCGTCCGTCATTACAAATGGAGTATATGCAGGATGGACCCTGCAGGAATATATTGACAGGGAGGGGAAGAATGTTCTTGGCACTCACTGCAGGAGATTTAAGGAGTTTCCAATCCTGACGAAATTCATTGATGCAAAAGACAATCTCTCCATCCAGGTCCACCCGGACAACCAGTATGCCCTGAAAAATGAGGGCCAGTATGGAAAGACGGAGATGTGGTATGTGATGGATGCCGGGGAGGACGCATTTCTGTACTATGGGTTCCGCAGGGAAATCAGCCGGGAGGAATTCGAGGAACGGATTCGAAAGGACACGCTGCTGGAGGTGCTGAATGCGGTTCCTGTTCAGAAGGGGGACGTACTGTTTATTGAATCAGGTACCATCCATGCCATTGGAAAAAATATCCTGATTGCCGAGATCCAGCAGAATTCCAATGTGACATACCGTGTATATGATTACGGGAGAGTCGGGAAGGACGGGAAGAAGCGGGATCTGCATATAGAGAAGGCGCTGGCGGTTACCAGGAGGATTCCGATTATTAAGGACAACAGCAGCTATCCCCATGTGGCAGACTGTGATTACTTTACAGTGGACAAGCTGAATCTGGACGGCAGGGTCATGGAGAAGCTTACTGGGAGGGTGTCGGAGGAATCCTTTGCCAGCATCCTCATACTGGACGGCGAGGGGACGATTGCAAATCAGGGTGAGACACTGGGATATAAGAAGGGCGACAGCTTTTTCCTGTCAGCCGGGAGCGGAAAGTATACGATTAAGGGAACCTGTGACGCCCTGATTACAACTATCCGGGAACAGGCGGCGCAGGTAAAGCTTGGAATTGATATCAGCGGAAATGAAGCAAGGATCGGGCTTGTGGACATCCGGCAGGAGCTCATGGACTGTGAGAGCGTCCGGATGGATAACGCCCGCCCTGCGGACGAGCTGATCGGTGAGATTGCAAGGAAGGCTCTTGCACTTTTAGAGAAGCATCAGATTCCGGCTGACCAGTGTGTGGGTGCTGGAATCGGAGTGCCAGAAGCTGTGGACAAAAAGAGAGAAATCGTCTGCTCCCCGGGCGGTATAAACTGGGAAGATGTAGATATTACAGGGGAGATCGGGAAATATCTCCCTGTCCCGGTCTGCATTGCCAGCAACGCAGACTGCGCAGTGCTCGGGGCGGCCGGGCTGTTGGCTTATTAAAGGAATCCCGAAGGACGGTGCTAAAAATTACTGTTCACATACAGGTCTGTGCATTTACTGCACAGACCTGTAAGAAAGTGATTTAGGAGTGAGCAAATCGTTACTATTCACAGACTAACCGTCCGCTCATAGTAACGATTCGGGGCGGCATTCCGAGTTTTGCTGCGCAAAAACCGCCCCTCACTCCTGCATCATGTTCTCACGGAATGCGCAGTTCAGCGCATTCCTGAGCCGTGAATAGTAACGCAAATCCCATTCGCGGATGAAAGCGTCAAAAGGTATTTTGACTCTTTCATCATTTATATGATAAGATATAATAGTAGGCAGGAAAAATTTGCAATCAATATTTGGAGGCGGCGTCTTGAATCAAAATGTTAAAATATATAAAGAAAATTATGTAAATCTGCCTGGCAGGTTTGTTGAAAAAATTGAACATGATATACGCTTCCTGCTGGAGGCAGACATTAAGGGCCTGAAAAAGATCTATCTTTTCGGAAGCTGTGCACGGGGAGATGTCAGGAGCAGCAGTGACGTGGATCTTTTAGTAGTTACAGATCAGAAAATCAGTGACAGAGCTCTTGCTGCTGATATCCGCTGGTCATTGGATGAACCAGTAAATGGCGTCAAAACAGATATTGTCTATAAAAATGAAGCATCAGAAGAGATGCAGAATGTTTTTGAAAATATCGTTAAACACGAAAAAAAGATGATTTTGGAGGTGATTGGATGATCAGAAATACCTATCTGGATATTGCCGGGAATGATTTGCAATATCTGGAGTCTGTACTTGCCACGGGAAGTACATTTTACAATCAGCTTGCAGTACAATGTCAGCAGGTCGCAGAAAAATATTTAAAGGGGTATCTTGATAAGATCTTTGTTGATGAGGATGTGGCCGATTTATTGAGGAAGCATAATATGAAGAAGATTGCTTCAAAGTTAAATTCAATGAGAGCAGGACTGGAACTGGATACGATCGGTCTGGCATACCTGACTGATTTTTATTATGATGCAAGATATCCGGGAGACGATTTTTATAATGTGACAAAAGACGATTTTGAAAAATGTCTGTCCGTTATGTATGATACTGTGAATAAGCTCCGGGAGGAATTCGGGGACTAGAGTATGTTTGAAAATTCATTCCTGCAATCTGCCGTTCCAGTTTGCAGAAAGCAATTTTCAAACACACTCTAGAGGTTCACTCTTGACATTTTTCGCATATGGAATTATTCTGTAAGATGTACACAGGGGCGCTTATAATGGCTGAGATGTATGTACATGATGTACTGGCTGCGCGGGCAGACCAGGGCATGCATTCGCATACAGACCCTCAAAACTTGATCCGGGTAATGCCGGCGTAAGGAAAGGAGAATTTCATAATGTCACAAACAAATCTGATCACAGGCGGAGGTACGTTTTCTGCCGTCAAAAAACTTGCTTTTTCAGCAATGGGGATCGCTCTTGCAACAGTTACTTCCTATATAAAAGTATGGGAGATGCCGATGGGCGGTTCAGTCACACTGTTATCCATGTTATTTATCTGCCTGACAGGCTACTGGTTCGGAGCAGGCTATAGCATCACTGCCGGAGCTGCATTCGGCATCCTGCAGTTTATCATGGATCCCTATATGCTGTCGATTCCGCAGGTAATCCTCGACTACCCGCTCGCTTTTGGGGCACTGGGATTGTCAGGCCTGTTCTGCAACAGGAAATATGGTTTACAGACCGGCTATATAGCCGGTGTTTTAGGAAGATTTATCTTCTCTACATTATCCGGTGTAGTTTTCTTTGCCTCTTATGCACCGGAGGGGATGAATCCATGGGTGTATTCTTCCCTGTACCAGGGGACATATCTTGGCGCGGAGGCGGCTGTCACGCTGGCTATCATATCACTGCCGCCAGTAAACAGGGCGCTGAAGCTTGTAAAAAGGCAGGCGATGGAATAAAGAAAAAGTACACGAATCTGAGTCATAGAGTAAAAGGAGGACAAAGAATGAGCGATATGAAAAAATGGGTGCGGGCAAGGTTTCAGCCTAATGTGCCGCTCGGCGAAGGACAGGTAAAGGCTACTGCATCAAAGGAGCATCTGGCGCTTGCAAGGAGAGCGGGGAGGGAAGGGATTGTCCTTCTGAAAAATGAGAATCATATGCTTCCCATAAAGAAGGGGACGCGCCTGGCCCTGTTCGGGAAGGGTGCTTTTGACTATGTAAAGGGCGGCGGCGGAAGCGGTGATGTTACTGTCTCCCATGTGCGGAATCTGTACGACGGTCTGCTCATGAGAGAAGAGCCGGCCGAACTGTATGAACCCCTGGCACAATTTTACAAAGAAAATGTAGAACATCAGTACAGGAACGGCGCTATACCTGGCATGACTGTAGAGCCGGAACTACCGCCAGGGCTTCTAGAGGAAGCCAGGCAGAATACAGATATGGCAATTATTGTGGTCAGTCGTTTCTCTGGTGAAGGATGGGACAGGCAGAGCGTGGAATACGAAGGACAGATTTCCAGTGAGGCCGAACAGGCGAAGCAGAATCAGGCTGTATTCGAGGAAGGGGACTATTATTTGACAAATGGCGAGAGAGCCATGGTGGATGCTGTCTGCCAGGCCTTTTCGGATGTTGCGGTAGTGCTAAACGTTGGCGGCATGGTGGATACAGACTGGTTTGCCAGAGAAGAGAAGATATCCTCTGTAATTATGGCGTGGCAGGGCGGTATGGAGGGCGGACTGGCCATGGCAGATATCCTGCTGGGAGAAGAGTGTCCGTCAGGAAAGCTTCCCGACACCTTCGCATCAGCGATTGAAGACTATCCCTCCACATACAATTTCCACGAGTCCCCGGATTATGTGGAATACACAGAAGACATTTATGTAGGCTACCGGTACTTTGAGACCATACCCGGGGCTTCGAAGCGTGTAAACTATCCCTTTGGCTTTGGCCTGTCCTATACCTCTTTTCAGACAGAGGTATTATGGGCAGGAGAGAAAGACGGACAGATTGCTGTAGGCGTGCAGGTAAAAAATACCGGTGATTACGAGGGAAAAGAAGTCGTGCAGGTATACTACAGTGCTCCCGGCGGCCTTTTGGGAAAGCCTGCAAGGGAACTTGCGGCATATGAGAAGACGGAAACACTTAAGCCCGGGGAGACGCAGATCCTGACGATTGCATTTGATGCAGATATCATGGCATCCTATGATGATACGGGAAAAATATCGGATGCCGCATACGTGATGGAAAAGGGATCTTACGGGATTTACGTGGGAAACTCTGTGCGGGACGCCCTTAAGACAGATTATATATATGAGCTTTCAGAAGACAGAATTGTCTGCAGGCTGGCCCACAGGTCGGTGCCGGCCCAGCTTGCGAAGCGCATGCGCTCAGACGGTACCTTCGAAGAACTTGTGCAGACAGAGCCACATGACTATATGGAAAATGGCCTTGGATGGAGTGGGGAGGAGACTGAGGGTATGCTTCCGGCAGTGAGGGCAGTTTCCAGGCGTCTGCTGTCAGCAGAGGAGGATACAGGGAAGATTCTGCTGGATGATGTGGCAGAAGGAAAAGTCTCACTTGATGATTTCATGGCGCAGCTTTCTGAGCAGGATATGGCGGAACTTCTTGGAGGGCAGCCAAATACCGGAGTTGCCAATACCTTCGGCTTTGGAAATCTTCCTGAATACGGTGTGCCGGACATTATGACAGCAGACGGACCTGCGGGGCTTCGTATCGCGCCGGAGTGCGGCGTCTGTACTACCGCCTGGCCCTGCTCCACCATGCTTGCATCCACCTGGAACAGACGGCTTGTAAAGGAGGTTGGCCGGGCAGCGGCAGAGGAGGTAAAGGAGAACAACTGCTCCGTATGGCTGGCGCCTGCCATGAATATTCACAGAAGCCCCCTCTGCGGGAGGAATTTTGAATACCTGTCCGAGGATCCGGTTCTGACTGGAACCATAGCTTCTGCCATGGTGGACGGGATCCAGTCCCAGAACATCGCTGCCACAGTGAAGCATTTTGCGTGCAATAATAAGGAGACAAACCGGAAAAACAGCGATTCCAGGCTTTCCGAGCGGGCGCTCAGGGAGATTTACTTAAAAGGCTTTGAGATCTGCGTGAAGAAGTCACAGCCATGGGCTCTGATGACATCTTACAACCTTGTCAACGGACACCGTGCATCCGAGAGTAAGGATCTGCTTACCGGGATACTCCGGGGCGAATGGGGATACCAGGGCGTGGTTACTACAGACTGGTGGACGAAGGGGGAGCACTATAAAGAGACAAAGGCAGGCAATGATATCAAGATGGGCACAGGATATCCAGAACGCATCCTTGCGGCGCTGGAGAAGGGGCTGATTACAAAGGAAGAGATTGCTGCCTGCGCACGCAGGGTGCTGGAACTTATCCTGAAAATTGATTAAGCTAAGATATATAACTGTGAAGGTACTGAGCAGTTACATTGGATTCAGGATCTGTTATGACAGATCCTGAGGTTGAGAGAGGGGATTCTAAGATGGAGTGGAAGGATGGAAAAGTACGCTGCCAGTGGGCAAACCCGAAGAATGAGATTTATATCCGGTATCATGACAAAGAATGGGGTGTTCCTGTGTATGATGATCACAAATTATTCGAAATGCTGATACTGGAGTCCTTTCAGGCGGGTCTGTCCTGGGAGTGTGTCTTAAACAAGAGGGAAAACTTCCGGAAGGCCTTTGACGGCTTTGACCTGGAAAAGGTCTGCAGGTATGACGAGGAACGCATGGAGGAGCTTCGAAGGAATCCGGATATTATCCGCAACCGGCGGAAAATCCAGGCAGCCGTTGCGAATGCCAGGATCTTCCGTGAGATTCAGAGAGAGTTTCAGAGTTTTTCAGACTACCTCTGGCACTGGACAGACGGGAAGGTAGTATACGAAGTGGGCCAGGCAAGCTCAGAGCTTTCAGACCGGATCTCTGCGGATCTGAAAAAGCGAGGCATGAAATTCGTGGGAACGACGATTATCTATGCCTATCTGCAGGCGGTCGGAGTGATATATTCTCATGAAAAAGAATGCTATTTATTTCATCTGAAAAAGGGGAATGCTTAGAATGAACGGATTAAAGAGACTATTTGCTCCCGTGGACATGACAGTGGGGAAGCCATGGGAGGATATTGTGATTTTCACAGTACCGATGCTGATCGGCAATATTGCGCAGCAGCTCTATAATACTGTGGACAGCATTGTTGTCGGGCAGTTTGTAGGGGATAATGCACTGGCAGCAGTAGGGAGCGCCGGACCGATTCTTAATCTCCTGATCGTACTGTTTATCGGAATCAGTATGGGATCTGGGATCATGGTATCCCAGTATCTGGGAGCGAGGAACAGGGAAGCGCTGTCTAAAACCATAGGAACATCTATTGTACTGACGGCGGTCGCGTCGCTTCTCGTTATGGTAGTGGCAACACTGGCGGCGAGGCCGCTTCTGGAACTCCTTGGCACGCCAGAGACGATTATTGACTGGTGCACATCCTATCTGAGGATTATGTTCCTCGGTATTGCAGGCATGGCATATTACAATATTCTGAGTGGGATTCTCCGGGGACTGGGGGATTCCATGTCAGCCCTTCTGTATCTCCTGGTTGCAAGCGGGCTGAATATCGCGCTGGATCTCCTGTTTGTCGCGAGATTCCATATGGGAGTGGCAGGCGTGGCCCTTGCTACAGCAATTTCACAGGCAATCTCCGCGCTTCTCTGCCTTTGGAGACTTACGAGGCTAAAAGATCTGTTTGAGCTGGAGTGGAAATATGTGCGCCTGTCAAAGATACATATGTCCGGAATCATACGGCTTGGCGTGCCTTCAGGTGTGACGCAGGCGATTCTGTCCATGGCAATGCTGGTGGTGCAGTCTCTTACGAACAGCTTCGGAGAACTGTTTATTGCAGCAAATGTAATTGTTATGCGTGTGGACGGCTTTGCCATGATGCCGAATTTCTCCTTTGGAACGGCCATGACAACCTATGCCGGACAGAATGTGGGCGCCGGAGAATATGAGCGTGTATCAAAAGGTGCAAAGCAGGGGACTGCCATGGCAATGGGAACCTCGGCAGTGATCGTGGCGCTGATCCTGGCATTCGGAAAGCATCTTATGAGAATCTTCACGAGCACGTCCGAACTGGTAACACTGAGCATGAATATGATGCGGATCCTGGCAGTGGGCTACGTGGCCGTGGCTGTAACACAGACACTGTCCGGAGTCATGCGCGGAGCCGGGGACACTATGACGCCTATGTGGATTTCCATGGTGAGCACAATCATCATCCGCGTGCCCCTGGCATATGGTCTTGTATACCTGACCAGAACCCCGGAGCTTCCCCAGGGACAGAGGGCATGTATCTTCGTATCACTCCTGCTCTCCTGGGTGCTGGGAGCAGTGATAACCAGTATCTTTTATAAAAGAGGCAGATGGAGAGAAAAAGCAGTGCACTGAACCATGGAGAGGTCTTCTGTACCACAAAACCCTCTGCTCTTATCGTCTATAAATGACTCCAGCGCAAAATGCCCGTTTTGCACTG
>Ga0137306_102963_pt1 | contig 13317 bp, 14 predicted proteins | sample Inofroosms_March_FD_97187 | JGI IMG/M metagenome (GOLD analysis project Ga0137306, IMG submission 97187) | Mouse cecal microbial communities from Vienna, Austria - N-Acetylneuraminic and N-Acetylglucosamine D2O microcosms_March | ecosystem: Host-associated > Mammals > Digestive system > Large...
CAGGACGAAAATTTATTTTTAATATCATGGATAATGATGAGCCTTTTGATTTGACTGGGTGTAATGTTTATCTTCGAATAGCCAAGGCAGATGGAACCGAATTTCAGGGACATGAATGCTGTACCGTTAATAATTCAAGTATCACTATTGATACTTCTGTTGGAAATGGTAATCAGATTCTCACTGCTAGTGGAATAAACAAATGCGAACTACATATTGAAGATGAAAATGGGATCAGACTCACTACGTGGAATTTTAATATATACGTGGAAGCTCGTGTTCATAATGGTGAAAATATATCCTCTATTAATTCATACGATGTCCTTGATAACATGATTAATATGGAAAAAGAACGTATTGAGAATGAAAAAAAACGATCAAGTAATGAAATTGTGCGTGGTGAGAATGAGGGTAACCGTATATCAAACGAATCCGAAAGACAACAAAATGAACTAGAACGTCAAAAAACATTTGGAAATGTATTGGATAAAGCAGAATCATATGTTTCATCCGCTTCTATATGTGCATTTAATGCAAAAGAATCAGAAATAGAATCTGGCAAAAGTGAAGAAAATGCATATAATAGTGCACTCTTGGCTGAAAGTCATGCTCATGGTAAAACAGGCGTCCGTGAAAATGAGGATTCAGATAATTCTGAATACTGGAGTAGGTTGTCCAAGAGTTATAAAGAATTGTCGGAAATGTTGTTAAACAGTGCAACTAATCTTTTGCAAGAAGCAAACAAGAAAATTATTGAATTAGACCTACAAGTAAATGGTGATTTTGAGGTGGAATATGAATTAAATGTATATGACTTTGAAATTAATGATAACGGTGAATTAGAATACTGGATAAACGAAGGAGGAAATGAATAAATGTCTACAATTACAAAAAAAATAGCTGGAAGAGTAGCTCCTAACTTTATGGGAAATTACGATAACTCTACTATATACCGAAGGCTGGATTGGGTTTATTATGGTGGAACCTCGTACATTTGCAAGAGAAATAATACCCTGGGAATAACACCGACAGATACAGAAAAATGGCAAAAACTTCTTGATACACCTACTGAATCAATAACGGAATTTGAGGAAGCAAAAACAAGAGAAAATATTACAAGCGGAGATAGATTGTCTGTAATCTTAGGAAAAATAAAAAAATGGTTTGCAGATTTAAAACCAGTGGCATTTAGCAACAGCTACAATGATTTGGACAATAAGCCAACAATGTACAGCTTAAATGTGGGCGGTAATCACATTATTAATACATTAACAGATATTAGAGCAATAAACGAGATTGGGTTTTGGGAAATAACCCAGATTGAGCAATCTTATGCAGAGCAAATAGGGATTGACCAAAACGTTGCCGATTTTTATGCTATTTGTTGCGATTATAACGGGAACGGAGTATTTGCCAATATACTACTTTTTAGTCCACGACTATTAAATAAATATTATTATATCAATGTTTGGCAAGGTACTGCAACTGCAGTAAAAAGTGTATTAAAATCAAATTTGTTAAATACAATCGAGCAAATTAATGCAAATACAATAGGCGACAATGTTGCAAGTGCTTTAGCATTAAAGGCAGCTATAGCGGATTATAACAATAAGATTAGTGCGATAAATAGCAATTTATCGTACAATGATTCTACAGGCCAGGTTATTGCTGCAAATAATATAGGCGTATATGGTAAATCCGTCATAAAATCCGGTGGCATTGTATTTGCATATGTAGATTTTACTGTACCGGATAGTTACAGTGGGACATATACCTCTTATCTTATTTTTACAGGCTTGCCAAAACCAAGGTTCAAACACAGTTTTTTAGGCGGCGTATCTATAGACGGTTTATTTACGCAGCCCATGTTTGAGATAGACGTGGATGGCAAATTATATTTGCAAGTTAGGGGTACAGCGGTTAACGGCAGGCGTATATTTGCAACTGTACTTTACATACTTTAACAAAAAGATTACTTTTCCACCCAATCAGTCCATGTTCCATTGCATACATTTCGGATGTATATTTTGCAGAAAGAATCTCTGGAGATTGCTACTTCTGCCCCCCAATCAGGTTCTCCAAGTCTAAGGATATAACCACCATATATCGGAGGACAATTGGCTACACCATTTAATGTATAATTGGAACCCCAGCTAAATCCGAACGATGCATCATTACAGTCGGAGCCAGTGTACGACATATGACCTTTACCACCATATATAGCTCTAAATAAATCACTATGTAAATTATTTAAATTGCTACTTAACTAAGTAGTTGCATCTTTTATTATAAAATTCTATATAAAATAATTTAAAGAAAGGATTTTTATGCTAGAATTAAAATATTTAAATTCAACGACTTCTTACGAAGTCGATTTTTTTTGTGTATCTGAAAATATAATCGAAATCCATGGTAATTTCCCCGTAGAAAATCTTGGATTCACTCTCTCACGTCCTAATCAAAATGATAACTGGGATTATTCAGATTTTACAACTGTATATCGTACACTTGATAATGGTGCGCAATTCTCCAATGATGAAAGTGTCTATACAGAGTCCGATGTTACTCCTGAAATACCAAATATTTCCTTTGAGCCATATGATCCTACTCCTGAAGAGCTTGAATCAATGTTTTATAAAAATAAAGTAAATAAAATCGCTTTATCGAAAACATTGCTTGCAGAATATTTGGAAAATAACCCTTTACACTCTACTGCTCATGGTGGCGTGGAAGGTATATATTCTGTTACTGGCGAAAAACAGAATCTAATGATGACTAATTATGCGACTTATCAGATAGAAAAGACTGTTGATCCAAATACAAAATTGAAATGGAATGAAACAGGAAAATCTTGTATTGAATGGACAGAACAAGAATTTTTACAACTTGTATTAGAAATCAAAGCATATGTGTCCCCACTTGTATCTTACCAACAGCAACTTGAAGAACAAATAATGAATTGTACAAACCAGGAAGAATTGGACGGGATTATAATCAATTATAATCCCGTAAATCTTGAAAATTAAAAAATATTACATAGGGTAATGCTATTTTATATAGTGTTACCCTATTTTTTACGATTTTTTAACTCAAACTATCTACTTCTATTTTTATGTTTGGAAATTTTTGTAAAAACTTTTTTATTTTGGAGAATAAATATTTATCGAACAAATTTTACAAACAAGCAACCGGAGGTACTTAATTATGAGTGAGAAATTTATAACAGAAGTTTTACAAAGAGTAATGGAATATTTAGATCGGGAACAGTGTAACCACCCCGGTAAAATCTATATCATTTTGATTGAGTGAAATCAATTCAGATGCACGTATGCCTGTGCTATACAAAAATTCAATCAGAGCAATATCGCGTTCTTGCATACACGCCCTTCTTAACTTTTCTAATTCCTCATCAGAAAAAGGTTTTTTTGGTCTTCTATGATAAAATAAAAAATTACAGGATCTGCTACCAAGCCCTTTCAATTATCATAGAAGCTCTGAATTTACAGAGAAAATTTCACACCCTCGGATGAAATAATAAGGTGTATTGCCAATAATGTATAATTCCTTTGCACCACGAGGAATATCTAAAGAATTTCCTATTCCTTCCACACCCCCAACATATTCAAATTGTGCTGGAAGATAGTTATTAAAATTGCTAAATATCGCACTAATCAAAGAACACATACTTAATTTCTATTAATATGATAATAAAGAATTCATTTTCTTCACTATCATATTAATAGAAAATTTATTACATTGAGACTCCATTTAGTCATTTACACCAAATAAAAATAAATTTACACCATTTACACCAAGTTTTACACCAAAATATTATTTTTTATAAGGATCTATGCAGATTTACATGAATTTGTATTAGTTGAAAAACCTTGTAAAATAAACGTTTATAGAGTTATAAACAATTGCGCTATTATATGAGTTCGTTCAATGCGGAGGTCATGCTGTACATGGCTTTTGTCGCCATCGCCAATTACACGCATCCCAGCTATGAGCTTGGCTACGCCATCAAGTTTTTCAGGCTGATCAACCTGGTACTGACTGCACTGTTTCAGTTCTGGGGCTATATTGCAGGCGTCATCCTGTTCTTTGTCGCCATTGTCACAAACAAGATGGTATCGGGGCAGAGTTACCTCTACCCGCTTATCCCGTTTAGCTGGCAGAAACTCAGCCATGCACTGTTCCGGCACCGGCTGCCGCGGTCGGCGGAATAGGAAAAAGGCAGCTCTGTGCTTTCACACAGAGCTGTCTCTTTCCTGCAATTACATATTGCCGCACTTCATTAATATTCTTTTCCTATATTTTCCACCCCATACAATTCCTTAAAGCTGTCCAAATCCGTTTGATTCCTTATGAACATAACCTCCTCAAACTTTCCGGTGCGGATATCCTTAAACCCTGCAACCTGTTCACCATTGCAGATGCTGCATTTCAATACAGGAATCTGGTTTTCCTTGTCGTATTGCAATTTCTTTGTTTTTTTCCGAAACATGATTACCACCTGCCCATATCCAATGCAAAAATAGACTACAGCGACAATATTTTCTTCAATATATTATAGATATCCGCCCTTGTCTCAGCATTGTTGGTATACCCCCGCGAAACCGCCGTTGCATTTTTTGTATAAGGGGAAGCCACTGTCGAAATGCACTTGAACTGCCCCCATGGCAGCAGGGAGAAATCCCTGTTATAAACTTCCCATATCTCCTTCTTGTTCCATGTATACTTTCCGAGGAGCTTGTTGTCTTTTTTGGAATAATAAAAAGTAACCGGATTGTCTGAATAATACAGCATTACCGGACGTTTATCATAGTATGTATAGATTTCACGTCCTGCATCATCAAATATCTCCGGAATGCCATCGCCTGTCACGTCAATCAGCGCAAAGTTCTCACTGTAGCTTTCCATAAACTCAAGCTGCATGCGGTATGCCTCGGCAAAGTCCTCCAAATCGTCCAGCGCTTTCTGTTTTTCTGTCTTTGCAGGCTCTATCTGTGTCACCAGATATGGTCCCGGTATATAATATGCCCCATTCAAATCAACCTGAAAAAATCCGTTATCCGTAATTCCGTTTACCCGCACATTCGTAAACCTGTCAAGATATGTAACAACAGGCGTAAACAAATCAGGCGCTGCGTATACGGGCGTTGCGGATGTTGCATACAATTCCACCACCTCAATCGGTGTCACGTTAAATGCATATGCCGTAGCGGGCGGCTTGAACGCCAGAATCGTTCCCAATACAATCACCAGTACCATAATCTTTTTCATTTTTTTCATCGCGCTGCATCCCCTTTCGTTCTACGCCTTTTCCACTTCTGTAAAAACAAGCTCATCTTCATCATAGTATTCCCCCAGGCACACAAGGCGGAGAAAATCATTAAAGTCCCTGCAAAGTGTATCTCCCCAAGTCCCCATACCTGTACGGAGCGCTTCAGGATTCATGTCATCCCAGTCATCAATCCCCAGTTCATAGAGCACATCATAAATCGCCTCATGATGGATATCAACCACGCATCCCTCAACGAGGTCATACAGTGCCAGATAACCATAAAATTCTCCCAGGAAAATGTATCCTGCTTTCAGAAACGCATGATTTCCGTCCCTGTCAAAGTCTCCAAGCTGGCTGAGCCAGTCCGCTGCATTTTTCCCGGGAATATTATGCCACTCCATATCCACCAGCACGCCAGAGTCATTGTCCCAGTCCCTTTGCACATACCGCTTCTGCGCGCGGGAAAAGGTTTCTTCAAAAGAACAGGCAAACTTATCACCGCAAAAAGCAATATAGACTGTCATGTCTGACAGGCAATAGCTCTGCAAAAACTCCCTGTACTGCTGCGGCACAGCATGACCCAGAGCCTTTTCAATCTCACACAAATCATCATCTGTCAAGTTGGATTTCCGCAAAGGCTCCTGAAAACATGCCGGCTCCCGTTCCTGAAGTTTTGTTAAGTATTCTTCTGCTTTTGTCATACCACACAATTCCCCTTCCTAACTGATATCCTTAAAATGAAATTCCTTTTTCCCAGTCGCATAATCACCAACCGTCTGCCCATTCCCATAAAGCTTATATTTATAAGTCAGCAACCCCTCAAGCCCCACTGGTCCCCTTGCATGAATCTTGCCAGTGCTGATACCTACCTCAGCGCCGAATCCATACCGGAATCCGTCCGCGAAACGTGTTGAACAGTTCTGGTACACTCCGGCGGAATCCACCATCTTCATAAAGTGCTCTGCCGTCTGTTTATCCTCCGTAATAATGCAGTCCGTGTGATGCGAGCCGTATTTATTGATGTGCAGAATCGCCTCATCAATAGTTTCAACCGTTTTCGCTGAAATAATGAAATCAAGGTACTCCGTTGCAAAGTCTTCTTCCGTTGCGGGTATTCCCTCATATTTCTCTATAATATCCTTTGTGGCGCGCAGCTCAATCTTATTTGCACGAAACGCTTCCGTCAGCTCCGGCATCAGTCTGTCGACTGCATCCTTATGTACCAAAAGTGTCTCAACCGCATTGCAGGCAGCCGTATACTGTGTCTTTGCGTCGATAATGACCGGTACTGCCTTTTTTATATCAAAATCCTTGTCAACATAGATATGGCAGATTCCATCCGCATGCCCCATGACCGGTATCTTGGTATTGTCCATTATGTACTGGACAACGGATTCATGGCAGGAAAGAAGCTCCGATATTTCATCCCGCTGCTCCGCCTGAAAAAGACAGTTCTCTGGCAGACCGCCTGCAATACATGCCTGATAGATCAGCGAAAACAATACTTTGTTTGTGTGCTTTGTCTCGCTCCCGCCTTTCAAAATCGCACAGTTACCACTCTTGATGCAGAGGGACGCAATCTGTACCAGCGCATCCGGCCTTGCCTCAAAAATCACACCAATCACACCGATTGGACAGCTTTCCCTGACAAGTGTAAGTCCCTCGTCCAGCTCACGCACAAGCTGCGTCTCATAGACTTTGTCAGGCAGGGCAATCAGGTTTTCTATCCCCCTCGTCACATCCGCAAGCTTCTGAGCAGTAAACTTCAGCCGCTTTACAACCGCGTCCGGAATATTGTTTTTTTCCGCTTCTTGCAAATCCTGCTCATTTGCCTTAAAAACCTCCTCCTGATGTGCGACCAGTGCTTTTGCTACCTTTTCGAGTGCACCATTTCTTACCTCTGCGGACTTCGATGCCATAAGTGTACTGTCCAGTTTCATTGCTGCCGCTTTTTCCTTTATCGTCATGCAAAAACCTCCTGTCTTATTACTAGTATAATCCGCACTAAATAACCCTATGTTTCGCTTGCCTATTTTCCTGATAGCACTACTCCCCAAGCCTCGACGCAGCCACCGCTACGCCTGTGTTTGGGAAGCAGCACTCTCAGAAAAATATTCTGCGCCAAACATTAGGGTATTTAATGTGGATTATACTAGGAACCTTCAAGAAACAACTTCATCGTTCCTAAATTCTTAAAAAGGAATAGATAATCTCCTCCGTGACAATCTTATCCATCCTGATATCATACTCCTCCCTTGGTATCTCGTCGACAATCTGGCATGCAAATGCCAGCGCCATTGTCGAGAGCTGGCGTTTGTTTACAAGGTATTTGTCATAAAAACCTTTTCCATATCCCACACGATAACCTGATGTGTCAAACGCAACTCCCGGCATAATGACAAGCGTATCCTCCCTGGAATGAAATCTATAGCGCATTTTCATATCTTCCTTTGGTTCCAGAATATCCATATATCCCCGTTCCAGCTGCCTTACCGACACAACCTGATAAAACTCCATCGTGTTTGTCAGCCTGTCAGCCCTCGGAAAGTATACCCTTTTTTTTCGTAGAATGGCATCATCAAATATTCCGCGCGTCATAACCTCCCTGCAGTAATCGGCATATAGCAGGATATTGTCCGCCTCCATATACTCTGGCGTTTTTATTACTTTTTGTACGATTGCCGCGCTTTTGGATGATACCTCCTCATCTGTCAGTCCTTTTCGGACTTCCAAGATACGTTTTCTGATTTCCGCTTTTGTTTCCATTTTCTAACCCCGCAACATCATAAAACGGAAGGCTTTGATCCGCTTTTCTTCCGTTTCTCACCAAGATTTGTGATGCTTCCGTCCGCTTCCCTGATATCTACATTGTCGAGCTGCCCCCTGAGGTTTGCGCGTACATTTGCCACATATTCCGCGCGCAGCCTTGCCTGTTCTTCCTTTTCTTCCTGCGTAAGCCCTTCTTCCTGTGACTTATGGTACAGCTCATTAATCCGCTTTATCTTTTCCCCTAAATTCATATTACCCCCCATGACGCACTCTTGCAACAAAAAAATTTTTTATTTGCAGCCCTGTTACCAGCTCCGAATCATCCTGATTTCCCTTGCATAGCCTTCATCATCATTCGGCGTCTCAAGGATAAAGGGCTTGTCTGCCAGAAGGGGATGTTTTGTGACAGCGCGCATCGCCTCCGCACCAATTTCCCCCTCCCCTATTTTCTGATGCCTGTCCTTGTGGGAGCCAAGCACATTCATACTGTCATTAAAATGAACTGCCTTTAGTTTATCGATACCAATAATATTGTCAAATTCCTTCAAAACGCCATCCAGGTTTCCGACAATGTCATATCCGCCATCCCAGACATGGCAGGTATCAAAACATACGCCCACTTTTTCTTTCAGCGTGACGAGATCCAGAATCGCCCGCAGTTCTTCAAAGCTCCTTCCGACCTCCGAACCCTTTCCCGCCATTGTCTCAAGCAGGACAGTCGTACTGTGCTCCGGCTTCAGGGCACAGTTTATCGCATCCGCTATCATTGGGATTGCCGCCTCGGTTCCCTGCCCTACATGGGAGCCTGGATGGAAATTGTAATAATTCCCCGGCAGATACTCCATGCGTTCCAGGTCATCCGCAAGTACTTCCCTTGAAAAATTCCTGATATTTTCTTTCTCCGAACATACGTTCATTGTATATGGCGCATGTGCCACCAAGATACCGAAATGATGTTCTTCCATCAGCTTGCGAAGCCGCAGCGCATCCTCCGGGTCAATTTCCTTCGCCGCCCCCCCTCTCGGATTTCTTGTAAAAAAGGCAAAGGTATTGGCATCCAGCTTCAGTGCCTCCTTCCCCATATGTTCAAATCCCTTTGTCGATGACAGATGGTTTCCTATATACATACTTAATTCTTCCTTTCCATTTTATTTCAGTTCTCAAATAGTTCCTCAAACAAGCGGTGCAAATATCCGCATGATTCCATCTATGATACCATGTATCAATCCATTATTTTCATCCTCTAATGTCCGTTCCCAGCTAGCCTCCATGGAGTCTGCAAAGTCCTTTTTTAAATCCAGAAGTAGAGACGCCTTATAAAAAAGCGCATTACACTCATAATGCAGATATAGACTGCGGTAGTCAAGATTGACCGTACCGACTGAACCAATGCAGTCATCGACAAGGCTTGCCTTCGCATGGACGAAACCTGGTGTGTACTCAAAAATACGTACTCCTGCTTCCAAAAGCTCCCTATAATAACTCCGCGACATCCTGTAGACTGGTTTTTTATCGGGAATTCCAGGCATGACAATCCTGACGTCCACACCTCTCTTTGCCGCTCTCACAAACGCGTCACGCAGACCGTCCCCAAGAAGCAGATAGGGTGTATAAAACCATGCATATTCTTTTGATTGACCAAGCAAGTCTATATACAGATTGTTGCTCGCTGCTTCTTCCCTGTTCGGTGAGTCATAATAAGGCTGTACATATCCATCAAAGTCATCCCTTTCTGTCACGCGCGTTTTATCAAAGTCACTGCCAATCAAATCCTTTGTGATTTTGTCCAGTGAGGATGCGTTCCAAAATTCTATGAACATATATGCATAGCTTCTGATGGCATCCCCCGTTATCCGAAAACCGATATCTTTCCAATGTCCGAAAGGGTGTTCCTCATTGATGTATTCGTCGGCAAGGTTAATACCCCCGCTAAATGCCACAATGCCGTCCACCACCATAATTTTGCGGTGGTCCCGGTTGTTTAATGCCCCGCTTAGGACAATCAGCGGATTAAACTTTTCACACTTAATTCCCTTTTTCAGGAGAGATGCCCTGTTTCTGGCAGAAAATGTGCCAATACTGCCGATATCATCATACAGCACCCTGATATCCACGCCCTCCTGTACCTTCTGTTCCATGACATTGACCATGGATTCCCACAGGACACCTTCCTGTACAATAAAGTACTCGATAAACACATACCGTTTTGCTTCTTTTAACGCGGACATCATCTGCTCAAACAAGCGCTCGCCTATCGGAAAATACACCGCAGTATCATTTCTTAAAACAGGAAAACCAGTAATTTTTTTGACATATGCAAAGGTCTGTGCAATCCTTTTGTCCTCCCGCCTTAGCAGTTCCAACGTCTCGGCATCGTCATTGAGTTCCAAAGGAATGCTGTCCGCAATCGACCTGATGCGCTGTTCAAGCGCCTTTCCTGTCCGTTTATTTCCGTAAAGCAGATACATCAGTGCGCCTGGCAGCGGTGCCACAAACATGACAAGAAGCCATAGCATCTTGTACGCGCCCTCATCCCTTTTCGATATCAGAAAAAGGACAAACAGCGCCGACAGAACCGACAATACACTGTAAAAAAGCATCGCAAACGGTGCAAGCCATTTCATAATGGCAAATATAATGATAAACTGTAATGCAACTGCAGGCAATATTGAGAAAATCCTGCCTGTAACAATTCGTGTCACACTTGTCTTTTTTATTTTATGCATCTGCTTCCTCCATTTCGGGCATCAACCTTTATCTTTGTGCAGGTTATCAATAAAATCCGTAAAATTGAATTCATCACTCTTATTTGCCTTGAATATAGTGCCGTAATTTCTTCCCTCCATAATCCGATGAATGACACGTACATCCCTGCCATTGGCAATAACCATGTCTGCCCCCGAAAAGGTAGCAATTTTTGCCGCAATAAGCTTCGTTTCCATACCTCCCGTACCAACACTGCTCCCTGTCGTACCTTTTCCCATATGAACCAGCTCATCCGTGATGCTGTCAACACTTGATATGAACTTCGCATCAGGATTCTGTCTGGGGTCGTCTGTATATAAACCGTCTATATCCGACAATAATATCAGCAAATCAGCCCCTGTCAGTGCCGTGACTATCGCGGAAAGTGTGTCATTGTCCCCTATGACATCCTCGACTTCAAACGTCGAAATGGTGTCATTTTCATTCACCACAGGTATGACTTCCATTGCAAGAAGCTCGTTGAACGTATTTTGCGCATTTCTCCTGTTTAAATCTGCTTCAATCGTATTTCTTGTCATCAATATCTGGGCTGCCTGATGACTGTATTCTGAAAAGATTCTCTGGTATGTCGTCATCAGTCTTGCCTGTCCAATCGCCGCACACGCCTGTTTCTGCGCAATCGTGAGGGGCGGCTTTATGTGAAGTGACTTTCTGCCGCAGCCGATTGCCCCCGAGGTAACCAGAATGACATCCTTTCCCTGGTTTCTGATGTTACACAATTCCCTTACCAGAATATCCATTTTCGTGTAATCCAAGTCTCCGGTCTCCGGATGCTGCAGCGAGGAGGAACCAATCTTTACCACCACCCTTTTTTTATCCTTTAATTTTGCACGTAACTTTTCCACCGTCTTTTCCTCCGTATTTTTACTATATAACAACTTAAATTCTATTTTAATTCTATTTTTACAATAAGTCCAGCTTAATTGGTTTATATGTTCCTGCAATTGTTTCCGCAATCAGAATCCCATCCATCGCCGCTGAAGTGATTCCTCCTGCATATCCTGCACCTTCGCCGCATGGATACAGACCTTTTACTGCCGAGCACTGCAAATTTTCATCCCTGTGAATCCGCACCGGAGATGATGTCCGGCTCTCTATTCCGGAAAGAATTGCCTGGTTCCCTGCAAATCCGGGTATTGTCCTGTCAAACTGTTCCATCCCTTCCATAAATGCTTTTTCACATTCCTCCGGCAGCAGTCCCCTGATATTTGTCATCGTGTACGCTCCCTTGATACACGGCTCGTCATGCTCCGTGGTATCGCGTCCAGCAGACGAGACATTTTTCCGGAAGTCGCTGTAATATTGTGCAGGCACTTTACCGTGCCCAAGCGCAAATGCCTTTCTCTCAAGCTGTCTTTGGAACGCCACGCCCGCCAGCGGTCCGTCCGCTCCATAATCCTCCGGAAATACCTGCACAATAATCGCACTGTTTGCCTTACCGCTCCCCCTGTCGGAATAGCTCATGCCATTTACAGCAAGGCAGTCGGGTTCACTCGATGCATTCACCACATATCCGCCTGGGCACATGCAGAATGAATAAACCCCGCGCCCCACAGCTGTCTGTGCCGTGAGCTTATATGGCGCTGCCGGAAGTGCATTTGCGTGTTCCCTGCCATACATACATTCATTGATAAGCCTTTGCGGATGCTCCACCCGCATTCCAACGGCAAATGCCTTCGCCTCCATTGGTATATGAATTGAGTCAAGATAGGCAAACGTATCTCTGGCGCTGTGTCCAATCGCCAGTACCGCCTGCGTTGTCTTTATGTACTCCCTGTCATTCACAATCACCGCGTTTAACACACCGTTGTCCGTCCCTAATCCTGTAACCTTTGCCCCGAACCTGACTGTTCCGCCGTGATCAATGATATATTTGCGCATCCCTGACACGACATTTTTCAGGATATCCGTACCAATATGCGGCTTGTTTTCGTATAAAATCTGCTCCGGCGCGCCAAATTCCACAAAAATCCGCAGCACCTCTTTGTTTCTGCCATTTCGGTCTTTTACGAGCGTATTTAATTTTCCATCCGAAAAGGTTCCCGCACCACCCTCACCAAACTGAACATTCGATTCGGGATTCAGGATACCCCCATTCCAGAATGCCTCCACATCCCTTGTCCTTGTATCCACATCATATCCCCGCTCCAGCAGTATTGGCTGATACCCATGCTTTGCGAGCAGATATCCGCAGAATAACCCCGCAGGTCCCATACCAATAATAACAGGAGGCGCTTCCAGCACTTTTTCTCCTGACACGGCAAATGTGTAAGGTTTCTTCTCATAGCGGGAAATATTCTGGCTCTTGCAGCGCTTTATGACTTTTTCTTCCGCGTCCTTATTTTTGAGGCTGACGCCAAGCGTATAGACATGAAAAAGCTGTGGCTTTTTACGCGCGTCAATCGAATGTTTCAGAATGCAGATATCCGCAAGCTCCGATGCATTGACACCCAGTAAGCCTGCCGCCTTTTTGCGCAGCATTTCCCTGCTATCGT
>Ga0137306_101698_pt1 | contig 13315 bp, 12 predicted proteins | sample Inofroosms_March_FD_97187 | JGI IMG/M metagenome (GOLD analysis project Ga0137306, IMG submission 97187) | Mouse cecal microbial communities from Vienna, Austria - N-Acetylneuraminic and N-Acetylglucosamine D2O microcosms_March | ecosystem: Host-associated > Mammals > Digestive system > Large...
ATCATAGCCCTCCATCTGGATGTGTGCCGGAACCTTGATGTCCTCCCAGGACTTGCATCCATAATCCTCCGCCTCAAATCCATGGGGCGCGACAAGGTAATTGCGGGCATAGGCAAACTTCCACAGCCCATCCAGGGAATAGCGGAAACTGCTTATTCCGCGCTCCATTTCCTCCGCCGAAGCGTAACAGACATGATCTGAATGCGCTTCTATCCTGTTTTCTGCAAATACTAGGGGATCCTTTACTTTCCCATAATCAAACTGCCGCATTTTCTTACCTCCATATCACAAATTAAATCTTAATATAATTTAATTAACATTGTAGCAAATCTAACTATTATCCATAAAAACCAAAATCCGTACTCAAAAATCTAATTTACATTAAATTTTTTTCATCATTTGACATCCGATACGCTGGCAAAACAAAAGCGTGCCTGGCAATCATTTCCTGCAAAATGTACTTCCCACAAACAGCAGGAGTGACTCACCAAACACGCTCCGAACGGCAATGCATTTCAATTGCCTAATATTCAATTATGTGTAACAAACCGGCATCTTATGCCCTCTTATTATTTTACTGCGCCTGTAATACCTTCTGCAAAGCTCTTCTGCAGCAGGAAGAAAATGATAACTGTTGGCACACTACAGAGCAGAACGGCCAACATCAGCACACCATAGTCTGTTACATAACCCTCTGTCAGGTTAGCAACCAGCATGGGCATGGTAATACTGTCCTCACCCTGCATAATAACCTTTGGCCATAAGTAATTATTCCAGGCATTCATAAAGGTAATTGTCATAGCCGCCGCATAGGTGGATTTCATCGTGGGGACAAACATGCGGAAAAATATCTGCACTTCGTTCAGCCCATCAATCCTGGCCGCCTCAATAATGTCAATCGGAAATGCCCTCGCATTCTGCCGGAACATCATGATTAGGAATGGCGTGGAAATTGTCGGTAAAATAAAACCAAGGGTCGTATTCTGCAGATTTACTGCCGTGAACATACGGAACAACGGAATCATCGTTGCAACAAACGGAACCATCATTCCAAGAAGCAGGATCGAGAATACAAAATCCTTATGCTTATCATGGTAAATCTCAAAGCCATAGCCAGCCAAGGAACAGATTACCAATGCGCACAGCGTCAAAATAACTGCAAATTTAAATGAATTGAACATTGCAAGCTTCACATCCTGCTGTGAAAACAGGGCTTTCCAGTTTTCCAGAAAGTAAGTCCCTGGAATCAGCTTTCCTTTGCTGACATCCACGCTCTTATTGGTAGCAGCCATCAGCATCCAATACAGCGGGAATACAGATATCACAGATACAATTATCAAAACAATGTACATTATTATACGGGATCTCTTCGTTTTAGTCACGCTTATCACCTACTTTCATCTGTATAAATGCCAGAATTGCCACGAGAACGAAGATCAAGAACGACATAGCGGATGCATACCCAAAGGTCGGCACAAACTTAAATACTGTGTCATAGATATAATGGGACATTGTCAGGGTTGTCTGCCCTGGGCCACCCTTTGTCAAGTTCACAGATTCATCAAACAGCTGCAGCGTACCATTTGTAGACATAATAGCTGTCATAAGAATCGTAGGTTTCAACAGTGGAACTGTAATCTTGAAGAATGTCTGCATGGGGCTTGCCCCATCAATCTTCGCGGCTTCATATACAGAATATTCTATATTTTGCAGCCCAGCCAGGTAGAATACCATATTGTAACCGGTCCACCTCCATACCAAGGCGATAATAATCACGACTTTTGCACTGAATGCATTACCAAGGAAATTATATCCTTTATCCAGGATTCCAAGATTAATCAGCACAGAATTGATAAATCCGTCTACTCCGAACAGAGAACGGAAGATAATAGCATAAGAAACTAACGATGTCGCACAGGGAAGGAAAATTGCCGTACGGAACAACCCCTTGCACCGTAAGTCTTTATTATTTAGCATTTGTGCCAGCATCAACGCCAAAACCAGCATGATCGGCACCTGAATAATTAAATAAAGGAATGTATTTCCCAAAGATGTCATAAAGACTTTGTCTTGAAACATCCGAATGTAGTTTGTCAAACCACCAAAACTCAATTTATTCGCTTTACCAGTCTGCAGAGACAGGACGAACGCCTGAATCATCGGCCAAAAGCTCATAACTGCAATCATAAGAGTAGCTGGCGCTAAAAATGCCCACCCCGTCAAATTATGCCTTTTCTCCAACGACATTTTTCTTTTTTTGGGCCCATTTGCCTCGCTCACATCTGTGTCCCCCTTTACTTCAGCCGAGGGCAGCCGGCACAGGCTGCCCTCCCAGCTGTTTTTTATATAGCTTTCTGATTCTAGGTTCCCAAAGGGATTCTAAGATCCAGCTTATCAAAACTGTCCTGAGATTACTCCTGCATCTGGAATTCTACCTGCTCCTGTGCAGCCTTAATCTCATCATCCAGATTCCCGCCGCCGATAACGTTCTGCATTGCGGTAGCAATCATGTTACGTGCTTCATAATAATATTTTCCTGTGTTGTTGCTTGGGGTCTTCCCAGCAAATTCCACAATCTTGGCAAATACAGCATCTCCGCCATAGAATTCAGCCGGCTCATTGTAAACATCAGAATCGCCTGCCGGCAGGTATGTAGCGATGGCTGCAGATGACGGAAGGATTGTCTCATAGAACGGAACGCTTCCAGCAAATGTGCTTGCCAGGAAATCTTTTGCCAGATCCGGGTTCTTGCAATTGCTGGTTATGCACCAGGAAGAACCGCCGTTGTTGGAGTAGTTGGTAGCATTGTCAACGCCTACAAGGCTTGGTATATTGGTGATGCCCCATTTTCCACTCTGGTCTTCTACGCCCTGGATTGTAGCCATAATCCAGCACCCATTGATGGTTCCTGCTACCGTCTCGTTGTTGATGCTTGCTGTATACTGATCCCAGTCATTTACCTCAATCAGAACGCCTGATTCAACCAATTTCTGATATGTCTCCATAACCGTCTTCAATGTATCATTGCCAATCATTGCCGGCTTGCCTTCTTCATCAAACAAAGAAGCGCCGCAGGACTGCATCATCATCATGATAACATCAGACTCGCCTGCCTGGCAGGAAAGCAACGGCTTGTTTGTCTTCTCAAGAACAACCTTGCCTTTTTCAATGTACTCATCCCATGTGATGTCAGTGAAGTCATCAATCGTAAATCCTGCTTCTTTCAGTACGTCCGTCCTGTAAGCCGCTACCGCAGCGCCGTTATCAAACGGAACGCCATAGTTCTTGCCATCAATTACAGAGTAAGCTGTCTTAGCTTCTGCAAACTGTGAAAAATCAATGCCGCTGTCTGTCAGATCCAAAAATGCCTCCGGATAAGACATTACATTCTTCTGGAACGCATTATCCTGCATCAGGAAGATGTCCGGCAATGTGTCATAGCTATTGCTCGTTGCCGCCGTAGTAAGCTTGGTCTGGATATCATCCCAAGGCGTCTCCACTACGTCAAGGTTGAAATCTGGATGGTCTGCCTGATATACCTTGGCTGCCTCTTCCATTGCATAGATGTTGAACGCCGGATCCCAGCACCATACAGTTAAGGAATTGCCGCCTTCAGTAGTGCCGCCTTCTTCACCGCCTTCTTCCGTTCCATCCTCTGACGGAGTGTCTGTTTCACCCTCTGCTGGAGCAGGATCTGTTTCATCAGTCCCTGCGTTATTTCCCTCATCTGCGTTCTGGTTTGCATCAGAGTTAGCATCACCGCCGCTGTTATTTCCTCCGCCACAGCCAGTCAACATTGTTGCGGACATTGCTACGCAGAGCAATGTAGCTAAGAATTTTTTCTTCATAGTTTGTTCCCTCCCATTTTAAAATACGTTTGATTGTGTCAGTGCATGAGTTAACCCTGCAGGCCTTCTCCCATCTTCCCATTTCCTTACAAAAAGCAGAAACTGCTGGCATCTATAGGCCGCTGCCGCGCCCTATTCAGTTCCCTGCCTTCCCAGGCGTGCGGGCATGCTGCCAGGCAGAAAGCCCCGTCCTGTGCTTGCCAGTGCCTCTCCGAATTGGCATCCTCTGGGAATCCCCTGCCCCATGCACTTGGGTAACACCACGCATCCCTTGCGCAATCGGTTGCCCCATGAACTTAGTTTACCAGAAAGATTACTTCTTGTCAATGTAAACACCTTCCAGTTTTTTCTACTATTTTTTGTACATTCTGTCCAATAGGTTTTCGTCATTATCACTATTTTTTTACCGACACAAAATGTTTTTTTAATTAATATCATACATATTTTTTCTATTCTCTGCTTTTTTTCTTCTTTTTTCGACATAAAAAGCCCCCTAAATTGGGACTTTTTGTAGACTGATCTATTTACTGAACGATTGGTAAATTTCACAACAATATTTACTAACGTTTCTGGGTATATTTAGTAATCCCTCCTTCTTGCAGCAACTCAAAAAAAGATAGCTTCTCTGCATTTCCTTAATTTTTAATCTTTTTTTCTGCTTCTGGCTTCTTCGGCCTCTTTGAAAGACGTTTTGTCCTTTTTTCTCTTTTCTTCGCCCGAGCGCTAGTTATATTCCTTCTCTTTTACTAAATATACTGTCCTTACATTTACTATTCAGGACATTTTCCGCGCGATGTGCGCCGGCATCGGAAGATTCTATTTTTAGTAAACGAAAAGATGCCCTCTTATTGTGTCGATTCCTTCAGCACGACCTCATATCCCAACAAGGTTCTTGGCTCTACCTTCTTCCCTTCCATCAATTCCAGCAAGACCTTGCATGCCGCTCTCCCCAGCTCCCTGGCGTCAAAGGAAAGAGAGGTGACGGAAGGCAGATTGCTGGCCAGAATGGAACTGTCGTAAAAGGATGCCACCTTCATCTTTTCCGGCACGGCAATCTGTTCCTTCCGCAGCTTATTCAGCACATGGATGCAGACCGCATCATCCAGGCAGGCAATACAGTCCGCCTTGCTTTCCAGCAGCTTTTCCACTGCACGTTCAATCATTATGCTTTTTTCCACATTTACATGGATAATCTCTGGATCTACAGGGATACCCGCCGCTTCATGGGCATCCAGGTAGCCGCCCAGCCGGTTCTGGGTCACTACATGGGACTCAATCCCGCCAATCAGGCCAATCCGCCCAATCCCTTTCATCAACAGCACGGATACCAGGTCCTTACAGGCGCCTCTGTGGTCATTGTCCACCTGGACCACTTCCGGATAATGGCTGCTGCCTATCGTCACAAAGGGAACCCCCTGTGGCTTAAGGTATTCTATGTGGGCGTCCCTGGTGTAAGTACGCATGAGGATAATCCCGTCTACTTTGTGGTTCTCCACCATCCGCTTAAGGGGCGCACAGTCATTTTCCCTACCCATGGTAAGCAGGATGTCATAATCCACGCTTACGGCTGTTTCCTCTATCCCCAGCAAACAGTTCTGGAAAAAGGGCAGGTCTACCACGGTATAATCCTCTGGGAGCATAATGCCGATATTATAGGTCTTAAGCTTCGCTAGGCCTTTGGCCAGCACATTCGGCTTATAGTGGTGTTCCTGGATATAGGACAGCACACGCTGCCTGGTTTCCTCGCCAATCCGCCCTTTTCCGGAAATCGCCCTGGAAACCGTTGTCTTCGAAACCCCAAGGGCTTCTGCCACATCTGTAATTGTTATTTTCTTCTCATTTTCCTGTTCCATAAATCTTCCCACCATCCCCATGGCTATTTTATCGTTATCAAGAAACTGTCCTCCGCAATCATTTATGCGCCTTTCCAGGCCATACGGAAAGGCTTTCTATCCTTCCACCGGGGCATCCCCTTCCGTCGGCTCGCTTTCCAGCTCACGGAGCCTTATTTCTGCCGCCTCCAACGCGCTGTAATTGCTCACCTTGCTCTTCGCCGCGTCAGACAGCTGTTCAAACTGCGCCCTGGCGGATTCAATCATCCCCCGCATGTCCAAGGTAATCTCTTGCCCGGCAAACTGGTTGATGGCGTCAATCACCGTCTGCGCCTCAGCCTGTGCCTGCTGGTCTGCCGCCGACTCCGCTGCCAGCTGCCCCAGCCGTGCCTCCGCTGCCTCTAACTGGCTGTAATTGCTCACAAGCGCCTTGGCCTCGCTACTTAAGGCTTCAAACTGGCTCCTGGCATTCGCCACCGCGCCCTGGCTGTCAAGGGTAATCTCCCCCAGGGCGTCAATCAGCTGGATAACGGCCGCCGCCTGATCCTGCGCTGCCCTCTGCGCCTGTTCCTGGGCTTCCCTCTGCGCCTGTTCTTCCTGATCCTGGGCTGCCGCGCTCTCATTGCCCTGCGTCTTATAGACCAGTACGGCGCACCCAGCCTCAATATTCTCATACAGGGTCTTGGCCACACTGTAGGGGAGGTTGACGCAGCCATGGGAACCGCCGCGCTTATAATAGCTCCCGCCAAACTTATTCCGCCAGGTGGCGTCGTGGAACCCCACGCCTCCGTTAAATGGCATCCAGAAAGACACCGGCGTGGCGTAATCTTCTCCACGCAGCGTCTTGTCCCGCTGCTTATAATACAGGCCGTAAGCGCCTGCCGGGGTACTCCAGCCCTTGGCTTCATTTCCGGACACAAAGTCAGACTCTACCACCAAGGCGCCGTCTTTATAGTAAAACAGATGCTGGGCAGTCAGGTTCACTTCTACATAAGTATCCCCATAGTCATTGCCCCCCCTGCTGTTTGCCGTCTGAGAATAAACCGGCTCTTTCGTCAGGGTCTCCCCATTGCGGATATTTTCCAGAAGCGCCGCCGCCTCCTGCTCCTGGTCAATTTTCCATCCATAGTCTCCGCCGCTTACAGTCACTTCCATCCCATAGGATGAGTTTAAGGACTTCGCCCTGCCTGCCGTATTGTATTTTTCTGCCAGGGAAGCCACATATTCTTGGATTTTCTCTTCTGAGACACTCACGTTCCGCTGGCCGTCCACGGCAATCCACTGGTGGATGGTGCTTCCGTCCAGGACTTCCTGGCCGTCCCCAAAATCATATGTAATGGAGGCCCCAACATATTTATTCATGGTCTTTGCCTGTTTCTTCAGCTCCTTGGATTTTTTGGTGTATTTGGGCTTTTTATAACATTTGGCGTCCTCCATGGAAAAACTGTCTTTCAGTTCAAGGATGGCTGCCCCTAAAGCCTTGAGGAATTTCTTTTCCTTGACAACCGTCCCCTGTTCCTCCGGCAGGATCTTATAGCCTTCCGCGTCCAAATATTCGGAGATGGCTGCGTCCAGCGGCTCCCTCATTTGGGCTTTATCCATAACCTCCAGCTTCGCCGCCGCCTCCTGCAGGCGTTTCTGGTTATAATCCACCATCGTCTCCACCTGCACCTTGGAGGTACGGAACAACGCTGCCGGCCAGGCGAATACGTTCTGTTTGGCCAGCTGGCGCTGCAGCGTGCCGTCAAATACGGTCTTTAAGGCCACGTCATCCCCGGTCAGGTATTCTTCCCCACCTTCGCGGGGTACAATTTTAATCTGATAGCCGTCTACCTCGGAAGCTATCATCTGCTCCACCTCCTCGGCAGTCTTGCCGGAAACGTTCTTGCCGTTTACGATGGTTCCGAACAGGAAACGGTCGTTGAAATAGTTTGCGGTAATTAAATATGCTGCAAAAAGCAGCAGGAACGCACCTGCCACGATGAGCATGCATAATTTCTTCTTGTTAAGCTTTCTTGTCGTCTTCATGATATTGCCTTTCCTCTTATCTATTTAATATGTATGCTTGTAAACTTAAAAAAATACAGGGAGCCAATGTAGATGATAATCCTGTTTTTCCTAATGTCCATTTGTCCGCCATTCCAAAAGAACTTTTGACATGGCGTTTTATATCATATTCTACGTTTATAAAAAGATTATTAGAAAAAATTGAAAAATATAGTTGATTTTTCCTCACCTCCGTGATATAATAAAAAAAATTCGGGGTATGGCTCAGCTTGGCTAGAGCGCACGGCTGGGGGCCGTGAGGTCGCAGGTTCGAATCCTGTTACCCCGATTTTTTCATGTCTATCTTTAAAGAATAGGAGAATGTCTTCCGAATTTGGAAGCCTGTAGGACTTTCAAGGAGGCAGTTCCTGAATGGATTCCCGCCTAATCGTTATGGCGGGAATCTTTTTCGTTATAGGGGGCGGAATAATAACGAAAAAGAAAAGACTCCCCGAAAACCTACTTTGCTATTATACGACAGAAATTGACAGGACGCAAGAAATTAAAAACAATTCATATTTTCTTAATATAATTGGCAGAGGGATTTTACATTTTTTTTATAACTCTGTAATGTAATATGCAGGAGTTTGCCTGCTTATTATCCGCACATGTCATAGAAAAATTTCCGCACTTTGCCTTTCTCCTGGCGGAGCCTTTCTTCCAGCCCCCCATAAAGGGCGCAGATCTGCTGGTATTCCTCTTCGGTAATCTCCTGGGAGGAAAAAAAGGCTTTCTGCAGGGTATCCACTGCGCAGAGCCAGTCTATCCCCGTGATTTTTGCCTGCAGGACGGCGGCGTATTCCCTGTCTCCCATACTATCCTCGCGCTGGCATCCCAGAAGGGACAGGATCCATGACATCCTGCGGGCCATAAACTGCACAGCCTTTTTTCGGTTCGGCTGGTCAAAGCGCTCCCGCCGTTTTCGGAGCCGATGTTTCCTCAGGAGATAAGTTGCCATGGCCAGGAGCGCGGCGAGGATAAGGAAAACCGATGCAACGGCTGCTATGCGCAAAATCTGTCCCATGATCCCGCTTCCAGCGGCAGGGTTCCTGCCGTTGCCTGCAGCCTGTGATTTTTTCTGTTCTTCCTCCTGCCTTTTGGATTCCTCCTGCTTTTTGGCTTCTTCCCGCTCTTCCCGCGCTTTTTGGGCCTCTTCCGCCTTTTTCTTTTCCCGTTCTTCTAAGGCTGCTTTTACGCCCTTCCCCTCTGGAAGCGCCTTTAGCATTTCCGTATAAGAGGGAGGAGTCATCTCAATGGGGCAGAAGCCGATATTGTCATGATATACTTCTGTCCAGGCATGGCCCCTTTCATCTGTAATGACAGCCGTATAGCTACCGTCTGCATTTTCCTTGAAATCAGAAGGCAGCACCAGGTAGCCCATAACATAGCGCGCGGGAACGCCATACAAGCGCAGCAGCAAGGTAGCGGCGGTGGCATAGTGCGTACAGTAACCTTTTTTCTGTCCAAAGAGGAAATACTCTGCGAAATCTTCTCCTGCTGGGACAGGCGAGAGGGCAAGGCTGTATTCGGTATCTTCCCATAACAATTCCTGCACCAGCTGGATTTTTTTCTCGGTTTCATTTTTGTAAAAGAGATCGACTGCCCATTCTTCCACTTGGCCGAAAGGGGGTTTATACTTATAGACGATACCTGGCATATCTTTTTCTTCCTGAACGGCAAAGGCACGTAGGGACTCAAGACCCTCCAGGGGGAGGCGGGTGTAGGCCTGCATGGCATATTCGCCATAGGAATACATGGCATTTCCCAGCCTTGCATGGCGGCGCTGCCTATCGCCCTGCCAAGGCTCACTGCTGCTCATCCTAGCGCTTGGCGCATACATAATGAGGTTATGGCTTAGGAAACGGACGGCGTCCTCCATATAAAAATAGCCCTTCCATTGGAATTCCCGCTGCTTCAAGGGCATTAAGGCGCCGTCTGCCTCCTGATCCTGCGCAGCCGGAATGTCGGCGAAATAGGGCGTTAGGGTATATCCCCTGGTGGAACGCCTTAATTTCAAATCCATGGTATCCTCCTGGTAAAATTGCGCCTGATAGCCGGATTTGGCCGACTCGTAGGGATATTCCCGCACCAGCTGCTGGTAGTCTCCCAGCGAATAGCCCTGCTGCTGCGCCCAGTCGGAAAATTCCTGAAGAGACACGCCGCGCCAGTTCCCGTCCTCATAATCGCCGCCGACAAAGCCCTTGAGGTAAATATTGCCTTTCGGGCGCTGTTTCAGGGTGATCTGAAAGGCCTCCCGTCCGGTGATGTCTGGCTCCCCGTTCCCCAGGCGGTACATATCCTGCACGCCGTCATTGGCAAAAAGCCTGAGATTGGTATATTTTTCCAACGTGTCGAGCATAAAGTCTTCAAAATGAAGCTGGCGCTGCAGCCAGGGCCAATGGCAGCGTTCCAGGAACTGGCCTGCCGATGGGCTGCCTGCAAACAAGATGGCAAGCCCCAGGCACAGGTAGATGCATACCCCCTGGGTCCGCATCCCTCTCCTGGCAGGCTCCGCCTGGCCAGCTGCCAGGCCGATCAGCGCCAGGATAAAGCCGCCTGCCGCAGGCGCTTTCCCCAGGGAAAGCATGGACACTGCCAGCAGCAGCGGAACCAGCGCCTGAGAAAACAGGCGCATCCTGCGCCCCCAGCCAGCTGTCGCCGCCAGAATGTGCAAAAATCCCAAAATAACACACAGCAGGAAAAAAAACAGGGATTTCCCCGGTTCCTCCGCTTCCAGGTACCAGAGCAGATAACTTGTCCGAAAATGGGCATTGGCCAACTCCAGAATCCGGTTGCCGATGGATTTTGCCCCCATCCACAGGTACTCCTGGTATCCAGCGGCCACAAAACACAGGAACGCCAAGAAGAGCAGGCACAGGACGAGCTTCTCTATTCTCCCTAAGCCCATAACCTCTGCTGCCATAGCCAGCACTGCCGCCGTCATGCCCAGGGCTGCCATACCTACGTCTGCCCCCAAAAAAGTCCGCAGGCACAGGAACATGCCCAACAACACAAAAAACCGGCAGCCTCCCTGATAGAAACCCTGCCATACGTTCTCTCTTTCCATCTTATAACCTCTCTGCCATCTATCCTGCGCAATTGCATCCGCCATGCGTATTCTTTTTCTACAGCATTAGCTCCATCCGCAGCAGCTGTTCCCGCACTTCTGCCGGCCGGAAGGTCTCTACAAGCCTGCCATTGCAGGTAATCTCCAGGTTCTGGCTAAGGGATAGCCCGCAGGCATATGCTTCCCCCTTAAATTGGCTCCCATAGAGCTGCCCAAACGCACATCGCCCCATGGGTTCCCGAAGGATCTCCCCCCAGAACTCTGACAGTTCCTCCGGGCTGCGCACTGCCTTACGCATAATCTTCTGCCCTTCCTTGCCATACCAGGCCAGATAGTGGCTGCATTCCTGCCGCAGCATTTCCTGGGAAATGCTATTGACTACCTCCCAAAAGGCCTTTCCATCCGCCTGGGGCATTTCTCCAATCTCCGCATCCAGAAAAAACACCACATTGCAGCCCATCGGCAGACCCATGCTGGCCACCATCAGGCTGTCCTGCTTCGCCGATAGCTTCCAGTGGATGCGGTTGAGGCGATCCCCCTTTTGGTATTCCCGCAGCTCCAGCGTCTCTGCTGGGTCGTCCCCATTCATCTGGGGATGGTACCTCTCACTCTCAGAAGAAAACAGCCTCGTGCGGACGCCTGCGCGGACGGTTGTCTGATAACATTCCGGAAAGAGGATAATCTGCCTCTTAGCCCCCATTTCTTTCCAGAAACGGTAGATTCCCAGCCAGTCGTAACAGCAAAGACCCTTACATTCCATCCGCCATTGGCCAAACTCTGGGCGCTCCAGCTCTCCCTCCAGGCAGGCGGACTGCCCGGCTTCGATCCGCCCACGGAGCTTTACCTTACATACCCTCCCCGTTGTCCGATGCCTCAACACGACCTTTGCGCATAGGCTGGGGATGGCAATGCTGGTTGGATTTTTCACCTCAATCCAGACCCGGTACTTTCCCATCCCGTCCGGATAGGCGGAATAGAAAAGGCCACATTCCATCCTCCGCCCCACGGATTGCAGGAGATACATAAAAACAGGAGACAGCAGGAGCACAAATATGCCCAATGCCAGAACCCCGCGGCTACGGTATAGAACTGCCAGATAGCACATGCCGCCAGCGCCCAGCGCATACAGCAAAAGATTCCTCATACGCCCAATTCCCCCTCTTTCCCTCACAGCGCCTTCGGCACAGGCACAGACTTGAGGATTTCCTGCAGGATCTGCCCGGCATCCATCTGCGCCATCCTCGCCTTGACATTCAGCATCAGGCGGTGGCTGCAGACCGGAAGAAACACGTCCCGCACGTCCTCTGGAACCACGTACGCCCTCTGGCGCAGGTATGCCATGGATTTTGCCATCTGAATGATATTGATCGTCCCCCTGGGGCTAATCCCCAAGTCAACCATCGGATGGCTGCGTGTCTGGCTGACCAAATCCCCTGCGTACTGGTAGACCGCATCCTTCACCTGGATCCACTCCACTTCACCCTGGATCTGCTGCAGCTTTTCCCTGGAAATTACTGCCCGTACCTCTTCCTGGTTGTGCTTGCCTTTGAGGATTTCCATTTCATCCGCCATTTCAGGGTACCCTAGCCGGAGGCAGACCATAAAGCGGTCAAGCTGTGCTTCTGGCAGCATCCATGTCCCAGCGCTCCCAAATGGATTCTGGGTCGCAATCACAATAAACGGCGAGGGAACCGGATGGCTTGTGCCGTCCACGGTCACCTTCTGCTCCTCCATTACCTCTAAAAGCGCCGACTGGGTCTTAGGGGAAGTACGGTTAATCTCATCTGCCAGCAGCAGGTTGCACATAATGCTCCCCGGCTGGTAAATAAACTTCCCTGTCTCCTTCTGATACACGGAAAATCCAGTCAGGTCAGAAGGCAGTACGTCCGGCGTAAACTGCACACGGTTCTGATGCAGGGACATGGCCTTGGACAGCGCCACGGCAAGCCTTGTCTTGCCTACGCCGGGAATGTCGTTCAGCAGGATATGCCCTCTGGCAAGAATTGCCGCCATTGCCTGGACAATGCATAGATCCTTGCCAATAATTGCCTTCTTCACTTCATTGATTACCTCTAAAGCAGGCGTCCCCTGCTTTTTTGCCTCTTGTTCCATTCCTATCGTTTCCCTTTCAGCCTCTTAATTTTCTTAATGTGCCGTTTTTCCATCCCTAATCAATTCCCTTTCAGCCTCTTAATTACTTTCAGCCTGGTAAACTCTTCCCTTTCCTTCTCTTCCAGGGAATCCTGGATGCTCTTGGTAAGGACTTCATACTTGGGGATGGTGATATTCTGCAGCGCATTGGCGCGCTTCTGCGTCTTCTTGATATTGTATGCCAGACGGTAAGCCGAAGTCTCAATCTGCGCCAGCCGTATGGCCAGCTCCTTCACCTTCTCAAACTTCTGGCAAGCCTCATCCAGCGACATCTTCGTCCCATAAAAAGAATAGGTCGGCTTCAGTTCCCGCTGTTCATACTCTACCTTGGGGATTTCCGTCCCCATAACGCTGCGCCGCTTGATGGTAAT
>Ga0137306_101953_pt1 | contig 13313 bp, 20 predicted proteins | sample Inofroosms_March_FD_97187 | JGI IMG/M metagenome (GOLD analysis project Ga0137306, IMG submission 97187) | Mouse cecal microbial communities from Vienna, Austria - N-Acetylneuraminic and N-Acetylglucosamine D2O microcosms_March | ecosystem: Host-associated > Mammals > Digestive system > Large...
GTTGACCAGGTGCCGGTTGACGAACCAAAGCAGCTCCTCCATGCTGGCCTGAAATTCCATTTCAATCCCGTTGGCGTCCAGGTCAATGTCAGAGTACATACTTTGGATGTTCATTTGATTGGGGTTTCCGCTCATACGCTCATCCTTGGCGTCATAGCCCCTGGCGTTCTCAATGATGGCGTCTTTCAGCAGGGCCAGCAGGACCTTGTAGTTTTCGGCGTTGACCTCAATGGTCAGCGTATCCACGCCACCCTCGCTGCCCTCATAGGAGCGGACCTTGACCGCCCCGTAAATGGCCAGGTTTCGGCGGAATTTCCCCAGGTCCTCCCCCTCAGCGTTTTTGATGACCAGGACCGTGTTGTGCACGTCCTCCTCCATCTGATTGGCAAAGGTGGAGAGGATGTCATTATAGGCATCCTGCAAGCACTTCACCCTGGACAACAGGGGGATTTCATGGTGGGAGCTCTTAAAGCACACCAGGGGGATGCGGTCCCAGTTGTACCCCTGCTCCTTGCCGGTGTCCGGGTCCTCCGCCGTGATATAATCGCCGGAGTGCCCGTCCGGGTCAGGCTCCAGGGTGCCGTCATCCCGGCGGATGAAACAATCCACGCCGCCGCCGTGCATGACCTCCACCTTGACCACGGCCTTGGCCTGTTCGCTCTCATCGTATTCCTCCACCACATAGACGTGGACGGCGGCGTCCAAGATGGTGTGGTCAGCGTCCGCCCAAAAGGGCAGGACCTCATCCGCCGGGAAACGCCTAAAGGCCAGCCCCCCGCCCTCATAGTAGGGGTAAAGCCACGCCTTGCCGCCTACCCAGGCACCCTCTCCCACCGTTCGCATTGTCCGCCGAAAACGGGCCCCCAACACCGTGGCCAGGGCCGCCGCATAGTCCTTGCGCTCCGTATCAAACGAAAACGGGCGGCCAAAAGAGTAATTGGTCTTTTGGTCCACCATCTTGGAATACAGATTATTCACCAGGCGGTTGTTGGGCAGGTGGGGGAGCTCAATGGGCTTGCCGTCATCGTCCAGCGCCATCCGCCTCCGCTTGAGCACGTCCTGCTGGCCGTCATAGTAGACCTCAGCGGTGAGCTGCCGCTTGCGCTCAGGAGAGGCCAGCCATGCCGTGATTTCCAGCTCCAAAAAGCGCTTGTCCGTCATACCACGCCGGAAATTGGTGGCCGTCCTGGCCACGCAATCATCCCGTAAATTCAGCACCACCACGTCAGTCACCTCACAGACATCCCGCCCGTTTCCAGGCGTCATAAAGTTTCGGGCCTTGAATGGCCATCCAGTCCACCATTTCCTCATTGGTGGGCCAGCTTTCCGGGCTCATCCCGTTCACGCTCAGGCCGCTCTCATAGAGAAAAGCGTGGACCAGCTCATGCCTCATACACTTGCGCATATAAGCGTCCATGTCTTTCAAGCTCAGGGGCTCCCGGCGCTCCGCTGCCGTGTACTTGCGGACCACACACAACTTGGCGCTGGTGTCACAGTAGCCGTCACAGGTTTCCAGCCCCTTGTCATTGGCCTTTGTCCGATATTCAAGGGCGTATTGAACGCCCAGCACAGAAACACGCACGGGAAACACCTCACTCAAAAGCTCACCAGGGACGGCGCATAAATCTTGTGGATGAAATAGCGCACATCGTCCATGCTATGGTCATTTTCTTTGATGGGCCGGTCATCTATGGCCTTTTCGTCCCACCGATAAAGCCCAAACTCCCGGATGCAATCCGTACAGCAGGCATTGAAAAACACATCCCCGCATTGGAGCCGTGTGGCCACGTCCCGGATGCCCGCCATGACCGCATTGGCGGCCTTTTCAACGAAAAAGCACCCGTGCCGCCGGATGCACTCAATGAAAGAGGCGGCGGAGGGGTCCACAATGACGCTGGTGATGGGCAGGTCCCCGGCCAGCGCCTCCAGCTGCACATAATACTCCTCATCAGTGCGCTGGTTGCCCTCTTTCCGGCTGTCATAGTAATACTCCCGCACTCTGTACCACTTGCCATTTGCACGGCCCCAGAGGCCCATGCTGGTGGGGTTGGCGGTGCCATAGTCACAGGAGATGTAATACTTGTCATAGGGCCTGGGGGTGACCGGGACAACGTGAAAGTCCTTGTTGAACATGGTATAGACCAGGCCCTCCGCCACCACCCACAGGCCCCGGATGTAGCGGTCATAGAACACCCCGGAATATTGCCGCTCATAGCGGTCCTTGATTTCCTGGGTCAAGCTGTAATTGTCCTCCATGGTGAAATGCAGGTGGAGGACGTTGTGCTTTTTCGGCTGGTCACCCTCCAGCCATTTCTTGTAAAACCAATGGGACGGGCCCTCCGGGTTGCAGTTAAACCACAGCTTTGACCCGGCCACAGAGCACCGGCCCGTGGCCTGATTGACAAAGCTCTCTGGCATCAAGGCCACCTCATCCAGCAGGATGCCCGCCAGGGTAATGCCTTGAATGAGGGAGGCGCTGCTTTCGTCCTTGCCGCCGAAAAGGTAAAAGGAATTGCTCCGCCCGGCGGCGCTCACCACGATTTTGTTTTCCGTGCGGTGCTCTTTGAACGAAAACACCCCCGCCAGCCACTTGGGCAGGTTGGAGGTGACGTTGCGGCGCAAGCTCTCAATGGTCTTGCCGCAGATGGCAAAGTTTTGGTCATTAAAGCGGGCCATGGCCCACATGACAAAGCCCACGGTCATGGCCACCGTCTTGCCGGAGCGGATGGAGCCGTCACAGATGATGCCGTCATAGCGCTCAAAGCCCGGCCTATTCCACCACGTCATCGCCAGGTTCTGCCGGGGGCTCAATCTCTGGAATTTCATTTGTGTCAATTTCCTCCCGTGTGCTCTGTTCGATGACCTCAAAGATGTTGTTTTCCTCAGCGGCGGCAGCGCTGCCGCCGGTGGCGAACACGCCCAGGTGTTTGCCCAGCAGCTCCAGGGCCCTCACCTTGTCATGCAGCTTTATCTCAATGCCCAGTTGGCTGTACTTGATACCGGCAATGGCAGGGAGCTTGTTCTTTGGCACCTCACTGGTGGCCTTTACGCAAAGGAGCCCGGCCCCGGTGACCGTTACAAAATCCGTTCCGTTGGCAAAAGCGATGGACGCCAGCTCCTGCAACACCGCCTCCTGGGTGATTTCCAGCTTTCCCCTCAGCTTGTCCCGGCGTGCTTGAATGGCCGCAGAAACGTGAGTTTTATTGAGTAGTTCAATCGCTATCCTGGACGCACTCTTTTCACTGTACCCCGCCCGCTTGGCGGCGGCGGTGGCGTTGAGGTCCACCAGGTACTCATCCACAAACCGCTCCTGCTTTGGTGTCAGCTTGGCCATTCTCACCACCCCAAATCAAAATAAATGACAGCGGCAAGGGTCCGGGTTTCATCTTCCATCACCTTGCCGCCGTCAACCAAGGAGGTGCTGCACCTTGAGGCATACACCCGCTTATACAGAATACCACAGACAAAGCGGACAAAACGGACAAATTGAATTTTGTTACACATTCGCCCCCGTGTCACCGTTCCAGATAGCGTTTCACGGCCTTGCGGCATCCGTCCTCCGTGTTCCCTCCGCCGATGCAGGCTGCCACCTGCCGCCAGGGCAATCCGCTGATAAAGCGATAGGTGAACACCTGCCGGAGAAAACTGTCATCAATGCCCGCTATGTAACGCTCCAAACGGCTCCGCTCATAAAGGCATTGCTGGTGCTTGGCCTCAATGATGCCCCGCAGGTCAGCGATTTCCGCCGCACATTCCCCCACCTTGTCCACCACGCCGGTGCCGTGAGGCATCCCGGTGATGACCTGAGCCCCCGGCAGGGCCCTGGCCTCAAGCTCACGGAGGCGGCGCTGGTCCATTTCAATCTCCCGGTTGAGATAGTAAAGCTGGGACAGCTCCTTTAGGGTCATTCCTCCGCCTCCTCACCTTTCCAGACAGGCTTGCACTCACCCGTGCCGAAAGTGCACTTGCAGGCGCACACCTTGCAGGCATCGCCGCCCGCCATGACAAAATGCAGGTCATCAAGGGCCCGGCGGAGCATGGCGTTGACGCCACCCAGCTTGTCCTCAGCGATGTGGGCCCGCTCCACGGCCTGCTGGATGTCCTGGGCGGACGGCGCAGACGCCAGCCGCTCCTCCAGTTGGTCAGCCCTCAGCAGGTCCGCCTCATGCTGGACGGTCAGCCGGGCGTTTTCCCGGATGAGCTCATCGGTGAAAATCGTTTCCTTATCCATCACAATACTGCTCATTTTGTTGTTTCCTCCTTGATTTTCTTAATTCTGGCCTTTAGGGCCCGCATGACCGCCTCATGGGTGTCCGCCCGGTCCCGTATCGTTTCCATGACATCCTCATCCTCGCAGTCCTGGACCACCAGGTAATGCACGAAAACCTTGTCAAAGGGGGAGCCCTGGCGGTATAGGCGGCAATTTCCCTGGTCATTCAGTTCAAAGGACCAGTTGAGGCCATACCACACCACATGACGGCCCCCGGCCTGGAGATTTAGACCATAGGCGCAGCTTGCCGGGTGCACCAGCAGCACGTCCACCTCCCCGTTGTTCCAGGCGTCCTCATCCTCCGTGCCCTTGTAGACCCTCACCCGCAGCTTGTCCCGGCGGCCCTTGTTGTACCTCTCCAGCCGCTCCAGGATGCGGTCCTTGTCGTGCTGGTAGCCGTAGAACGTCAAACAATGCTCCCCGTCAAACTGCTCCAGCAGCTCCACATAGGCGTCCAGCTTGCAATCATGGACCGGGACCACCTTGCCATCGTTGTTGTAGACGGCCCCGTTGCAATACTGCAAAAGTTTCCCCACCAGCACCCCAGCGGTGCCCGCCGTGATGATGTCCTCATCCACCTCCAGCAGCAGGTCTCGCTCAAATTGGTCATAGTCCCGCTTGGCCTTGGCATCCAGCATCACCGGGATTTCATGCTGGATGAAGTCCGGCAGTTGCAGGTAGTCCTCCGCTTTCATGGAAATGCAGATGTCAGAAATGGCCGCCAGCACGGCGCTCTCCGCTCCGTCCTTGGCCTTGTAGCTGAAAATCTGGGTCCGGCTCCGCTGGTCCGGGTCAAAGTATCGCTCCCGGTAGGCGCTCAGGGTAGGCCCCAGACGCTCACCACCGTCCAGGAGATACACCTGGGCCCACAGGTCAATGAGGCCCTTGGAGGACGGCGTGCCGGTCAGCAGGACCATCCGCTTGATGAAACGGCGGACCCGCCGCATGGCCTTAAAGCGCTTGCTCTGGGAGTTCTTAAAGCTGGTACTCTCATCCAGGACCACCATGTCAAAGGGCCAGGCCTGCTGGTAGTAGTCCACCAGCCACTCCACATTTTCCCGGTTGATGACGTAGATGTCCGCCGGGGTGCTGAGGGCCTTTATGCGCTTGGACGTGCTCCCCAGCACCGTGGAGATGCGCAGGTGTTGCAGGTGGTCCCACCGTGCCGCCTCCTTTTGCCAGGTGGCCTCCGCCACCTTTTTGGGGGCCACCACCAGCACCTTGGACACCTGCCAGCGGAAATACTTGAGGATGTTGACGGCGGAAAGCGTGATGCTGGTTTTGCCCAGGCCGGGCCGCAGGAACAAACCAACGGCGGGGAGGTCCGTCACAAGCTGGATGCAATAGGCCTGGTAGTTATGCGGTATGTACTGCATCCCCAAAAACCTCCCTCAAAAAATCTTTCACGGCGTCCATCCCAAAAAGCACCCGGACATCCGCCCCCCGTTTCTCCAGTTCGCTCCGCTGCCATTTCTGCACCTTGGCCAGCCTCCCGATTTCCGTTTTGAGCTCCACATAAATGGTCTTTCCGGCTGGGGTGATGACGATGCGGTCAGGCACACCAGGATTGCCGGGAGAAACAAACTTGAAACACAGGCCGCCGTGCTCTTTCACCTTGCGGACCATGTAGCTCTCAATTTGACTTTCTTTCACGCTTTCGCCTCCTTGTAGTAACATTCAGCGTTTTTCTATACTTTTATACGCATCAGGCGATTTAGGCGGTTTATATACTCTCTAAATCCTCTGTTTTACGGTTAATAGGAAATGAATGTTACAATGTTACAAAATGCCTCAAAGCCTTGCGCCGCAAGGGTTTAAGCCGTAACATTGACTGTAACATTCAGCGTAACATGTTACGGGGTCCGTGTAACATTCAGCGGCCAATGTTACACGATGTTACAGGCAATGTTACACGGTTTTTCTAAAGCCACGCTGTACTCCGCAGTAGCCGCAGCGCATGGCCTTGGTGGACTTTTCCCACCCGGCGGCGGCCTCAAGGATGCTGTTGATTTCCGCCGTGTCACTGTATCGCATATCCTTTTGCCTGCCGTCCAGGGCCTCACACCACACCTCAAGGGCACACACCCGGTCACGGTCCACCAGCTTGATGTCACCCTGCACGGAGCCCGCCCAAAACATCCGGCGGCGGTCCAGGGGCCAGCTCTGCCAGTCCTCCGGCACCTGGCGGCTCAGGAAGTCCATGATGATGCCCTCACGGGCGCTGACTTCCCGGTGTTCCTCCTGCTTGACCTTGGCGGCCTCCTCCAGCTCCCCGCTGAGGTATAGGGGCTCCCCCAGTTGCCAGCGGACCTTGGCCTCCGCCCAGAGCTGGTCAATCTCACCGGGCAAGTCCGTCCAGACGCCCTTGGTGACCGGGGCCACCCCCACGTCCACCGGCCAAAAGCGGCGGTTTCCCGTGCGGTCCTGCAAAAAGTCCTTGGTGTTGGTGGTGCCGAAAAAGACACAGCACCGGGGCAGCTCCTTGACGTGGCGGCCATAGGCGGCCCGGAAACGGTCCGTCCGCAGGCTCAAAAACTGCTTGATGCGGGCCACGTCCGTGCGCCGGAAAGCGTCAAGCTCCGATATTTCCACCAGCCACACCCCCTGCAAGAGCTCAGAGGCCTCCTTGCCCTCAAAGGTGCGGATGCTGTCATTAAACCAGCCCCGGCTCATCTTATCCAGCAGGGTGCTCTTGCCCAGGCCCTGGGGCCCGGCCAGGATGAGCATATTGTCATACTTGCTGCCGGGTATCATGGCACGGGTCACGGCGGCGGTGAACGCCTTGCGGGTCACCGCCCTGGTGTATGGGGTATCAGCGGCCCCCAGGTAGTCCATGAAAAGGGTGTCAAGCCGGGGCACCCCGTCCCAGGCCAGACCGCTCAAAAAGTCCTGCACCTCATTAAAGGCGTGGGCGGTGGCGTGGAGGGAGAGGGCCCCGTCAATCTTCCCGTTGCCGGTGATGTGGTGGTATCGCTCCATGTACCAATAAAGGCCCTCGTTGTCATTATCATCCCAGAGGCGGCGGACCGTGCGGGCGTCCCAGGGGAGGGCCCCCAGGACCTCACCCCGGCCCGCAAAGCGGTTGAGGGCAAAGCGGCCTTTTAGGAGGGGGTCATGCTCCAGGATAATCCACACGTTGTCAATGGTGGCCTTGGGGAGCCCCGTCTGGGTGTTTAAGGCCAGCAGGGTCATCCAGTTGGCGGGGTCCTCATCGTTGTCCCCGGCCACGCCCTCAAAGTCCTGCACGGCCTCCTGGTAGCGCTCTTGGCTCATGAGGGCGGCCACACCGGCGTCCTGCACGGCCAGCTCACACATGGCCACATAGGAGGGCAGGCGATTGGTGGGGGTCCCCGGCTGGGCCTCATCGTCCTTGTCCCCAAAGCGATGCAGGCGCACAAGGTCAAAGGCATTGACCAGCCGGTTGGAGCAGGGGTCCGTGGCGTGGTGGCTATACAGAAATTTGCCGTTGTCGTAGACCACGGCCCCGCCGGTGGTGGAGCCGCCCAGGTAGGTGTAGCGGCCCGGCATATTGTCCACGGGCTCATACATTCCGGGGATGAGCTCATCCATGGCCCGGTATATGTCATAGGTGCGGCAGAAAGCCCCCACCACGCCCTTTTTGCCCTCCGGGTCACCCTGCTTGACGGCCAGCTTGGGGAGGCTCACAGCGCCCGGCACTTGCGGCCAGAGGGCACAGTCACGCCAGTCCTCATACTTGGCCAGCAGGCCGTTGGCGGAGATGAGGGGCCGGTCCTGCCAGAGATAAATATATTGGCTGTCAGCGCAACAGGAGGGCCAGTACATGAGCCGGGACACCTCAAAGGTGGTGGGGTCCATGAGCTCCATGCCTATAAACTCCGCCGCCTTGCGGGCCAGGGGCTCATATTCGTCCGCTGACACGGTACGGTCAAGGGGCAGCAGGACCCGGAGCCGGGGGGCCGCCGGGCTGTGTTTCCGGGTGGAATAGATGCAATAGCCGCAGCCCAGGCCATCCACCCGGCGCAGTACGTCCTCCGTGCCGCCGGCGGGGATGTTGTCCAGGTCCAGGGTCAGGATGTCCCGCCCGGTCACGGCGTTGGCCTTGCGGTGGGGGCCGGAGAGGGTCCCCGCCATAAAGCCGCCCACGTCCTTGAGGTCATCCTGCTGGGCCTTTTTCATATTCAGATATTCCGCCAGGGGCTCCGTGCCTCTGGCCGGGGTCTGGAGCCGGGCCCACAACTCAGAAATGAGCATGGTCTGGGGCGTCCAGTTCATGGCCCGCCGGTTGTTCCCGGCGGAGATTGTTATTTTGCGGTCATATTGCATGGAGGGTTACTCCTTTTCGTGGTCTTACAACTTATGGCGGTATAGCTTTAGCTTTCGGCGGCCTATATCGTATTCAAACTTTACGCCATGCTGGAGCCCCAAAAGAAACGGCCTATTTTTCCAATTCCCTCTTGAGGCTACGCTGACTATTCCCCAGCATCCGAAGTCCTCACACCATACGGGCTCCCCGTCCATTTTCCGCAGCTCTGCCAGGGTCAGGGGCTCATTGGGCACGGGGGCAAGCACCGCCCGGTCATCCCAGTATTCGGTGGCCCCCACCTTGCGGGGCCGGGTGCCATAGGCCTCAATCCAGTCCGGCAGGCTCTCATTGATGGCGTCAAAGGTCAGGCCCCAGCCTTTGCAGGCGTCCACGGCGGCCTGGAGCAGCGTGCCCTCCCGGCATGTCCAGAGAATGAGCCCGGCCCCGGCGGTCTGCCGTTCCTTGGCCTTGGCAATCACGGCCCAGTTGGGAGCTCCGATGCCGGGGTATGCGTTCACACACAGGCAGCCGTCAAAGTCAATGGCAATGGCGTCCCTCACCGAAAGCACCTCCCCGTCCTTTTGTCCCGGAGCTCAATGCGGGCCAGCAGCTCAAAGCCGCTTTCCGCTATGATGTACTTGAGGACTTTGATGAGGAAATTGACCTTTCCGTCCAGCTCCGCCTCCTCACGGATGATGGGCTTTAATGCGTGGTAGGCCGTGGGGTCCGGGTAGCCGCTGGCGTTGAGAAAAGGGTTTTTGTTGTCAGGCATCATGGGCCTCCTTTACGGCTCTCTGGGCCCACTTCACGCCGGGGTCCTTGTCGGTGAGGACCCGCCCGCTGGCGCACTTGACGCACTTGATGCGCCAGTGTCCGGCGTGGCGCTCAAAGTGGCCATAGCCGGGCGGGGTCCAGGTCCCGCAGCAGTAGCAGCGGCCAGGGTATTTGTTTCTTGCCATTTGGGTCACCTCTTTGCGATTTCTTCAAAAACAATGGTTTTGGGCAGGATGCCCTTGCACACATAGACGCTGCTGAACGGAGGATTTAGGGAGGGGGCGGGGTCCTCATAACTCTTGAAATAGGCCACCCGGCGGTTGAAATACATAATTTCAAAGTCGTGCGCTCTGAACATTTCAAACCGCCGCTGGCTTTCAAAGAGGCCCACCACCCCCACCAGCATGGCAAAGGGCTTGCCCAGGTCAAAAAGCCGTTCCAGCACCTCTCCCTTGAGGGAATAGGGCGGGTTGCTGATTATGTAGTCACAGGCCGGGGGCTCCGTGGAAAAGAAGTCCTTGCCGGTGGAGAGGTGCGTGGCGGTCACCTGGTAGCCAAACAAGCGGAAAATCCGCACGAAAAGGCTTTCCTCCGTGTCAAACGGGCACCATATAGAGATGGGCCGGTCTGAGTAAGGGGGGGGGAGATGCCGGAGCAGAGGGGTGATTGCATAGGCCGGGGTGTAAAACTCATCATTTTTGCTGTTGGCCACCTCCGCCACCTTAAAGCCGCTCACCGGCCCCTCCGGCAACGCCCGGCGTCCTCATTGGGCACCCAGTCCTCCACCACGATGACCGGCTCACCGGGGCCCTTGTCACAGATAAAGTCACCCTCCCCGATATAGACACAGTGGTCACACATCCCAGGGTCACACATCCAGGGCTTGTCCCGGTGCTGGTATTTCTTGCGCTTTTTCATGTTCGGCCTCCTCTTTCATAAAGCGTTCTCCCAGCTCGAACACACCACGGGGCTGGCCTTTATAAAAGCCTTTCATGGGACGTTCTAACTGGCGTTGTAGGTCTTTGAGCTTTTCCCAGTACAAAGGGAGATATTTGCGGATGTTTCGCAGTTCTTTGAGGTTTTTATTACAACAGCACCAACAGGAAACACGGTCCAGGATGTCATATAGACGGACAACACCAGCACCGCCATCTTCCTCCCAAAAGTAGCCCGCCGCATAGCACAGCTCCAGACAGGCGGCCTCTGTCAGCTTGTAGCTGGCAAGAGGGAAGATTTTATAGGGCTTTCGTTCTTTTTTGAGCCGGTCATGTTCGTCTGCCGCTATGCCAACATACACCTTTGCGCCAATGCTTTCTGCATATCGGTCAAGGGCTTTGAGCTTGCAGGTAGTCCCCCACCGGCAAAGGCCGCCACACCAGCCATACCCACGGCGCTCACGTCCTTTAACGGGGCGCTCCAGCATGTCATAAAGAAAAGGCCTGTCTGGGTGTAATTCTATGTAGCGGATGCCGTTTTTGCGGAGAAGTGGGAGAACGGCATCACGCACATTGTAGAGGGCTTGAAATTCCATCCCGGTGTCGTAAAAGACCACCTCATCCAGTGGCAGGCCGTGCTCAATAATGGTGAGTATCATGGCCAGGCTGTCCTTGCCGAAAGAGCACGATGCAATATATTTCATGGGTGCCTCCCCGGCCCCACCACCGCTACTGGCGGGGGGGGCTTGTCATTTCATGGGTCTATGTGTTGCCGGGTGCGTTTTTTCCGGCGGAAAAATCAATCGGCCCTAAAGCCGTGCTTGGCCAGGTAGCGCTCCGCCTGGGAATACTGGGTAAAGGTCCGGCTCTTGCGCCGTTGACGGTCACGGCCCAGGACGATGGTGGAGCCAATGCCCTGGATGAGCCACTGGTCTTTGCCGTTCTTGCGGATGGGGTTAAAATAGACCGCCTCACCTTTGTCGTTAATCATGTGCATGGCTCAAGCCTCCTTGGTGGTAAGTAAAAGAGCTTTTCTGTCACCTTGAATTGATTGCTTTTGTTGCGGTCCAGGGTACGGGTAAAAGGGCGCTCCCAGACACAGACGATGCCCGGCGGGGCCTCCTGTTCACTGACAAAAACAGCGTGGCCGGTATCGGCCAGGAGCTGCATGGCCCTCCAAAATTCGGCGGTGTCAAAGACCTCTCCGCCGTAGCCGGTTGTGTTGTTATAGGGCGGGTCAGCGTAGATGACGGAGCCGGGAGGGATGCCCAGGTGGCGGTAGTCCCCACAGACAAACTCCGCATTTTGCAGGGTGGCCATATCTTTGAGTAAAGAGCGCTTGCTTTGCAGGGCGTAGTTGGTGCCGGTGGCGTTTCTGGCGTAGCCTCCAAACCATTTGCCGCCAAAGCTGCACCCAAAGCCTACAAAACCGGCCAGCACGGGGTCCCAGTCCTTATGGGCCTTGATGAGCTGGTATTGGTCCGGGGTGATGAGCTCCGGCAGCTCGTAGCCATTTTGGACGCCCCGCAGCATGGCGATGAGATAGGCGTGCTTGTCATTGAGTATCTTGCGGGAAAAGCCTTGCACCTTGCTCTCCACGGCGCAGGACCCGCAAAATAGGCTGACAAAGCAAGCCCCCCCCCGTGCGGAGATTAGCCGGGCAATTTGAGCGGATATACGGGATTTCCCTCCCTGGTATCTCATTGGGTTCTCCCCCCCCCGTCAGGCTGATAATGTCAGCGATTGACCGGGCAATCCGGCTTTTTCCGCCCTGATACTGCAAGGTCAATCAATCCTTTCTAAAAGGTGTTTTAGGTCCACTGTTCCGCCATAGCGGCGGCGATGCCGGGGAATGTTTTGGCCCGGTTTAGTGGGTCCCGCTCCCGGCGGCCTTGAAAGCGTCTGTAATTGCCGTGGGCATCTTTGCATCCGCCGTTTACCCAGGGGGTGACGCCCTCTGTGATGATTTTGGTGGGGGTCAGCGGCGGCAGGTTCTTGAGCCACAGGCAGGTCCGCTTTGTGTATGGGTGCCCAAACTGCCACGGTTGCACCGCCTGAGTGTAGGGCGGCAGGCCCACAATTTTCATGGGAGTGGGATTTTCAACGGCTATTTTTTCACACTCAGCGGTCAGAAAGCGCATAAAGAAAGCCTTGGCCTCCATCGCCTTTGCATATCGCTCTGGGACAATTTCACCCTTTACTCGCATACGGACAGCGCTGGCGTTGGTGAGGTAGGTGCACGGCGGAAAAGCAATAATCATGTCCCACCGGCCCAGTATGTAGTGTGGGGCTCCATCGCAGGTGTAGAAAAAGGCGTACCCGTCAAGCAAGGGGAGCACGTCCTGCTGGATGTGCCACTCTGGATGCCCGCCGGAGCAAGGGATGAGGTCACAGCTATATGCCTCATGACCACGTTGCCGCAAGGCTACGGCAACGGCTTGGCTTTCTTCACAGGCAACAAGGATTTTCATACGGCCTCCCTCAGCCCGCCGCCGCATGGGTAGCGGGGGGGGGGCTTGTTCAATCAGTCTTTTCTAAAGAATTGCCCCACCCAGCCGTCCGCATTGAGGGGCAGGTCCGGGGCCCAGGAGATGGGCCGCCGCATGATGTCCACCACCGTCTGGAGCATGGTGTCCTCATCCGTCCAGGGGGCCACGTCAATGACCACCTCATCATGGACGTGGAACACCACCGGCAGCCCGGCGGCCTCCAGGCGCTCAATGGCATCCGCCAGACAATCACGGGCAATGGCCTGGACGCAGTTCTCCACCAGCTTGCCGCCGTAGGTTTCGATGCGTTTCCAGCGCTTGGTCTTTTGGTCCATGCCCATGTATGAAATGGAGGGCTTGCCCCACTGATTTTCACCGATGCCGGGGGTGTTATAGTAGAGCTTGCGCCCAGAGGGGAGGGTGATGGTCATGCAATCCGTCCCCTGGTTGTAGTCGTACTCATGGGACAGGATGAGCCCGTTGAGGCCTATGGAACCGCCCTGGGTGATGACCTGCACGGCGGCGTTGTCCATGGAATACCACAGGTCACGGATGCGCTT
>Ga0137306_102964_pt1 | contig 13311 bp, 13 predicted proteins | sample Inofroosms_March_FD_97187 | JGI IMG/M metagenome (GOLD analysis project Ga0137306, IMG submission 97187) | Mouse cecal microbial communities from Vienna, Austria - N-Acetylneuraminic and N-Acetylglucosamine D2O microcosms_March | ecosystem: Host-associated > Mammals > Digestive system > Large...
AAATATACATGAACATGAAAGGGAGAGTAACAATGAAGCAGTTAAAAAGATTATTTCTTGCACTTGTCTGTGTGGGAGCGATTATGGGTATGACAGCCTGTGGAAGCAGCAATGATGCAGATGACAACGGAGCCGCGCAGGACGGCAATGCGACCGGGACGGCGGATGATGCCGCAGGTACCAACGGTACAGACAACACAGACAACACGAACGATGCGACGAATGGCAACGACAACGCAGACGGCGACGGCGTCATGGATGAGATCGGCGACGATATCAAGGACGGCGCGGACGATCTCGGCGACGATGTAAAAGACGGCGTAGATAATAATAACAATAATGACCGGAATGTGGATGACACAAACCGGTAACAAAGATCAAAGGACAGATGCAACAAGGACAGGGCGCACCGGCAGCGGCGCGGCCCTGTTCTTTTTGCATGCCCGCAAAAAATGTGATATACTCATAAGATGATGCCGTGCATCAGGGATTATAATTACTGGAGGAAATATCATGAGATTCAGGCCGTGTATTGATATTCACAATGGAAAGGTAAAGCAGATCGTGGGCGGGAGTCTTAAGGACCAGGATGACCAGGCGCAGGAGAACTTCGCATCCGCCCATGATGCGGATTATTTTGCGGAAATGTATAAAAGTGACGGGCTCTTGGGAGGCCATGTGATCTTGCTGAATCCCCCTTCGTCGGAATATTATGAGGCCACGCTTGGGCAGGCCCGAAAAGCTCTTTTGGCTTACCCCGGCGGGCTTCAGGTCGGAGGCGGCATCCGGGCAGACAATGGGGAGCGCTTCCTTGCGCTGGGGGCAAGCCATGTCATCGTGACTTCCTATGTATTCGGGGATGGGCAGATCCGGTGGGAGAATCTTGAAGCTTTAAAAAAGGCGGTGGGGCGGGAGCATGTGGTTGTGGACTTAAGCTGCCGGAGGAAAGACGGAGAATATTATATCGTGACAGACCGCTGGCAGAAGTTCACGGATGTGAAACTTTCCGCCCAGGTGCTTGAGGAAATGGCGGCGTACTGTGCCGAATTTCTTGTTCACGGTGTGGACGTGGAGGGGCGCTCCTCCGGCGTGGACGAAAGGCTGGCAGAGCTTCTTGGAGACTATGAGGGATTGCCAGTCACCTATGCCGGGGGGATCGGGACGATTAAGGATCTTGAACGGTTCCGGGAGATTACAGGGGGAAGGCTTGACTTTACTGTCGGAAGCGCGCTGGATATATTTGGCGGAAAGCTTCCATATAATACAGTGAAGTGTTTTCCCTAGGGAATGGGATAACCCGAATAAATGCCAAAAGTATGTCGGCGGGGAATTTTTTGCGACGCGTAAAATCCTTTTCGGGATGAACCGCGAAGTCTGAGATTCTGGATACAACGGCTTGAATAGAAGATGAGAAAAGGGATTTAATTTTATCATGGAACATAATGTGTACCTCCTTGAAATTGAAATAAAAATGATAGTTCCAATTTCAAGGGCCGCTTTCGCTACCTCTGGAAAAATCAATTAGTAGCGAGAGCGGCCGCATATTTTGGCCTTTTTGCCAACCCTTTTTAAAAAATTTTACAAAAATTTAGGTTAGACCCTATAGCAGAATTTATTCTGATATTTAACTAAATGACATTGGTTCACGGCCCCTCACTCCTGTATCATGTTCTTACGGAATACGCAGCCAGTGCGCGCTCCTGGCCCATGAACAGTAACCCGAATAGTAACATTTATGTGAACAGTTTGTAAATTGGTTGAATTGCGGCGGGGTTAGTGCTACAATGTAGGATAGCAAATTTTACGGACAAGGAGTTTTTTCGATATGGGTCTATTACAGAAAATATTTGGAACGCATAGTGAGAATGAGTTAAAGCGTATATATCCGATCGCAGACGCGATTGAGGCGTTGGAACCGCAGATGCAGAATCTCTCGGACGGGGAGCTTCGGAATAAGACGAAGGAATTTAAAGAAAGGCTTGCCCAGGGTGAGACGCTGGATGATCTTCTGCCGGAGGCGTTTGCTGCTGTGAGGGAGGCGGCTTATCGCGCGCTTGGCATGAAGCATTACCGTGTGCAGCTGATCGGCGGTATCATTCTCCACCAGGGACGTATCGCGGAGATGAAGACCGGTGAAGGAAAGACTCTTGTGTCGACTCTGCCAGCTTACTTGAATGCGCTGACGGGAGAGGGAGTGAATATCGTCACAGTCAATGACTATCTGGCAAAGCGTGATGCGGAGTGGATGGGGCAGGTGCATGAGTTTTTGGGTCTGACTGTCGGCTGTGTGCTCAACAGTATGGATAATGACGAACGGCGGGAGCAGTATAACTGCGACATCACTTACGTGACGAACAATGAGCTTGGGTTTGATTATCTGAGGGATAATATGGTGATCTACAAAGAGCAGCTTGTCCAGAGAGGGCTTAAGTACGCCATCATCGATGAGGTGGATTCGGTGCTGATCGACGAGGCAAGGACGCCTCTGATCATCTCCGGCCAGAGCGGGAAGTCCACGAAGCTGTACGAGGCTTGCGATATCCTTGCACGCCAGCTTGAACGCGGTGAGACCAGCGGGGAATTTTCCAAGATGAATGCCATCATGGGTGAGGATATCGAGGAGACCGGAGACTTTATCGTCAATGAGAAGGAGAAGAATGTCAACCTGACGGAGGATGGTGTCAGGAAGGTGGAGAAGTTCTTCCATCTGGAGAACCTTGCGGATGCGGATAACCTGGAGATTCAGCACAATATCATCCTGGCGCTCAGGGCCCACAACCTGATGTTCAAGGACCAGGATTATGTGGTGAAGGATGACGAGGTTCTGATCGTCGATGAATTTACCGGGCGCATCATGCCGGGACGGCGCTATTCCGACGGTCTTCATCAGGCGATTGAGGCGAAGGAGCATGTGAAGGTGAAGAGGGAGAGCAAGACCCTTGCCACCATTACCTTCCAGAACCTGTTTAATAAATTCGACAAGAAAGCGGGGATGACCGGTACGGCACTCACAGAGGAGAAGGAGTTCCGTGAGATCTACGGGATGGACGTTGTGGAGATCCCTACCAATGTTCCGGTTATTCGCCAGGATCTTAACGATGCGGTATACAAGACCCAGAAGGAGAAGTTCAGGGCGGTATGCGACGAGATCGAGGCAGCCCACGCGAAGCACCAGCCGGTTCTTGTGGGTACGATCACCATCGAGACGTCGGAGCTGTTAAGCGGGATGTTAAAGCGGCGCGGCATCAAGCACAATGTTCTGAATGCCAAGTACCATGAGATGGAGGCGGAGATCGTGGCGCAGGCCGGCGTCCACGACGCAGTTACCATCGCCACCAATATGGCAGGGCGTGGTACGGATATCAAGCTTGACGATGAAGCGAAAGCGGCAGGCGGCCTTAAGATCATCGGAACAGAACGCCATGAGTCGAGGCGTATCGACAACCAGCTAAGAGGGCGTTCCGGACGTCAGGGCGACCCGGGGGAATCCAGGTTCTACATTTCCCTTGAGGATGACCTGATGCGCCTGTTCGGTTCCGAGCGTCTGATGAATATTTTCACCGCCCTCGGCGTAGAGGAAGGGGAGCAGATCGAGCACAAGATGCTTTCAAGCGCCATCGAGAGGGCGCAGGAGAAGATTGAGAGCAACAACTTCGGAATCCGTAAGAATCTGTTAGAGTACGACCAGGTGATGAATGAGCAGAGAGAGATCATCTATGAGGAGAGAAGGCGGGTTCTTGACGGTGAGAACATGCGCGATTCCATTTTCCATATGATCAATGATTATCTGGAGAATACAGTGGATAAGATGATCCCGGCGGACATGGATTATGAGGACTGGAACTTAAAGGAGCTTTCACGGGCGATTCGGGCGACGATCCCCATGGATCCGGTGACAGAAGAGGATGTCAAGGGCATGAGCCAGAAGCAGCTTAAGCACATGCTCAAGGAGCGCTCCGCCAAGGTCTACGAGGCTAAGGAGGCTGAGTTCCCGGAGGCAGAGCATCTGCGTGAGATTGAGCGTGTAGTCCTTCTGAAGGTGATCGATGCGAAGTGGATGGATCACATTGACGACATGGATCAGCTCAGACAGGGGATCGGCCTGCAGGCGTACGGCCAGAGAGACCCGAAGGTAGAGTACAAGATGCTCGGCTATGATATGTTCGGCGAGATGACAGGTGCCATCACCGAGGATACGGTGCGCACCCTGTGCCATGTAAAGATCGAGCAGAAGGTGGAGAGAGAGCAGGTGGCGAAGGTGACGGGTACCAACAAGGACGAAAGCGCTGCCCGCGCCCCGAAGAAACGGGCGGATAAAAAGGTATATCCCAACGATCCGTGCCCCTGCGGAAGCGGCAAGAAATATAAACAGTGCTGCGGACGGAAGTAATGCAGATTATGACATCATATGATGATAGTATAGAGAAAGAGGTGATAGAGTGGTTGAGTTAGATCAGTTTAAAACATTGATGAATGCTTATGAAGAACCTCTTGCCGAGATGAGGGATTCACTTTGACGCCGCCGGCAAGGAGAACAGGATCGAGGAGTTAGGACGCAAGGTAGAGGAGCCTGGCTTCTGGGACAATCCGGAGGAATCCCAGAAGATCATGAAGGAACTCAAGGACTTACAGGAGCTGGTAAAAAAGATCCAAGGGATGTATACAAGCTACGAGGATATACAGCTTCTGATTGAAATGGGCTATGAAGAGGAGGATCCATCCATCGTCCGGGAGATCGAGGAGGAGATCGGAAGCTTTGAAGCGTGCTTTGAGGAGTTGAGGCTTCAGACCCTTCTCTCTGGGGAGTATGATCCCTGCAGCGCCGTGATGACGCTCCACGCCGGGGCGGGCGGAACAGAATCCTGCGACTGGGCGGGGATGCTATACCGCATGTACAGCCGGTGGGCGGAGAGGAAAGGCTTTTCCATCACGGTCCTTGACTATCTGGACGGGGATATCACGGGCATTAAGACGGTCACCTTCGAGGTAAAGGGTGAGAATGCCTATGGTTATCTGAAATCCGAGAAGGGCGTGCACAGGCTGGTGCGCATCTCTCCGTTTAACGCGGCAGGGAAGCGGCAGACATCATTCGCATCCTGCGATGTGGTGCCGGACATTGAAAAGGAGATCGACATCGAGATCGACGAGGACGATTTAAAGATCGACACTTACCGGGCCAGCGGCGCCGGAGGGCAGCATGTCAATAAGACATCCTCCGCCATCCGCATCACCCACCTGCCTACCGGAATTGTGGTACAGTGCCAGAATGAGCGTTCCCAGCACCACAACAAGGAGAAGGCGATGCAGATGCTCAAGGCAAAGCTTCAGCTTTTAAAGGAGCAGGAGCAGGCGGAGAAGGTGTCGGACATCCGCGGCGAGGTGAAGGAGATCGGCTTCGGCAACCAGATACGGTCCTACGTGATGCAGCCCTATACGCTGGTGAAGGATCACAGGACGAACGAAGAAAACAGTAATGTTACTGCTGTGCTGGACGGCAATATTGATGCGTTCATCAATGCCTGGCTTAAAAGCACGGCACAGCAGACGTAAGGGAGGAAAGTTATGATAAATGTAGCAGTGATGGGTTATGGGACAGTTGGTTCTGGTGTTGTGGAGGTAGTGAACACCAACGGCGCAAGGATCAACCAGAGGATCGGCGAGGAGCTTAAGATTAAGTACGTGCTGGATCTCAGGGATTTCCCGGGGGATCCGGTACAGGACAAGATCATCCATGATTTTGAGACGATTGTAAATGATGACGAGGTTCAGATCGTGGTGGAGGTTATGGGCGGTATCGAGCCGGCTTATACATTCGTTAAGCGTTCTCTTCAGGCAGGAAAGAGCGTGGCTACCTCCAACAAGGCGCTGGTGGCGAAGCACGGCGCGGAGCTTTTGTCTATCGCTAAGGAACAGAATATCAACTTCCTGTTTGAGGCAAGCGTGGGCGGCGGCATCCCCATTATCCGTCCGCTGAATTCATCTCTTACGGCGGATGAGATCGAGGAGATTACCGGGATCTTAAACGGCACGACCAATTATATGCTGACGAAGATGTTCTATGAGGGCGCTGATTATGATACGGTGCTTAAGGAGGCGCAGGCGAACGGCTATGCAGAGCGTAATCCTGAGGCAGACGTGGAAGGATACGACGCGTGCCGCAAGATCGCCATCCTCTCTTCGCTGATCTCGGGGCAGCAGGTGGATTTTGAGGATATTTACTGTGAAGGGATTACAGAGATCACCGTGGAGGATATGAAGTATGCGAAAGCTATGGGGACGGTCATCAAGCTGTTGGCATCCAGCAAGCGTACCGGTGACCGGCTCCATGCCATTGTCGCACCGTGCATGCTCTATCCGGAGCATCCGTTATATAATGTCAACGACGTCTTCAACGCGATCTTTGTCCACGGCAATGTGCTGGGCGATGCCATGTTCTATGGCAGCGGCGCCGGGAAGCTTCCCACAGCCAGCGCGGTCGTGGCGGATGTGGTGGATGCGGCGAAGCATCTGAACCGCAATATTATGACCATGTGGAAGCAGGAGAAGCTTACCCTGGAAGACAAGGGCGATGCTAAGAGGAGATTCTTTATCCGCATGAAGGGCGATGCCGAAAAAGAGCTTCTGAACCTTAAGTATTCCTTCGGGGATGTAGAGATTATCAAGGTTCCCGGGCTGGAGGGCGAGTTTGGCTTTATTACTCCGGTCATGATGGAAGGCGACTATGACACAAGGGCGAACCGCTATAAGGATCAGATCCTGCATATGATCCGTATTGAAGGATAGCAGATAAGGAGAAGGAAGATGAAGTATATTGTAGTTTTAAGCGATGGAATGGCGGGAAGGCCCCTTGAGGAGCTGGGCGGGAAGACTACGCTTGAAGCGGCATATGTGCCGGAGATGGACCGGCTAGCGCCCATGTCTGAGGTGGGTCTGGTATCCATGGTTCCTGAGGGGATGGCGCCGGGCAGCGATACGGCTAATCTGGCGGTTATGGGCTATGACCCGAAGATTTACTACACTGGCAGGTCCCCTCTGGAGGCGCTGAGTATCGGTGTGGATATGAAGCCTTCTGACGTGTCCTTCCGGTGCAACCTTGTGACGCTTTCGGAGGAGGACTGTGCTTTTGAGGATCAGATGATCATTGACCACAGCTCCGATGAGATCACGACAGAGGAGGCTGCTGCTTTGATCGAGACGTTAAAGATCAGGCTTAGGAAGGACGGGTACCATCTCTTTTCCGGGACCAGCTACCGTCATCTGCTGATACAGGAGAAGGGAAAGGTGATAGAGCTTACCCCGCCCCATGATATACTGACCCAGAGGATTGGAGACTATCTTCCAAAGGATCCGGTGCTTCTTGATATGATGAAGAAAAGCTATGATATCCTGAAAGAACATCCGGTGAATACAAGAAGGCGCAAGAAAGGTCTGCGCCCGGCTAACTCCGTATGGTTTTGGGGCGCGGGCAGGAAGCCTGCCCTTGACTCTTTTGAGAAGAGAACTGGTAAGAAGGGCGTGATGATTTCTGCCGTCGACCTGCTAAAAGGAATCGCGATAGGGGCCGGCATGGACATTGTCTCGGTGGAGGGAGCCAACGGAGGGCTTCACACCAACTACAGGGGGAAAGCGCAGGCGGCAGTGCGGGCGCTGGCCTTTGAGGGCTATGATTTTGCCTATATCCATGTGGAAGCTCCGGATGAGATGGGGCACCAGGGCAGCGCGGCGGATAAGATAACCGCCATCGAATATATTGATGAAAAGGTATTGAAGACCGTGATCTGCGGACTGGAGGAAGCCGGGGAGGAATACCGCCTGCTTCTCCTGCCCGACCATCCTACACCGGTGGAGGTGAGGACACATACGTGTGAGGCGGTGCCTTACCTTTTATATGACAGTACGGCGGAGGAAAAGGGGCCGGCAGTATATAATGAAAGGACAGCGGCAGAGACCGGCAAGGTATGGCGCGACGGCTATAAGCTGATGGCTCATCTGCTGCAGGAGGAAGTATGCTGATCGTTAAGAAATTCGGGGGAAGCTCAGTTGCGAATAAAGAGCGGATATTCAATGTGGCGAGACGCTGTATTGAAGAGTACAGGTCAGGGAAGGATGTTGTAGTCGTCCTTTCTGCCATGGGGGATACGACCGATGGGCTGATCGCGATGGCGGAGGACATCAACCCGAAAGCAAAGAAAAGAGAGATGGATATGCTGCTCACTACAGGCGAGCAGGTGTCGGCGGCGCTGATGGCCATGGCCATGCAGGCTCTTGATGTTCCGGCAGTCTCGCTCAACGCATTCCAGGTCATGATGCACTCTACGTCGAGATACGGCAATGCCCGATTCAAGCGTGTGGAGACCGAGCGGATCCTCCATGAGCTGGATTCCAGGAAGATCGTGATCGTCACCGGTTTTCAGGGCGTGAACAAATATGACGATATCACGACGCTCGGCCGCGGCGGGTCAGACACTACGGCTGTGGCGCTGGCGGCGGCGCTCCATGCAGACAGATGCGAGATCTACACCGACGTGGACGGCGTGTTTACCGCGGATCCACGGGTAGTGAAGAATGCGAGGAAGCTTGAGGAGGTCACCTATGATGAGATGCTTGAGCTTGCGAGCCTGGGAGCGAAGGTTCTTCACAACCGCTCCGTGGAGATGGCGAAGAAATATAACGTGGAATTGGTCGTACGGTCCAGCCTGAACTATTCGGAGGGGACTGTGGTCAGGGAAGGAGCAGACATGGAGAAGCTGTTAGTTACCGGAGTTGCGGCAGACAAGAATACGGCGCGCATCTCGGCGATCGGAGTATTAGATAAGCCGGGCATCGCATTTAATATATTTGACACTCTGGCGAAGAATAATATTAATGTAGATATTATCCTGCAGTCCGTGGGACGCGAGGGGACGAAGGATATCTCCTTTACTGTTGCAGGGGATGATATGGAGCATGCCATAGAGATCCTGGAGAAGAACAAAAAGAGGCTTACGATCAAGGAAGTGAGCTGCAATCCCAATGTGGCGAAGCTTTCCGTAGTAGGCGCGGGCATGATGAGCAACCCCGGCGTTGCGGCGAAGATGTTCGAGGCACTGTATAACTCAAGGGTGAATATCAATATGATCTCCACATCAGAGATCAGGATCACGGTTCTGGTCGATGAGAAGGATATCGATAAGGCAATGAACGCCGTCCACGACGGATTCGCGATGGGAGAGTAGGATCTGTCCGGATAAAACCGGTAATAACCAGTCACAGGAATTATTACCGGTTTTTCGATTTAACGCTGGCTTAAAGTACTGTTGTGGTATTCACCGGAAAAGGTCACATCCTCTCCGAACCAGTCCGGCGGGGTGAAGGAGGAGGCGCTCTTTTCGTCCGGAAATTCTACTTCCGCCAGGACAAGCGGCGCAAGATCCCCTTCAAAGAGGTCAAGCTCTATCGTCAGCCCGTCTCCGAGAGGGATCATATAGCGCCGTTTCCTGATTAGGCGCCCGTCGGTCTTTGGAAGCAGATGGCTATAGGCTTCTTCAGTCAGGGGAAGATTATACTCCTGGCGGACCATCAGTCCCTTTGACTTATAGGTTAGCTCATAGTGGCCGTTATCCCTGCGGATGCGGATGACCGGGGCGGTGCATAAGTATCCCTGCTCCATGATCCGGCAGGGAAAGTCGTCTAAGTTGTCAGGTATGCTCTTTACGAGATATTTTCGTTCGATTTCCATGTTTTACCTCCCTTTATGGTGAAGATGACGGGGGCTCAGCCTTTGCCCCTGATATCATCATAAATTAGTTTACACCAAAAGTAAACGGTGATAATATTTAAAGTAACAATTCTATGCCGCGGGCGTCGGTCACGGAGTGGACAGTAACCGGCTCCGGTGTCTGCGGGGTATCGTGCAGCGTGCTTGGGGCAGCGGCCTGGCCCTGCCTGAAAAGATTAGAACAAGAAAGGAGATTTCCCATGATTAAAGTAAATGTATTGCTGGCAGACGGATTTGAAGAGATTGAGGCGTTGACCGTTGTTGATCTGCTGAGAAGAGCGCAGATCTATGTAGGCACAGTATCTGTGGGTGAGGAATATCAGGTTCACGGTTCCCACGGGATCAATGTGACGACGGAGGATCTGTTCGAAGAGGTGGATTTTTCGGAGGCGGATGCTATCGTGCTGCCGGGCGGCATGCCGGGCACGACGAACTTAAAGGAACACGAGGGCGTGAGAAAAGTGGTGACGGAGTTTGCGGAGAACGGCAAGGTGGTAGGCGCGATCTGTGCGGCGCCGACAGTGCTCAGCGACCTTGGGATTATTAAGGGCAAGCGCATCGCCTGCTATCCGTCGGTGGAGGGAGAGATCCAGGGCGCCGTTATCGTGAAGATACCGGTAGTGACAGACGGAAATATCGTCACCAGCCGGGGAGTAGGCACGGCTATTGATTTCGCCCTTGAGCTGATCAAGGTGCTTGCGGGCCGGGAAAAGGCAATGAGCATTGCAGAGTCTATCGTTTATGGATAGAAGGGGCAGATGAGAGGAGCATTATGGCACGATTGAGAAAACTGAGAGCTGTCCTTGCTGCTTTGGCGCTCCTTCTTACCGTGACCGGGTGCAGCGGCCGCTTTGACGCGTCAGGATATACGGCGGCTATTCTTGACCTGCAGTTCCAGGGAGATACGAAGAATGCACGGACGCTTGTGGCGGGGGCGACTCAGCAGAGCCTGAGCGAGATGTATCAGGAATTTATCAGCAATTTTACGGCGTCGTATATTACAGACGGCATGGAGATCTCAGACGCGGATGAGCAGAAGTTTGCCGCCTTGGCCGCATCTGTACTGGGATCTGTGCGGTACGAGGTAGGCGAGGCCAAAAAGACCGGCAAGAAAGAGTATGAGGTTCCGGTTGTCATACAGCCTGTGGATACGTTCTTAAGATACAAGGATCTCCTGACGGAAGATGCCTTAAGGATATCGGAAAAGGTAAAGAGCAAAAAATACAAGGGGACCGATGAAGAAGTGCGGAGCCAGGTGATGGCTGAGATTGCCGCAAATGCGTACGATCTGCTTGAGCGGGCCTATACAGACAGCACATACGACGGTAAGCAGACGGTGATTCTGAAGATAAAAGTGGATACAAGTGATATTTATTCCATTGATGAGGATGATATGGACAATTTAATCGCAAAAATACTTCGATTAGATGAAATCGGGGGCTAGATATTTGAAAATGTTTGTGTTATACTTCTTTAATGAGTGTAAAGCAGTATGCCCATTTTACAGCTACCAATAGATGGGATAGAAACAGGAGGAAATAGTAAATGAGTTTACAGGTAGAAAAATTAGAGAAAAACATGGCAAAGCTCACTATTGAGGTTTCGGCCGATGATTTAGAGAAAGCGCTCCAGAACGCATATAAGAAGCAGAAAAACAAGATCAACATCCCGGGTTTCAGAAAGGGTAAGGTTCCGCGTCAGATGATCGAGAAGATGTACGGCCCGGATATCTTTTATGATGACGCGGTTAATGATCTGATGCCGAAGGCATATGCGGACGCATATGAGGAGTGTGGGCTTGACATCGTATCCAGGCCCGAGGTTGATGTCGTTCAGATTGAGAAGGGCAAGCCGTTTATCTTCACTGCAGAGGTTGCGGTTAAGCCGGAGGTCACTCTTGGCGAGTACAAGGGGCTTGAGGTGGAAAAGATCTCGGCAGAGGTTGAGCCGGAGGAAGTAGAAAAGAGACTTAAGGAAGAAGCAGAGAAGAACGCAAGGAAGGTCACGGTAGAGGACAGAGCAGTACAGGACGGCGACGAAGTGATCATGGACTTTGAGGGCTTCGTTGACGGCGAGACGTTCGAGGGCGGAAAGGGCGAGAACTACCCGCTGACTATCGGTTCCGGCTCCTTTATTCCGGGCTTTGAGGAGCAGCTTATCGGAGCAGAGACAGAGAAAGAGACAGAAGTTAAGGTTACCTTCCCCGAGAATTACCATGCGGAGGAGCTTCAGGGCAAAGATGCTGTGTTCAAATGCACGGTGCATGAGATCAAGGCGAAGGAGCTTCCGGAGATTGACGATGAATTTGCGGCAGAGGTATCCGAGTTTGATACATTAGATGAATATAAGGCTCACCTTGAGGCTAAGATTAAAGAGCAAAAAGAGGCGGAAGGCAAAAGAAAGCAGGAAGATCAGGCTGTTGAGAAGGCTGTCGAGAATGCTTCTTTTGAGCTCCCGGAGGCGATGATCACGACGAACGTCAGCCAGATGAAGGAAGATTTTTCCAGAAGAGTACAGGCCCAGGGACTGACTTTAGAGCAGTACTTCCAGTTCACCGGCATGACTGAGGAGAAGATGGACGAGGAGATGCGTCCGCAGGCAGTGAAGCGTATCGAGACACGTCTTGTCCTTGAGGCTGTTGCCAAGGCTGAGAATATTGAGATCAGCGATGAGAAGCTTGATGAAGAGATTCAGAAGATGGCGGACAATTATAGGATGGAAGCAGATAAGCTCAAAGACTTGATGAGCGATGCAGAGAAGAAACAGATGAAAGAAGATATGGCTGTCCAGGAGGCGGTTACCTTCCTTGTGGACAATGCCGTAGAGAAATAAAGCTTAAGTAAGTATATTATGGACAGGAGGCATATATATGAGTTTAGTACCTTATGTCATCGAGCAGACGAGCCGCGGCGAGAGGTCTTATGATATTTATTCCAGACTGTTAAAGGACAGGATCATCTTTCTCGGTGAGGAAGTGACGGATGTGTCGGCAAGTATTATCGTTGCGCAGCTTTTGTTTTTGGAGGCGGAAGACCCGGAGAAGGATATCCACCTTTATATTAACAGCCCGGGCGGTTCTGTGACGGCAGGTCTGGCAATCTACGATACGATGCAGTATATCAAGTGCGACGTGGAGACGATCTGTATCGGCATGGCCGCGAGCATGGGTTCTTTCCTGCTCTCCGGCGGCAAGAAGGGCAAGCGTCTTGCGCTTCCTAATGCAGAGATTATGATCCATCAGCCCTCCGGCGGAGCCCAGGGACAGGCGACAGAGATACAGATTGCTGCAGAACATATTTTAAGAACCCGCCAGAAATTGAACCAGATACTGGCGGAGAATACAGGACAGCCGCTGGATGTGATCCGCGTAGATACAGAGCGTGATAATTTCATGTCTGCCGAGGAGGCAAAAGAATACGGCCTGATCGACGAAGTTCTGTCACACCGTTGATCTAGGAACCGGATAATATGAGGTGAAAGCATGTTAGGTAGAGGTGACGACCAGATTAGATGTTCGTTTTGCAATAAGACACAGGCGCAGGTCAGAAAGCTGA
>Ga0137306_102966_pt1 | contig 13304 bp, 14 predicted proteins | sample Inofroosms_March_FD_97187 | JGI IMG/M metagenome (GOLD analysis project Ga0137306, IMG submission 97187) | Mouse cecal microbial communities from Vienna, Austria - N-Acetylneuraminic and N-Acetylglucosamine D2O microcosms_March | ecosystem: Host-associated > Mammals > Digestive system > Large...
ATAGTGGAAGAAGATTTAAGCAATGAGAGCGGATAATTTCTAAGGAAAGAACCAAAGGTGGGTTGACAATGAGGATCATCCGGAGGTTCGGATACAGCTGTACCGCTATGATGGAAACAGCTGCATTGCAGCGGTGGACGGGGAGCCGGTGGCATTTACAGCGAGGAGCAGCGTGGTCAATCTGATCGAGGCAGTCCATGCGGTTGTATTGGATCCGCTCCACTGAGTGTCACAAGTAAGAACACAGCCGGAGCATTCATTATGAGGCAGGAAAAGACTGTGGAACGCATATACAAGGCGCATGGAGTGTATAGCTTACGATCCATGCGCCTGTGTTTTGGCAAGAGTCCTGATGACTGATCTTTATCGGGTCAGGTCCAGATACAGGTCTTTATATTGTTTTGCAGAATTATCCCAGGACAGATTCTTATCCATATCTCTTTGAACCATCTCATCCCAGCACCAGCGGTTTAAGAAATACAGGCTTTTCGCCCTGTTAATGGCATCCAGCAGCAGGCCGGCATCGTAGCGGTCAAAGGTAAAACCATTTCCCATATTGGAGAACATGTTATACGGTTCTACGGTATCTTTCAGGCCGCCAGTCTCACGGACGATCGGTATCGTGCCATAATGCATGGCGATCAGCTGTGTCAGCCCGCAAGGCTCAAACTGGGAAGGCACCAGCAGGGCATCTGCCCCCGCATAGATCCGGTGAGCCCGCGTCTCGTCGTACATGATATTGGAACATACATTTCCCTTGTAAGCATATTCATAATACCGGAAGGAATCCTCATATCTGCTATCCCCGGATCCAAGTACGACAACCTGTGTGTGCTCATCCATGATCTGTGTCATGATAGAATTGACCAGATCCAGTCCTTTCTGGTCTGTCAGGCGGGAGATCAGGCCGATTACAAACTTGTGGTCATCCTGGGCCAGTCCGAGTTCTTCCTGCAGTCTGCGCTTGTTTTCCTTTTTCTTTTCCAGCACATTGGTGATATCATAGTTTACGTACAGCCTGTCATCCGTAAAGGAGTTCCAGATATCATAGTCGATACCGTTGACAATGCCTCGCAGCTTATTGGAATGATATCTCAGATGGGCGTCCAGTGTCTCGCCGTAGTATGAATTCTGGATCTCCCCTGCATATGTATTGCTGACCGTCGTAATGATATTTGTATAGGTAAGACCGCCTTTTAACATATTGGCGTCTTCATAGCCTGTCTTCAGGGCATCTTTGTTAAATACATAATCCGGCAGTCCGGACCAGTAGCGGATCGTAGGAATATTGTAGATGCCCTGGAACCGCAGGTTGTGGATCGTCAGGATCGTTTTTGCGGAGGTAAGCTTTGTATCCACGAACTTGATCCTCAGATACACAGGAACCAGCGCCGCCTGCCAGTCATGGCAGTGAATGATATCAGGGATCCAGTCCATATAGTTCAGTGCCGCCAGCGCTGCTTTTGAGAAGTAGCAGTATTTCGGAATGTCATCGATCAGATTCGTGTATGGATTTCCGGTGGTAAAAAATTCTTCATTGTCAATGAAATCATACACGACACCGTCCCAGACATATTCCATGATCCCCACATAAAATGATCTGCCGTCGGCGCACAGATCCATCTGGAAGGATCCCTTGTATACCATTTTCTCCTGATATTCCTGGGGGATACATTTGTAGCACGGAAGGATCACTTTCACATCGCAGTTCTGTTTGATCAGCGCTTTCGGGAGGGCGTACATAACGTCGCCCAGACCGCCGGTCTTTACAAATGGATAACATTCTGAACCGATAAATGCGACACTTCTTCTGGGTGTCGTGTACACCTCTGGCACTGGCTCTTCCGGTATAGTCTCTTCGACGGCCTCGGCTTTTAAGGGCTCCTTCCTGGGCTCTTTTACAGCTTTGGTTTTTTGGGCGTTCTCTGTGCTGGCAGTTTTGGCCGGGCTCTCTTCTACAGACTGATCTTCAGATTCTGCATTGACTGCCGTCGACAGAGTCTTTTCCTTTTGGGTAGGTTTGACCGTTTTATTCTTTTTCGTATTTGTAGTTTTTCTTTTTGTCATCCGACACCTCCAAAATTAATAATTTGTGCGGTCTTGGTTATCCCGCGTTGTTTTTTAATAAGCAGTATACCTGCCAATTATTCAATATCAATATTCGGTCATCCATTCATGCTTCCTCGCCAATGTATCAATTTTCAAAAACGTACCGCTTGGGGATGCATTGGCAGCAGATAAGACAATGGTGATGAACAAGCTTTTATTCTATTATAATATAAGTTGGAAATATACGCAATGGGTATTGAAAAGATAGATTCCGGGAATCTAACAGGTTGTTACAGTTCACAGGTCTGCTTGACATAAAGAAACCGGTGGTTTAGTGTATATCAGAAATGAACGGAAAAAGCGAATCCGGGGAAAATGCAGGGACTGTCGGAGGAGCTTGCGAAACTGCCAGGCTGGGCGGAAACCTGCAGACAGCGCGAGGAGGCGGCAAAGGCGGTAGTGTTGGAAACATGAAAGGTTTTGAGTTTATAAACTTATGTCAGCTTTGACTTAGTATATATCGTGGTATATACTAAAACCATAAGGAGGTATGCGGATATGATGACGGCAAAATTGTTTGAAAATGGAAGGAGCCAGGCAGTCAGGCTTCCAAAAGAATGCAGGTTCAGCGGTGGCGAAGTGGCGGTAAACAAGATTGGTGATATTGTCATACTGATGCCGAAGGATAACAAATGGTCAGGACTTTTAAGCAGTCTGAATCTATTCTCCGAGGATTTTATGAGTGATGGCCGTGGGGAAAATATTTTGCAGGAGCGGGATGGATTATGAAATTCATGTTGGACACAAATATCTGCATGCGGTGTCCCTGTTCCTTTCACCGCTCACCATTTTGGAGTTTCATGCGCATGCTGCGGAAGAATATGGTAAGATCAGGGCAGAGCTGGAAAGAGGAGGGACACCGATCGGCCCGATGGATATGCTGATAGCAGGACATGCCAGATCGGAAGGTGGACGGCGATCGTGCGGGACGCGGATGCACCAAAGGATCCGGATCAACTGTTAATAGGGGAGACGGTGTTTGTGCCGGAGTTTTTCTATATCCGCAAAGACCCGTTTTCAAGGGGCGGCCTGCGCTCCGAGGGAAGTTTCCAGATTGAACAGCCAGACGGGTTTGCCTATTATTTTCTGAGCAGCGATGTGACGTATGCGTCATGGGAGGAAGAGAACCAGATCCATCGTCTGCCGGTAACGAATCCCGTGGGGGAAGATCCCTTCCGTGAACCGGCGGATTGGGAGGCGTTTCAGGCGGAGGCGGTCCGGTGCAGCGAAGAGCTTTGTCCGGGAAGGGTGTCGAACCTTACTTTTGAAAAGTATCATATGGAGGATGGCAGCGGCCTGTACGGTTACGCCTTCGAGTATGACACGGGGGAAGAGATCATAGAGTATGTGGATTTCTTCAGATTTGGCAAAGCCAATATGGCGGAAGTGATCGGCGTGCGTGAGCAGGAGCCGAACGCTGTGCTGGTGAATACCGTCCGCTATGTGGCGGCCAGCTTTACTGATTACGGCGGCGAGCCGGGCATGGGCTGGGGCGGTGACACGGGTCCCAACGTGGGTGTGGATCAATGGGAGTATCCTTATCTTCACAACCTGTTTGAGGCGGCGAGGATGCAGTTTTCAGAATGAAAGGGATTTCCAAACACGCTCTACGGGCTTATATGCGGTTCTTCTCGCCGCGGGAAAACGTTTCGCGGTACAGGGTGGGGGTGACGCCCTCATAGCGTTTAAACAGGCGCATAAAATATTTCTCATCAGAAATGCCAACCAGCCCGCTGATCTCGGCAAGGGGAAGCTGGGGCATTGTGGTGAGAAATTTTTTTGCGGCCTGCATGCGCTGCCGGTTCAGGTACTCGGTGATGGTATATCCGCTGTAACGCTTGAAGACGGCGGACAGATAGGACGGGTGGTAGCCAAATTTTTCGGCGATACTGCTGACAGATAGCGAAGTGTCGTAGTTGAGCTGCAGCCATTCCATAAGGTTCACGATGCCAAGGGGGATCTCCTGATCCTGCTGCATCATGTGATGGCGGAAGAAGCATTCGTTTGTCAGCTCGAGCAGCAGGGTACTCTGGGCATAGCTGCACTGCATGGCGGAAAAGTGGCCGAGCCGCTTTGAAAGGTTGAGCAGCTGTACAAAGAGAAGATTGACCTGGCTGTTTGCGGAGAAAGTACCGGTCTCGGGAAGGATATAGCAGGGGGGATCATATATGAAAGCGGCGGTCTGCTGTTCATCGTATATGGCGGCGTCTTCGGAGCGGAGATAAAAGTGCGTCCAGTAAAAGGAAAGCTCCCCCTCGGATGGCTGCGTACCGAAATGGCATTCGCCCGGAAACAGGAGGACGAACTGGCCGGGGGCGAGATGGTAGCTCTGTGTGCCGGACTGGATGTGCAGCACACCCTTGATCACGGAGATCAGCTCATAGGAGTCCTGGGTGCGTTTCGGGTGCAGGAACTGGTCATCGTTTGTGAGATTGCCTGCGGCGGAAAAGGATACGGGCCGGGAAGCGTCGGATACAAGATACAACATCTGGGATATGTCCACCTTTCATTGAAAATTGTAGGTTGTGAAATCTAATAAAAATGATATCATAATTTATGAAACGAGGCAATTTCTTCCGGCAAATATCTTGATATTTGTGCACTTAAATCATTTTTCAGATGGAGGACAGAGATGAGAGAAAAAGTAAAGGAAATTCGCAGCAGCCAGGTAAACATAGCAGACGCATTCTGGTCACGGATGCAGGAAAAAGTGATCGACGTCGTGATCCCCTTCCAGGAGAAGGTGCTCAACGATGAGATTCCCGGCGTGGAGAAAAGCCATGCCATTGAGAATTTCCGCATTGCTGCGGGGTTAAAGACCGGCGAGTTTTATGGGATGGTGTTTCAGGACAGCGATGTGGCGAAATGGCTGGAGGGCGCTGCCTTCTCCCTGGCAGTCAGACCGGATGCCGCTCTGGAGGCGCGGGCGGACGAGATCATTGAGATCATCGGGAAGGCACAGCAGCCGGACGGGTATCTGGACACTTATTTTATCATCAAGGAGCCGGAACACCGCTGGCAGAACCTGCACGAGTGCCACGAGCTCTACTGTGCCGGCCATATGATGGAGGCGGCTGTCGCCTACTATGACGTGACAGGGAAGGATCAGCTGCTGCATGTGGTGGAACGTCTGGCGGACGCCATCATAGACAGGTTTGGCCCGGAGGAGGGAAAAGAGCACGGATTTCCCGGACATCAGGAGGTGGAGATCGGGCTGATGAAGCTCTACCATACCACAGGAAAAGAAAAGTATAAGGACATGGCGCGGTATTTTCTGGAGGAGCGCGGAAAGGATCCGGATTACTTTTATCAGGAAAAAGTAAAGAGAGGCTGGCAGCACTGGGGGCAGTACAGCCTGGACCAGCTGGACGTGTCCTACAACCAGGCGCATGCGACGATCTATGACCAGAAGGAGGCCGTCGGCCACGCTGTGCGCGCACTGTACATGTACACGGCCATGGCTGACCTGGCGCGCACTGACGGGGATGAGCGGCTGTATCAGGCGTGCAGGACGCTGTGGGAGAACATTGTAAACCGGAAATTGTACATTACCGGCGGGATCGGCGGAAATCCCGAGGGGGAGGCATTCTCCAATGAGTACGAACTGCCAAACGACATGGCATACGCGGAAACCTGCGCGTCCATCGCGATGGTCTTTTTCGCGCACCGCATGCTGGAGATGGAGACAGACGGGGCATACGCGGATATCATGGAGAAGGAGCTTTACAACAGCACCGTCAGCGGCATGCAGCTGGATGGAAAACGGTATTTCTATGTCAATCCGCTGGAGTGCGAGCCGGGTGCGTCGGGAAAGCTCTTCGGATACAAACACGCGCTGCCCGTGAGACCGGGATGGTACGCCTGCGCATGCTGCCCTCCGAATCTGGTCAGGATGATCACCTCGCTGGGGAAATACTGCTGGGACGAGAGCGGCTCCACGATCTACTCACATCTGATGATCGGGCAGACAGCGAAGCTGGAGAAAGCGGAGATCACAATAGAGACGCGCTATCCGTGGGAGGGGGAGGCTGTGTATACGGTTAAGCCCGTAACCGGGCAGGAGTTTACACTGGCGATCCATGTTCCGTACTATGTGGATCTCGGGCAGGAGGAAACCTGTCTGACAGTCAATGGAGAGCGGATCAATGCGCAGGAGATCCTGCAAAAAGGGTATGTGTATATCAGGAGAAAGTGGGCGGACGGCGATCAGGTCGCGATCCGGTTTCCGATGGAGGTGCGCAGGGTGTACGCCAACCAGAGGGTGCGCGAGGACGCTGGCTGTGTGGCGCTGATGCGCGGCCCGGTCGTGTACTGTTTTGAGGGCGTGGACAACGGGGAGCTGATCCAGAGCCTGCGGATCCCGAGGGAGGCCGCGGTGACGCCTTATGTCTGCGAGGAAGGGATACTGAAAGGAAATACCCTGCTGAAAATAGAAGGCTGCCGCATGGTCGGAAGCGAAGCGCTGTACAGCGAGAAGCCCCCGGTAAGAGAGGAAGCGGTACTGACAGCCATACCGTACTATGCGTGGGCAAACCGCGGGGAGACGCAGATGCGCGTGTGGATGCTCGAGTGAAGTGCAGACAGACCGACGAGAGGGTATTCTGAAAAAAATTATTTTTTAGCTGCTCATTATTGCTATAATAGACAAAATGCCTTTAAAATGTTGTTATGGTTTAACATTTATACGAGGAGGATACGGGATGAAAACAGCAATAATCGGTGTGGGAAATATGGGCAGCAAGTACGCTTCGTTCATTCAGGATGGCATGATAAAGGGGATGGAGCTTGGCGCCATCACAAGAGTCAGGGGAGATTACAGGGAAATGCTTCTTCCTTCCATTCAATCAGGCGTGCCTGTCTATGAGACGGGAGATGCATTGTTTGATGCAGTGGAAAGCGGAGCGCTGGAGATTGATGCAGTCGTGATCGCGACGCCGCACTATGCCCATGAGGAAGCGGCGGTCAGGGCGTTTCGCAACGGCCTGCATGTGCTGAGTGACAAGCCATCGGGAGTATACAGCAGACAGGCAAGGCACATGGAGGAAGCGGCAGAGCAGTCGGGAAAGGTTTTTGGCATGATTTTTAACCAGCGCGCACTTCCTGTACACAGGCAGTTGTATGAACTGGTCCGCAGCGGAAAATACGGTGCGCTGAAGCGGGTAAACTGGGTGGCAACAGACTGGTACAGACCGGAGCAGTACTATACCGCAAGCTCGTGGCACGCAACATGGGCAAAAGATGGCGGCGGCATTTTGTTAAACCAGTGTCCGCATAATCTGGATCTCCTCCAATGGATCTGTGGAATGCCGCAGAATGTGCAGGGCTTTTGTAAGGAAGGGCATTTCCACGATATTGAGGTTGAGGATGATGTGACGATCTATTTTGAGTGGGAAAATGGCGCAACCGGAACGCTCGTCGCGTCAACTGGGGATGCGCCGGGCATCAACCGTCTTGAGATTTCCATGGAGGAAGCGAAAATCGTATGTGAAAACGGAACGATACGGATCGGAGAACTATTCGGTGAGCTGGGGCTGAAGGAGGCGGAATACCGCAAAAGTTCCACGGATCTTTTTAGAAAGATCAATGGTACATGGACAGAACTGAACCCGGACAGAGAGGAAAATGCGTATCAGAAGATCCTGCAGAGCTTTGTAGACGAATGTATGGGCAAAGGAAAATGCATTGCGGCAGGGAGCGAGGGAAGAAAAAGCCTTCTGCTCTCCAACGCGGTTTATTTATCGTCATGGGAGAAACGGATGGTTGTACTTCCAAAGCCCGGGACAGCGGAGGAAACAGTTTTTGAACACCGGTTTGAGGAGTGGCTGAGACGCAAACAAGATCATTCGGTGAAGAAAAGATGTTTGGAGGTGCGGCTGCTGCCAGGGGGGCGCTGATCATCACGCCGGAGAAGGTTATTGTGACCACGTCTGGAGCGGACAACAAAAAGGTGCTGTAAACAAAAAATAGTGGACACAGAAAGTTCACAAAAAAATCTGTTTTTTCTATTGACGGATAAATGCATGAGTGTTATAACACATATAGAACAAAGGGGACAGAAAAAACAAACTGCTTAGAAGATTGCTTTTTCAATATTCTTAGTTCTGTTGAATAAATATTTACAATAGAAAAGGAGAGATGACTTATGATGACACCTAGTATTTTTGGAGAAAACTTATTTGACGATTTCTTTGATGATTTCTTTGACTTCCCGGTATTTGACGACAAGGCAATGCAGAAAGCGCAGAGAAAACTGTATGGCCGTCATGCGGCGAACATGATGAAAACAGACGTGCAGGAGCACGATGACCATTACGAAGTGGACATCGATCTGCCCGGCTTTAAGAAAGATGAGCTTTCCCTGGAGCTAAAGGATGGATATCTTGTCATCACTGCGGCAAAGGGGCTTGACAAAGACGAGAAAGACAAGAAGAGCGGGAAGTTTGTCCGCCGCGAGCGTTATGCGGGCAGCATGAGCAGATCTTTCTATGTCGGGGAAGCGGTAAAGCAGGAAGATATCCATGCGAAGTATGAAAGCGGGGTATTGAAGCTGGGTATTCCCAAGATGGAAGATAAAAAGCCGGAAGTTGAAGAAAACAGGTATATTGCGATTGAAGGATAAGGATGTTTCGTGACAGGATCCGGAGAACGGCGCAGTGTGAAACTGTGTCGTTCTCCGGTTTTTTCGTTGAGTAAATCACTCTGTCAATTTTCTGCTGTCTGTGTTACGCTGTATTCATCTGTTGGAGGAGATGCGATATGACAAGGAAGGAACAAAAGGAAGCCCGGAAATGGCAGATCATCCAGGCCACACTCGACCTGTTCGTGGAACGTGGATATTATGGTACAAAGACAAGCCAGATCTCTAAGAGGGCAGACATCAGCGAAGGTCTGCTGTTTCATTACTTTCCCACAAAAGAAATACTGCTCGAGGAACTGATCAACATCGGGCTGGAAGGGATGCGCATGCCGATGCAGATCGAGGCGGAGAACGGCCTGGACTTTTTCAGTCAGTTTACCACGATGCTGTTTTTGCAGGTGGAGAAAAATCCTTTTATCGCGAAAATGTTTGTGTTTATGGGGCATGTGGTGCGGGCTGAGGAAATACCGGAAAGGATCCGGAATCTGGCGGCATCTGTAGATACGATTACATACAGCCAGGGCAGGGTGGAAGAGGGGCAGCGGGATGGAAGTATCCGGAGGGGAGATGCGATGGCATTGTCCAATATGTACTGGTGCGCAGTTCATGGAATGATGGAACAGTATGCCCTGCATCCCGAAATCCCGCTGCCGGAAGCAGACTGGATTGTAGCGATGCTAAAAAGTGAGGATGAGAACAATGCGTGAGGGAAAAAAGAAAATTGTGATCGTGGGCGGCGGTATTGCGGGACTGTCCGCGGGAATTTATGGAAAATTGGCAGGGTATGATGTGGAAATCTTCGAAAAAAATCCTGTGGCTGGCGGTCAGTGCATGGGATGGAACCGGAAGGGCTGCCATATTGACAACTGCATTCACTGGCTCACCGGAACGAAGAAAGGAACGGCGCTCTGTAAAGTGTGGGAAACGGTGTGAGCATTGGAGAAAGATTCGGAGTTTGTGGACAGTGACCGCTTTTACACAAGCATCACAGGGGACTATAAGGTTACATTGTGGAAAGACTTAGAGCGGACAGAAACAGAGCTGCTCCGTTTATCCCCGGAAGATGAAACTGAAATCAGGAAATTTACAGAGCATGTCAGATATGCGGCAAAATGTGAGATTCCAGCAGAGAAGCCGATGGATGCCATGGGCATCATGGATTATATCCATATGGGCGCCTCGATGGCAGACATGCCAAAAGTGATGCGGGAATACGGTTCCATCGATCTGCAGGAGATGGCGGGGCGTTTCCGGCATCCTGCACGTTCGGGGTGAGCAAGGCGCCTGTGCGGGAGGCACTGATACGGCTGTGCAGCGAGGGCGTTCTCGAGATCATCCCGCGCTATGGCTATGTCGTAGTCCGGCTGACGGAGAAGGACGAGAAGGATGTGGTAAGCATGCGGCTCATGCTGGAAACCGAAGCGCTGCAGTCCGGCTTTGCTCAATTTTCAAGGTGTCATCTGGACAGGCTGCAGGAGCAGATCGAGCGCTCCTGCGCCGCCAGTGACATGAGTATCTGGGAAATGCTGAATTTCAATGAGGAATTTCACCTGCTGCTTGCCTCCTGTGGAGAGAATAAGATCTTAAATCGTCTTCTGGGGGAGGTTCTTCAGATTCAGAAGCGCATCTATGCCAGACACTGGTGGCGTGACCAGAAGACACTGGACACAAAAGTGAATGCGGTTCCGCACAGCAGGATCTATGAGGCGCTGTGCGGCAGGGATATGGAGCAGTGCATGGAGGCATTGAGACAGGATATTACCGGAGGACTATAGGATGTATTTTATTGTGGACAGCAGGAGCATACCCCGGGTGCGGCTGGCGAACGAGACCACCATCGAGCCGCCGTATGTGCATCGCAGAAGGATCCCGCATGAATGGATCATCTATATGGTGAAGAAAGGTGTGATGGAACTGGAGGAGGACGGGGTGTCATATCATCTGGTTCCGGGAGATTTTCTGATCTTGAGTCCGGAGGGGCAGCACGAGGGGACAAGGGCAACTTACTGCGAATATTTTTATATCCATTTTCAGCACGCGGATATCCGCGCGGCGGAAGCGGATGAACAGCAGCTGCGCGAGCAGATGTACAGAGTGCGCAGCGAGGCGCTCCGGGGCAGCTGCTGCGAGCGGTCCTGTCCATATGGGGAGGAGGCTGGTTATGACCTTCTGCTGCCCAAGTACTGCCATATGACAGACGAGGCAGTGGTTTCGCTGACGCGCAGCCTGTATGAGATCATGCTGAATAACAGGGACCATATGGAATATTACAAAACGCTCTGCGGATGCCGGCTTCTGCAGCTGCTGGTGTTTGTATCCCGGCAATGTCTGTCTGCCGAACTGGAGAGTTCGGGAATGATCAGCGCAAGAAGTTATCAGAAAGTTCTCGCGGTTCAGAATTATCTCCAGGCCTCTTATCAGGAGCAGATCACGGGCGATCAGCTTGCAGGACAGTTTCATATGAATTTCGATTATCTGAACCGTCTGTTCCGGCAGAGCGTCGGCAGACCGATTTTCCAGTACCTTTGCAGCCTGAGGATCGCGAGAGCCAGGGAACTGCTCACGACGACTTCCATGCGCATCTCACAGATCAGTGAGCAGGTCGGTTTTATGGATGAAAGTTATTTTAGCAGGGTATTTAAAAAGTACACAGGCGTCTGTCCGGCGGATTACGCTAAGACTGCTTTTAATGACAGAGCGCTTTTTTCGTCCATTTGCGGGAACGCCAGCGGAAGAAATAATTGACGCCCCGGAAGGCTTCGTCCAGCGCAAATGCGATCCAGCACCCGTTCAGGCCAAGTCCCGCCCTGACACCCAGCAGGTAGGAAAAAAGCACACTGATCACCCAGCAGGAGCAGATGGACACCACCATCGGGAACAGGACGTCACCCGCGCCCCGCAGGGAATTCTCCTCAATGTGGTTAAAGCCGCGGAACAATTCTACAAAAATATCCAGAAAAAGCAGTGTGCTTCCGGCTCTGATGATTTCGGGATCATTGGTAAAAAGAGACAGCAGCGGACGTCCGTATAAAAACAGAAACAATGAGAGCGTCACGTTCAATACCAGCGTTATCTTCAGATTCTGCAGGTTCAGACGGTATGCCTGTTCAAATTTTCCGGCGCCGGACAGCCAGCCGATCATCAGGGACGTGGACAGGCCAAGGGACATCCCGAGGACATAGACATAGAACACCAGGTTGGACACATATATTTTGGTCGAGATGGCTGTCATGCCCACGATCGCGATGATGGAGGTCGTGACCGTCTGGGAAATGTTGTAGGAGAGGGAGCTGATACCGCCGGGGATTCCTACTTTCAGGACGGGGAATATCATTTTCAGGCAGCCTGCAAAGCCGTGTCTGAGATCGAATCTAAAGTCAGCTCCCAATAGCAGCCTGCGAAGCAGGACAAACATGACAAGCAGTCCCACAGCTCGGCTGATGTTATTGCACCATGCAATGCCGGATACGCCGCGGAGCGGGAAGTTGAACGGACGGAATATGACCAGGTAATTTAAGAGTGCATTGAGCAGGTTCATGCCAAGGGAGACGCTTACGGAAATCCGCGGTTTTCCATAGCTTTTGAAAATCGCGGAAATGATGGAAAAGAGCGCTCCGAGAAAAGAAAAACGCATGCAGATTCTGAAATAGATTTCTGCGTTGTCCAGAACGTCGCCCTCAATGTGCATGAGCGTCATAAAAGGTCTTGCAAGGGCGGCTGTGGCCGCACTCACGACAAGGCTGAACAGGGCGCCGAAGATCAGGGCGGAGACGGCAGCGTCTGACGCCTGTTTTATGTACAGGGGAGAAGTGCACTCCCCTGCCTGATTCTGTCCGGCACCGAGATTGTGGCTGATGACGATGGAAGCGCCTGTCCCGATCACGGCATAAAAGGTCGCGATCATGCCGGAGAACTGGCTGGCAGTGCCGACAGCCGCCACCGCGTCATCCGAGAAAAAAGAGAGCATGAAGGTGTTGACAGTGCCCATAAAGTTCATCAGGAACATTTCGAGAAAAAAGGGGATGAAAATGCCGGACAGCGTCATGGTGCCCTGTGAAGTTTCCACCCTGCATAGATTTTTGTCATACAATTGAATCATACATATGGCCTCCTATTGCAAAAATATATTTTTGCAGAACGTTAGAGTCTATTATAGAATAATAAAAGAGAAATACAATGGATTTAAGAGGGATAACTTGTAAATTAGCGACATTTTCTGATAAATATCGGTTTTATTCAGATGACAAGTCGGATAATTGCATTCCTGTTGGCAGTAGATTAGCAGGCACAGGAGGAGCTGGCGGCAGAGAATGAGAAGATTCTTCTGGTGAGCAGACAGCTGAAGACGTTTGCGGATCGTGGACTGATGAAGGATGCGTTTCACTATCTGCAGAAAGGATATAATCTGGTCGGGGAAGACGCAGGTAAAAATACAGGGAAGTATATAAAGGAACAACTGCAGGAGAAAGCCATACTATGAAATTTATGAGTGACTCACTAATTTGTTAATATCTTGTCACGGCAAAGCCAGCCAATTATAATTCAGTGTATCAAATAC
>Ga0137306_102967_pt1 | contig 13303 bp, 9 predicted proteins | sample Inofroosms_March_FD_97187 | JGI IMG/M metagenome (GOLD analysis project Ga0137306, IMG submission 97187) | Mouse cecal microbial communities from Vienna, Austria - N-Acetylneuraminic and N-Acetylglucosamine D2O microcosms_March | ecosystem: Host-associated > Mammals > Digestive system > Large...
TCCCACTCTCACCAACCCCTACAACGTGGCCGTTACATACGCTTCAGACAACACCGAAGTAGCTACAGTCAGCGAATCCGGTGTAGCCGCACTCACCGGTGCAAAAGGCAGTGCTACAATCACAGCTACCTTCGCAGGCAATCAGACATATCGTGCTCAGGAAGTTTCTTATACTATCACAGTCAAGGCGCCCATACCCGTCAACACAAGCTCTCTTGAAAAGCCTTATACAGTGGAAGAAGCTCTCGCCATAGTTGAAGACCTCGACGGCACAACCTTGGCCGACGTATATGTGAAAGGCGTGGTAGGAGCCGACCCCACTCTGTCGGCATCCTACGGCAACATGGATTACAATATTCTCGACACACCTACTTCGACATCTTCGCTCCTCATATATCGCGGCAAATACTTCGACGGTGAGAGTTTCAATGTCGCAAATCAGCTCGTAGAAGGCGACGAAGTGATTGTAAAAGGCTCTCTGCTCAGCTACAACGGCAAGCCTCAGATTACATCTAACAGTGTGCTCGTAAGCCTCAACGGCAGCACTACACCTCCGGCCATAGCTTCGACAGAAGTAAATTCGATTGCCGAAACTATTGCCCTTGCCGACGGCACTCCCATCAAAGTCAACTATCCCCTTACTGTGGCTTACGTATCGGGCGACAACATCTTTGTATGCGATGCCGAAGGTGATTTCATCCAGCTCTACGGAAGCAACTCTCTTAAGGCCGGCGACGTAATTCCGGCCGGTTGGGAAGGCTCGTATACAGTTTACAGCGGCAATACCCCCGAAATTACATTTGCGACAGGCGCGCTCCCCGAAGCTACCGAAGGCATCTTCACTCCTGCAACCGTGGCAGCTTCGGCTATCAGCCCCGAGCTCGTCAACCATGTGGTGACTGTGGCTAATGTTGACTTCGAAAGCGCAACCCCGGCCACTAAGAAAGACTTTACAGGCACATGCGGTGAAACAACACTCAACTTCTACAACAATTATACACTCGCAAGTGTAGAGGCCGGCAAATACAACGTTACCGGTGTGGTTGTTATCCGCACTGTCAACAGTGAACCTGTTGCCAAAATCTATGTAACCAACTATGTGATATCGGAAACCGACGGTGTGGAAGCTGTCGAGGCCGAGGACAACGCTGCTCCTGTTGAATACTACAACCTCCAGGGTATGCGTGTCGATAAGCCCGCCAACGGCATCTTCATCCGCCGCCAGGGCAGCACAACCCGTAAGGTTGTTCTCTGAGGCATTAATGCCGCAGAGGCAATACAATAGAATACCCGCCAACGTCCTTGTAAGAGGATTTGGCGGGTTTTTTAATGTCTGTCGCTTGCGGGTCTTGCTTCTGATACGCTGTCGGGCAAAACCTTTTTAAAGGATTTTTGCTGTTTCACATATTCTTTTTTGAAAAACAATTGTTACATTTGCATAGGAAACAACGAAAAATACTATAAAAAACTGACATGAACCTGAAACATACACTTATCACCGCACTGCTCGCCGCGGCATTTTTTATGCCCTTTATAGCCGGTGCGCAAAACACCGGACGAAAAGTTCAGATAGCCGGTGTTGCCTTTTATAACTGGGAAAACCTCTTTGACACGATTCCCAACAACCCCGAGGGACGCGACCTTGAATTCACCCCCGGCGGACAGCGCCAGTGGGACGGCCGCAAATACTGGGATAAAGTGCATAATCTGGCCTATGCAATTTCGCAGTTTGCCACAAAGACCACTCCTGTTGGTCCGGCAATAATCGGCGTGTCGGAGATTGAAAACCGCTCGGTGATGCAGGATGTTGTCAATCAGCCCGAACTAAAGAAATGGAATCTTCAGATTGTTCATCACGACTCACCCGATGCCCGTGGCGTAGATGTGGGGTTGCTGTATAATCCCCGTTACTTCAAGCTCGAGAACGTGACCAATCACCGTCTCGCGTCCGTACCCTTCCGTACTCGCGACCAGATGTGTGTGGTAGGTTCGCTACTTGGGCAGCGCATGGCCTTCATTGTCAACCACTGGCCCTCGCGTCTCGGCGGTCAGGAAAAATCGGAACCTAATCGTTTGGCTGCCGCGGCTCTCAGCAAGAGCATTGCCGACTCTCTCTGGCGTGTAGACCCCAATATTGGTGTGGTTGTGATGGGAGACCTCAACGACGACCCGATGGATAAGTCTGTAGCAGAAGTTCTCGGTGCTCAGCGCAAACCCGATAAAGTGGCTGCCAACGGCTTCTATAACCCCTGGTGGGACATCCTCGAAAGCGGTGTCGGCACCCTTGCCTACAAGGGTTCGTGGAATCTCTTCGACCAGATTATTGTCTCGGGCAACCTTGTCGACGCCCCCGACAGTTCGTGGAAACTGTTCGAAGCCAAAGTGCTCAACTTCCCATTCCTCTTTGCAAGCGAGGGCTCGCTTCAGGGCGCGCCTAAGCGCTCCTTCTCCGGCGGAGCATACCTGGGCGGATACTCCGACCACTTCCCCACAGAAATCTTCCTCCGCCGCTACGTGACGAAGTAAATACGTATCTCCCGCAAGGTGAGGATACAAATTAAGCCCGGGGCCGCCGAACGTGTCGGAAAGGCCTCGGGCTTAGTTTTATGCAGTGCGATTCGACGGATTATTCTTCGTCGTCTTCGCTTTCGCGCATGTTGTGGAAAACGTTCTGCACGTCTTCGTCCTCTTCGAGACGCTCGAGGAGTTTGTTTACGCTTTCTCGTTGTTCGGGTGTTACGTCCTTGAGGTCGTTGGGGATTCGAACAAATTCCGAGCTGATGATTTCGAAACCGTTGCCTTCGAGATAAGTCTGAATCTGCGAGTATGATTCGAATTCACCATAGAGAACAATCATTTCGTTTCCTTCCTCGTCTTCGTCATGACCAAGTTCGTCAACGCCGTAGTCGATGAGTTCGAGTTCGAGGTCGTCGAGGCTTACGCCGTCTTTGGGTTTGATTTTGAAGACCGATTTGTGGTCGAAGAGGAAAGTGAGCGAGCCCTGAGTGCCGAGGCTGCCGCCAAACTTGTTGAAGTATGAGCGGACGTTAGCTACGGTGCGGGTGTTGTTGTCGGTAGCCGATTCAACGAAGATAGCGATTCCGTGTGGGCCGTATCCCTCGTATGTGATTTCTTTGTAGTCGTGTGCGTCTTTGTCGGTAGCCTTCTTGATAGCGCGCTCAACGGTGTCTTTGGGCATGTTGGCGGCTTTGGCGTTCTGCATGAGAGCGCGGAGACGGGGGTTTGTGTCGGGGTCGGGTCCGCCATCTTTTGCAGCGATAGTAATTTCTTTGCCGATGCGCGTGAAAGTACGCGACATATTGCCCCAGCGTTTCATTTTACGGGCTTTGCGGTATTCAAATGCTCTTCCCATTGGAGTTTTGTGAGAGGTTTATTGAGTTTTTTGAGATAAAATTATCGGAGTTCTGCGCCGAGCTGCTTTTTGAGGTTGTCGACGACTTTTGCCATTACTTTGTCGATGTATTTTTCCTGAAGGGTCTTTTCGGGGTCCTGCAGGGTGATAGAAATGGCATAAGATTTTTTGCCCGCCGGGAGCTTGTCGCCTTCGTATACATCGAAGAGCTCCACGCCGGAGAGAATGCGGCGGTCGGCATCGCGTACGGCGGCTTCGACATCTGCCATCGACACGCTGCAGTTGAGCAGCAGCGAGAGGTCTCGTTTCACGGGCTGTGTCTTGGGCAGCGGAGTGTAGAGGGCATTGGTGCGTGCGGCTGTGCGGCAGATGGCGTCCCAGTCGAGTTCGGCGTAAACGACAGCTTCCTTGATGTCGCAGTTACGGAGTATTGCATTGTTTACAGTGCCGAGGGTTCCGAGCAACGCGCCTTTGACGGTGCTCACCTCAAGCGCCTGGCTGTATATGCCGTTGGCGGGCACTTCGGCGGGTTTGAACACGGGCTTAATGCCGGCGCGGAGCAGCACGTTTGTCACTGCGGCCTTGAGGTCGTAGAATGTTGCTGCTTCGGCTTGACGAAGCCAGTTCGAACGACGGGTGTCGCCTGTCATCCAGAGGGCCATGCGAGAGCTTTCGCTGTAAGGTGCGAGTGGGTTTTCGGGAGTCGACTCCTTGGCGGGGTTATAGCTGTAGATGTTTCCGAATTCGTAGAATGCCACGTCGCCGTTGCGGCGGTTGATGTTGTGGGCTATCGACTCGAGGCCGCCGAAGAGCAGAGTGCGACGCATCACGCTCAGGTCCTGGCTGAGCGGATTGAGCAGGTGCACACAGTTGTCGGCAGAGTATCCGCCGAGTTCGGCATAGTAGCTTTCAGCCGAGAGCGAATTGTTGAGAATTTCGTTCCAGCCTGCACCTGTAAGCTGCTCTGCAATTTTGCGTCGCAGGTCGTCGGCTTCGTCAACGGGAGTCTTGAATGAGAGGCACGAGTGGAGACTCGAGCTCATCTCTATGCGGTTGTAGCCGTAAATGCGGAGGAAGTCTTCGATAACGTCGCAGGGACGGCGCACGTCGACACGGTATGTGGGCACGTCGAGCGAAAGATTGTCGCCGTCGGCTTTCACGCCTATTTCGAGCGCTTTAAGTATGGTGTCGATTTCGCTGTGGTCGAAGTCTGCGCCGATGAGTGCGCTGAAATCGCCGTATTTCATTTCCACGGGGTAGGGAGCCACTGGAGTGGGATAATAATCTGTAATCTGACCTGTGGTTGTTGCGTCGGCGAGCTGGCATATGAGTGCGGCAGCGAGCTTGAGGGCCTCGAGACATCCGTTGGGGTCTACACCGCGTTCGAAGCGGAACGATGAATCTGTGCTGATGCCGTGACGGCGAGCTGTGCGGCGCACCGATGTGGCGTTGAAGCAAGCGCTTTCAAGGAAAACGCGTGTGGTCTTCTCGGTTGTGCCGGAGTTGAGGCCGCCGAAAACGCCGGCGATGCATCGGGGCTCCCGGGCGTCGCAAATCATGAGGTCGGCAGCGTCGAGAGTGTGCTCCACGCCGTCGAGGGTTACAAATTTTGAGCCTGCTTCGGCACGGCGCACCACTACTTTGCCGTCGCCGATTGTGTCGGCGTCGAAAGCGTGGAGGGGCTGACCGATAGCGTAGAGTATGTAATTGGTGATGTCGACCACGTTGTTGATCGGATGTAGGCCGATAGTCTTGAGTTTATTGGCGAGCCATTCTGGCGAGGGGGCCACTTTTACGTTGTCGAGAGTAATGCCGCAGTATCGAACCACGCCGTCGGGGTCTTCGACACTCACGCTGATTGCGTTGCCGTCGGGGTTGTCGAGTCTGAAATCGGTGGCTGCGGGCTTTGTGGCGGTGACGTCGGCGAGCTTGCGGCCTGTGAGGGCGGCGGCTACGTCGCGGGCTACGCCGTAGTGCGATGCTGCGTCGATGCGGTTGGGAGTGAGGTCGACTTCGAGCACATAGTCGTCTTCAATGCCGAAGTATTCGGCGGCGGGCTTGCCCACCATGGCTTCGGCCGCTTCGGGAAGAACGATGATGCCGTTGTGCGATGTGCCGACTCCGATTTCATCTTCAGCACAAATCATGCCGAATGATTCAACGCCGCGGATTTTCGATTTTTTAATTTTGAAGGCCTCGCCTTCGGGGGTGTATAATGTTGTGCCGACAGTAGCCACAACCACAACTTGTCCGGCAGCTACGTTAGGGGCACCGCAGACAATCTGAGTAGGAGTGCCCGAGCCGTCGAGATCGACTGTGGTGATGTGCAGGTGGTCGCTGTCGGGGTGTATGTCGCATGTGAGCACTTTGCCGATGACAATGCCGGCAAGGCCGCCTTTGATGCTCTCTACGCGCTCTACCGAGCCGGTTTCGAGGCCTATCGACGTGAGTAGTTCCGCCAGGGCTTCGGGGCTGAGGTCGAAGTCAACGTATTCTTTGAGCCATTTATATGATATATTCATTGCTTGTGTGTTATTTCAGACTGCAAAGGTAGTGATTTTTGCAGAAATAACGTACATGCGCCGGGTAAAAATGGCTATTGAAATTGCTGTCCGCGCCCTGCGCGGGTACATTGTTGTGGTGTCGGCTCCGCGATGCGAGCTATGTGTCAATAAGCGAGGGCGATATTGTCGACCCAGAAAGTGGAGCCTGGAGCTCCTGTGTAGGCTCCGTTGCTGCCGGCCGAAAACATGACCATGATGTGTGTGGGTGTGGCGTCGGCGGCATCCCAGCCTTCTTCAACCACCGGCACAATCTTGCCTTTTGAGTTGCGTGCGCAGTAGCTGTCTGCTTCGGGGATAAGCTCCATGCGAGAGGTAAAATAAGGTTCGTGCGATATGTCGCCGTAGTTCACTTTGAGGCTGTAGCCGTTCACCCAGCCGTCGGACGACTTGTCGAGCAGCACGCGACCTGTTCCTACGCGGCGTGCATGCAGTTTGCCGTCGCTGTCCTCCCAGCGTCGCTGCAGATAAATGAAGACTTCAGCTTTGTCGTGGCCCTTGATGGTGCGTTTTTTGCCGAATCCGCTCGAATATATCATATCGGTGTCGGGGATTATGAGTCTGTAGTCGAAGACAAGCGCCGAGGGCCGCCGGGTAAATGGTATGCCCATTTCGAGTTTCGAATAAGGGTTTGATGTCGATTTTATGGGTTCGAACATCTGTCCGAGGAAAATCGAGCCTGAAACAAGTACATCGATATTTATGAGACCTATGGCCTTGCAGTGCTCCATTACTGTGGTCATTCTGGCGCAACGGCCGTGGCCGGCGCGAGTGTCGGGATACACGGTGTTGCTCACTTTTGTGATGCCTACAACTTTTGCCAGCACATTAGATGAAGCCCACGGCGAGCCGCCTTTTGGCACGTATGCTTCGTCGCCTTCGATAGTCTCGTCGGGACCGATTGCATATACCTGTTTAGTTTCGCCGCCGATGATTGCCGACTCTTTGATGTTCCTGGTCACCCAGTTGTCCATGTCGCCGAACGGAATTGGCTCGATTTTCTGGGCTGTAATGGATAATATGTTAAGCAGCAGGATGATGTATGTGAGAATTGCTTTTTTCATAAAGTTGTAATTTGCCGTGGATATAATTAAAACAGATAATCTTTGTGTCTGTTTTAATTGAAATGTTAAATAGGCGATGCAAAATTAACAATTTATGAAAGCATTTTGGAAAAACATCCTTTTTATGCCACTTTGTTGTGCGGATTGGACAAAAACAAGCGTTTTTTGTTGCTGTCGCTGACAAATTCAGGAGTATATATCCAAGTTCGATGTCCCGTGTCTCAAGAGCGGAAAGATGTGGATTGCCGGTGGCAGGGCATCGCTTATTGATAGAATGTTACGCCTAATTCTTCAAGGTCCTGGTTCAATACGATGGGTTCATAATCATCATTGACAATTTCGCCTTCGCGGCCGACCAACATGTAGCGAGGGAAACCGCTTATATTGAAATGGTCTTTCACCACACCGAAATCTTCGTTGGAGAGACGATGGCTTTCTTCTCCGAGAAGTTCGTTCGCGACAAAATCGTTATATTGATTGTCCGGCGACTCGGCCATTCCGGTTATAAATATAAATTTGAAATCAGGGTTTTCGCGGTTGAGTTCTCTCCATTTCGACATCGTCTTTATCATGCCTGTGCACGGACCGCAAAAGGTGCCCCAGAAGTCCAATAAGAGGTATTTTCCCTTATGTTTTTCTATGATGTTTCGCAGAATGGCCCCTGCGCCGTCTTTCGGGAGCTGATATGATTTAAGGTTGCCAAGAGAGTCGGCATATTGATTAGCGATAGCTTTAATATAGCTATTTTCAATCACTTTGATGCCCTCATTATATATAGAATTACTTGCGACCGACTTCTTCGGTTGTACTGACGAGCATATTTTTGTTGCCTGGGCAACTTGTCACATGATTGGCGTTTGCCCGGTGCCGGCAAATTTCTTCATTCTCTCGGCCATTTTGCGGTCAGATAGTCTGTGTCTGGACTTAAATATTATTTCGTTATCGTTCTGGCCTGTCCCTCTCATTACATTCCCATCGATTGTTTTGAGTGTGTCGCCTTCGGCAAACCCCTGATTGTGGAAGCTTTCGCAAAATGCAATACGGTTAGAAATCTTGCCCATAGAAGTGTTCACTAACGACCATACATCGTTTCGAGCCATTACATCTTGCAGCGGCGCAAAATACTCTTTAGTAATTAAGGGCATCTCTTTTCCGCTATGTGAGTTCATGTCAAGTTGCATCTCGTTTTCAAGGAGCTCGGCTATCGTTATGCCATCTGCCTTGGCCCGAAGTAATTTCCGCGTCAAAGGGTGGGGATTGGTCTCTGTTATGTATTTTTCGATTTTAGCCATTCTTTTGGCATGCCAGGTCTTCACAAGTTCGGACACTTCTTCGGGAGTCTTTGTGTCGGCCATTGTATAGAAATATTCCGTTTCGATTTCGGGTGCAGCCCACAATTCGCGGTTGATAGAGCCGAGTTCACCGCCGTAGCGTATGTCTTTGTTTTTGTTTTTATCTTTGAGCTCGGGTAGCCTGAGCACTTCGCTGTCAATGAGCATCTCTAAAGAACGCCCCGGCTCGAGGTAGGCTTGAATGGTTGCGCTACCGCTAAGTGAACTTAAGATGTTCGGGCATACCAAAGGAAAGGAAGCCTTGAATGTGCCGTCGTCGTTAATTGGAATTCTCACCGGAGTCAACTCACGGGTAATGAGATTGTCGTTGTACATGCGGATGTAGTGGAAGCATGTCGAGGGGTCGTAGCCGTTGATTTTTCCGGTCAAGACTGCGTCGGCCCGCTTGAAGAACTGCTCAGGCTCGCCCGGGTAGGCTGTTGTATGCTCTGCTTCCCATTGGTCCGGATTGATGCGCGGAACGGCACTGATAGTTGTGCTGTCTTTCGGGAGGTTGACAGGTTGTCCAATTGCTATGATACTGATGAATATTGCCGTTAATGAAAGTAAAATCCGCATTGCCATATGATAACATGAGATTGATAAGGTTGAACTGTTGTTAATTTGGCGGCTGTTGATATAGATATTAAGTGCTCAAATTCAAACTAAAATTATTTTCGTTGTGCTCACCGGATGCAAAATTAAAAAATTTTTATAATAACATATGAGTTCTGTAAAATTTTTTATGCGATGCTGCGTAACGAAGGTCATGACGGTCCAAGGAAAGACAAAAATCGAGACTATCACCTGGGCTGACGCATGTCGGCTGCCGAAAAATTGTTATCGTGATATTATGGGGAAGTGCTCAAAACAGGCTGATTAAGAGCTGTACATCCATTGGATACTGTCCGATTATAATGAGCGGTAACGCTTAGGGCTCATGCCCATGCCTTCTTTGAAATATTTGCCGAAGGCCGACTGTGTCGGAAAGTTGAGCCGGTAGGCAATTTCCTGAACAGTAAGGTCGGTGTGCTGAAGCATGATACATGCTTCAGCGACAACGTATTCGCAAATCCAGTCGATAGCCTTGCGGCCGCTGTATTCTTTAATCATGCGCGACACGTATTTGGGCGACAGCCGCATTTTGTCTGCATAGAACGAGAGGCTTCTCTCTCGTGAATGATACTCGCTCAGCAGCCCCATGAATTTTTCGAATATGCGCCGTGGCCGAGGTGCTGCCGGTTCGGGTCCGTGGGTGCGCATGTTGTGGCTCTTGCGTATGTAGGCGATGACAGTGTGCGCCAAGGCCTGCACGAGGCAGGTTATGACATCGTCGTTGTCATCGGCTATATTTTTGTTCACAAGCCTGCGGTAGGGCAGCATGCTTTGCAGGTCGTCTGTCGCGAGGTCGATTGGTCCGTTCTCGCGAATCGCGAAAAAAGAAGAGGCGCGTTCGCGGAAGTCGAAGCGCAGGCTCTGTAGATATTCCTCCGACACAATCACTGCAAAGCATTTCACGTTGTCGCAGTTGTGTACCTGTATGATATCTCCCGAAAAATTGACAAGTATCTGTCTTGCCTTCACTGTGCAACGGCGCAGATTTATGCTGCACTCCACTTCGCCCCGAAGGCATATGACCATTGTCACGGCCTGCAGGCGGGTCGGATGCTCGAGGATACTCAGGTCGGCGATGTCGTCGGCCACAATAAATTTATTTCTGTAGTTGAGCAGTTTTGCCGAGTGCAGAGCCATGAGCCGCTCGAGTGATATTACCGGTAGGTCGGTGTTCATGTTGGGCACGAGTCTTTTTGATGCAAATTTATCAAAATATTGCAGACAAATGCTCAATGTTAAATAAAACCGCAGTAAAAGATGTTGAAAATGTAACGAAAGGGCGAAAAATGGCACAGTGTTCTGGTCTGAAAGAACTTTTTTTGCTAATTTTGTGCAAAATGGATATCCTTTATCGAAATATAAGCATTCATAGGCCAATCGTTGTTTTAGTCGTGGCGTTGCTGTCTTTTTTCTGTGTGACTGCAAAGTCCGGAACGACATCGTCAGTGGAGAAATTACTCGACTCGTTGCACGCCACTATCAAAATGCGCGATACATTCGTGGCCGAGAAAGAACTTGCTATTTCGGCGCTGAAGAAAGTGCTCAATACCGGCGACAGTATCTCCGATGACGAAATATGCAGGGTCAACAATCTTCTTTTCGATCACTATCATAAATATCAGGTCGATTCGGCTATCGCATGTACCGACAGGGTTTACGAAGCCGCGATGCGCATGGGCAACCGCGACAAGGCTATTGCCGCCGCCATGAACAAAAGCCTCGAGCTGTCGATGTGCAGCCGTTTTCTTGAGGCCGATGCCATTCTTAAAGATATAGAACCGGCACATCTCGACTCCGTGGGCCGGCGGCTGTATTATGAGGCTATCGCATGTCTGAGAGATTTCTATACGGCGTCGTCGAATGCCGGCGGATTCAGCTCTTCGGCATATCGCGATTCGCTCGCCAATTACCTTAATCCGGCAACATATAAATATCATGAGGCAAACGAGTCGTATATAGCGTGGAGCGACTCCGTGAAAGGCGAAGAGTTTTTCGAGCGCATGATGGCTATGTATGGCCCGGAGTCGCCGGAGCATGCCATGCTTACATATATGTATGCCACGGTGTGCCTGCATTGGGGCGACCGCAACCGGGCCCTTGAGTACTATATCCGCTCGGCTATTTCCGACATCAGAAATTGCACGCGCGAAACGCTCTCACTGCAGAGAGTGGCCTCGCTCCGCTACGACGACGGATATTACCGCGATGCCTACGATTTTACTATGGTGACAATATCCGATATCAAAGATTCGGGTATCTCGTTCCGGGGCCCTGATATATACAATAATTACTCCATCATTGTGTCGACGCTTCGCGAGGAAGAGCGCCGCTCGCGCAATACCCTTCAGTGGCTGTCGACGGTGTGTATCGTCGGGGTGCTGATTCTCGTAGTTGTGTCGCTGTTCCTCTATCGGCTTATGAAACGCAATCTGCGTATTAAACGCGAACTGGCCGAGAGTAATCTGAACCTGAGCGATGCTATTGCAAAACTCAACAGCATAAACGAGCTCCTTAATGAAAAGAACACCTTGCTCTACGAAAACAACCAGGCGAAGGAGAGCTATATAGCAGAGTTTTTCGATGTGTGTTTCCATTATATCGACAAAGTAGAGCAGATGCAGAAGTCGCTCTACAAACTTGCTGTGAGCCGTTCGTTCGACGCACTTACCCGTCGTCTGCAATCCGACGAAATGGTGTCGGCCGAAACATCGGAGCTCTACAGGCGTTTTGACTCGATATTTCTGAAGCTCTATCCGACCTTTATCGACGACTTCAACCGGCTGTTGCGCGACGAGGAAAAAATAAAGCTTCATCCCGGAACACTCCTCACACGCGAACTGAGAATCTATGCCCTGATGCGTCTCGGAATTACCGACAGTGGAAAGATTGCAGCATTTCTCCGTTGTTCCACAAGCACCATCTACAATTATCGCACACGAATGCGAAAACGCGCTGTCGACAGAGACTGTTTTGAGGAAAATATAATGAAAATCAAGGCTGCCCACGATTTATAATGTCTATATTTTTTCGGTAGTCGTTTTTGTTAATATTCACTTTTATAGAGTGTTGTATCTTTGCTATATCTACACTTTTGTCTATAATACTGTTTCTTCAGCCTAATCTTGACTAACTTTGTGACAATGAAAAATTGATGTATCAGAATCGAAGAAATCTGTACCTGTCTGAGAGGACCACTCTTCTGCGAGACGCTTCTCCAAATGTCAAAAACTTCGGGCCGTGCGAGGCTACGTGCATAGTTTGTGGGATGAGGCGAAAAAATGATTATCTTTGCATCTGAATATAGTCAAAAATTGTCATTTATGAACTGCATGGAAAATTGCTCTGCAACGCAGGATAACGAACACCTCAAAAACGAGATTCTCCGTCTCAAGAAGGAGAAAAATGCCGTCATACTCGCTCACTATTATGTTGACGGAGCCATTCAGGATATCGCCGATTATGTAGGCGATTCGCTGGCTCTGGCGCAGAAGGCCGCCGCCGATTGTGCTTCGGCCGACATTATTGTAATGTGCGGTGTCAACTTCATGGGCGAGACGGTGAAGGTGCTTTGTCCGGATAAGAAAGTTCTCGTTCCCGACAACACTGCAGGCTGCTCGCTTGCCGACAGTTGTCCGCCCGATGATTTTGCCCGGTTCAAGGTAGAGCATCCCGGCTACACTGTCATTTCGTATGTCAACACGTCGGTTGAAGTGAAGGCTCTTAGCGATGTTCTGGTTACATCGGGCAACGCGCGCAAGGTGGTAGACAGTTTTCCTGTCGATGCAAAGCTGATTTTCGGTCCCGACCGCAATCTCGGCGGATACATAAATTCCGTAACCGGCCGCGACATGCTGCTGTGGGATGGCGCCTGTCATGTGCATGAACGCTTCAGCGTGGAGAATATCGCTCGCCTCAAGGCCGAACATCCCGATGCTCCGGTGCTTGTTCATCCCGAGTGCAAGCGTCCTGTTGCTCTCATGGCCGACAAGGTGGGCTCGACGGCCGTTCTCCTCAAATACGCGCTCGAGAGCGATGCCACAGAGTTTATCGTTGCCACCGAAAGCGGCATTTTGCACCAGATGCGCAAAGACGCACCTCATAAGACATTCATTCCCGTGCCGCCGTCGGACAGCTCTTGCGGATGCAACGACTGCGCTTACATGAAACTCAATACCCTGCAGAAGCTTCGCGACTGTCTGCTCAACGAAAAACCGGAGGTGTCTGTCGCCGCCGATTTGGCAGAGAAAGCACTTGTGCCAATCAATCGGATGCTTGAACTGTCGAAGTAAACAAAATTGAAGCAATCAATGCGGGACCTTATAAAAACACCACAGCTATTTGTCGTTTTAATTGAAGATT
>Ga0137306_102969_pt1 | contig 13295 bp, 4 predicted proteins | sample Inofroosms_March_FD_97187 | JGI IMG/M metagenome (GOLD analysis project Ga0137306, IMG submission 97187) | Mouse cecal microbial communities from Vienna, Austria - N-Acetylneuraminic and N-Acetylglucosamine D2O microcosms_March | ecosystem: Host-associated > Mammals > Digestive system > Large...
ACAAATCAACCAAACGCAAATCAAAATCTACCATACACTCATCTGGAAACTCAAACTCCTGTAAAAATGTTTGACTTCCCATTGCCTCGTTATATGGCTTTCCGCTGAGAAGATACGGCGCTTTTCCTGCCTTTTCATAATTTCCTATAAAGTCCAGAACATTGAGATATTCTTTTCCCCCGGAACGCCGAAGCCCGCGCCCTAGCTGCTGAAGGAATACAACCGGTGACTCCGTCGGGCGCAAAAACATTACCATATCCACTGATGTAATATCCACACCCTCGTTGAACATGTCCACTGAGAAAATTACCTTTATCTCCCCGCTTTTCAGCTTTTGAATTGCCGTCCCGCGGTCCAGAGAATATTGGCCGTCCGCACTGCTGTAAACAGCGGCGGAAAGGATGCCTCTTTTAGAAAAGTCCTCTGCCATAGCTTCCGCATGAATCCTTGAACAACAAAAACCCAAAGCTCTTTTTGAGCGGTATTTCATATAATGGCGGTAAATCAATTCGCTGCGATCTTCATTTTCTATGTAAATACGGTTTAAATCCTGTTCTTCATAATGGCCTCTTTTCAGATGCAGGCCGGAATAATCTGTTTTATCATAGATTCCATAATAATGAAAGGGAACAAGCATCCCCCGGTTGATAGCATCCTTCAAGGTAATCTCATAGGGGACATTATAATCACAAATCTCATAGATACTTCTTCCGTCCATCCGCTCTGGCGTTGCCGTAAGCCCCAGCAGAAACTGCGGCTTGAAATAATCTGCAATCCTGCGATACGGTTCATTTACCGCATGATGGAACTCATCAATCACAATATAATCAAAATAATCTTCTGGGAAATATTCCTTTTTCAGGTATTCCGGCCTCCCTAACGTAGCAGCGGATGCAAAAATAACTGCTTTCCCTGTATCCTTCTGCTTGCCATAAAAAAATCCGTAATCATCTGAATGGCGCACGTTTCGAAAAGACCTGGCAGCCTGCTTCAAAATTTCTTCCCTATGCGCCACAAACAACACCCTGCGGTATTTTGCAGAGTCAAAAGCGGCAAGATAGGTCTTGCCAACCCCGGTAGCTGCATGCACAAGGCCTTTTAGCGCGCCTTCCGCCCTACTCTCCTCCAAAGCATATAAAGCTTCAATCTGCGCCCCCCTTGGCTGGAAGGCCTCCTCAGCCTTTGAGGTTTCCTCCTGATCCCAATGATCATACTTGGCCAAGTCACTGGCTACCGCCGGTTTATGCCAGGTCTTAGAATAGCGGTACAATACCTCATCATCAATTACAATCGAATGATGGAAAAACAATTCCTCAAACGTGCGATAAAACAGCTGGTAATTTTTGTCATCTTCAATATTGTTAAATCGGTAATTCCATTCAATCCCTGAGGTCAATGCGCTTCTTGAAATATTGGAAGAACCTATGTATATCTCATCCATATCTTCATAGTGGAAAATATAGGATTTAGGGTGAAAAGATCGCCCCTTTTCCTCATAAAACCTTAAATCCACGCGCTTCCCCAATTCCTTCCGCATCAGATAAAGCGCAGATGGCTGTGTAATCCCCAAATAATTTCCTGTTAAGATCCTAACCGAGGCTCCTCTGTCCAATGCAGCGCTTAAATCGCTTAAAATCATCCTTACCCCAGATTCCATAAGGAAAGAAACAATAATATCCATCCCCTTTGCCTTCTGCATGCTCGCCTTAAGTTGGTAATATAAGAAACGGCTTTGGTTCCTGTCTCCTGTCATGACGTCAGTCCGTTCAATCGCCAGCCCATCCTTCCAGACACCGCCAGCTTGCCCCTTCTGCCAGGCACTGCCAGTTCGCTCATCTGCTCTATTTGCACTTCCCACCATATGATATTGAGCCATTTCTCCTCCATCTACACTTGCCCCAGTATGATATTGCACTTTTTCCGCCCCATCTACACTTTCTTCATTATAATATTGAGCCATTTCTCTCCCTCCCGCTCTGGCCTGGCATCGGAAGTTGTCCACTGCTCTACTACTTCTAACCCTTTGATCCCACTTATAAAATCTGTAAATAATTCTTCTGTCATATCCGTAAAATAGCGTCCATTCCTTTCGCCTGCAAAAGAGCCATACTTAAAAGAGGTATATAAAACCCCATTCTCTTTTAACGCAGCCGCCATCTTTCGCATTACGTCAGACAATTCATCCTGCGGAAGATGTAAGATGGAAGAACACGCCCAGATGCCATCATACTTTTTCACTTCTGACAGTTCCCGAAAGAGCATATTCTTTACGTCTATTCCCGTATATCTGCTCGCCAGCCTGCATAATTCTATAGAGCCATCCATCGCCTCAACCTGATATCCATGTTCCAGAAAATACTTTGTGTCACGCCCGGAGCCGCAGCCAAAATCAAGGATAGAAGGATTTTCCTTTACTTCCTTTAGCTTCGACAAAAAAGGCTTATACATCGTGGTAAAGGGAACATTTACTGTGGTCTCGTAAAATTTGTCCGCATGGCTATCGTAATAACAAAGTGTATTGTTGTATTGCATTTTATCCCTGCCTTTCCTCCTGGCTCTTTGCAACCGTATCTCCAGTTCATGCTTGGGTAATCGTACCTTTCCTCCATTCTTATCAACCAGTCTTTGAATACAATCTTCGTACTCCTCATCCTCTATATGTTTTCCATTCATACCTGAAAAAGCATCATTGTCTATATCGCAGGCATACACCAGAATTCCTCTGTTTTCCAAAAGCTGGATTAGATTCCTGATCGGCTCCGATGCTGAGACCCCAAGATAATCTCTCATTTTTTAGGCATCTTTCTCTATCTTTCCTCCAAGCACGATCTTATGAACTCCTGGTGCATCCGGCAGTACTTCACCGCCTAAAATATCGACTATAGAACAGAGCCTTCTCATATATTCTTCTACATCTTCACGAATATATTCCTGCTAGCGGGCTGACAGCTTACTGCCTTCCCGAAATTCACCATGTAGGAAAACAAGATTTCCATTATAATTGCTTAAAAAATCAGCAATCTTTACCCTGGGTTCTTATACCATAGCTTTCATCGTTCTCATAGTTACCCCGATCCGTAAGGCGAGTTCCTTTTTCGACATTTTTTTCTTTAAACGCTAATATTTTAAATTTTTATGGAACCTGGTATCGCCTCCTCTTGTGTTTATATTATATCCTTTTATAAAGAAAAGTAAACAGCCATTTTCTTAACAACAAAGCCAAAAAGAGTATATTCCGTTACTATTCACGGCCTGAGAGTCCGCGAATAGTAACGATTCAGGGCGATATTCAGAGTTTTGCTACGTAAAAATCGTCCCTCACTCCTGAATCATGTTCTCAGGAATAGTAACTATACTCCTCTTTTTCCACCTCCATTTTTGTGGGATACTTTACCAAATGAAATAGGCTATTTCTGGGCTATGGATCCATGCCATTTACATATCAAAATGACTGTATCAAATACTTCACAGAAAGAAATACATCTGCAATGAAAAGATTTTTTAATGTCAATGGTGTCCGCCAGTATGACAAGACGACAATGCTGCCGCATTTCAGGTGGAGCTGAGTTTTTCCGTTCAGGAAATCGCGGGCATACCAGAGGATTATGGAATGGATTATACTACAGGTATGAATATAGCGGAAATGGCTTCCCTGATTTATGAGTACACGGCAGGCTATCCCTTCCTATAATGCCTTAAATCAGGAAATTGAAATAGCCGAAAACCAAAACAGCGATATTTACAAAGCCGCCACATTTGGGATTCTATCCGCAAATGTGACGGCTTTGTACCAAGGGGGCAGAAGAATCTGCCCCTGGTATAAATGAATGGACACAGATCAGCACACGGTTTCCTTAAAAACTTAGAACCACTATTTCACTGTAATCTTAATCCTAGCCTTCTTGCCATTAAATGTCTTGGCTGTAATAGTAGCTGTACCTTTCTTAATGCCCTTTACCTTACCAGCGGAGGATACGGTTGCTACCTTCTTGTTGCTGGTCGTATAGGTAATCTTGTTGCTGGCCGTGTTCTTGGGCAGTTTTACCTTAAGCTGGTATGTCTTGCCCTTCTTGACGGTCTTCTTCCTGGCGTTCAGCGTAAGCTTAGAAGGCGCTTTCTTGACAGTGATCTTGCAGGTTGCCTTCTTGCCGCCTGCAGTCGCCGTAATCTTGGCCGTGCCTGTCTTCTTGGCCGTTACTACACCCTTAGAGGAAACGGTGGCCACGCTCTTTTTGTCAGACTTCCAAGTTACTTTTTTGCTGGTTGCATTCGATGGCGTTACCGTGGCTTTCAGCGTAAGCTTTTCTTTTACGCCCAATGTGGCCTTGGTCGGCTTAAGCGTTACTTTCTTCACAGCAACTACGGCTGCTTTTACAGTTACCTTGCAGGTTGCCTTCACGCTTGGCTCAGCCACGGAAGCTACGGTAATGGTAGCCGTTCCTGCCTTCTTGGCCGTTACTTTCCCAGCCTGGGTTACGGTTGCAACGCTCTTATTGCTGCTGCTCCACTTTAGGCTCTTATCCGCTGCATTTGCTGGGCTAACGGTTGCTGCCAGGCTCTGGCTCTTGCCAACGGTGAGGGACAGGGTCTTCTTGTTGAGGGAGACGCCCGTTACCTTCACTGGCGGCTGTACTGCATCTGCAACTGTCACGGTGCAGACATCCTGCTTGCCATTTGCGGTCTTCACGGTAATCGTAACTGTTCCGGCTGCTACGGCCGTCACCTTGCCGTTATTGTCCACGGTGGCTATCTTTGCATCGGAGCTTTCCCATGCCAGGGCTTTGTTCGTGGTATGGAATGGCCCAACCACTGCGGACAGTGTCTCCGCTGTATTTATGGTAAGGGCAAGCGTATTTTTATTTAAGGTTACATAAGAAGCTTTGATTTCGCCATTGGCTGGCATTGCCACTGCGGATACGCCCTCTAAGGTAGGCTTAATTACCATTTCGCCATTGGCGTCAAAGGTAATCTCATCAATACAGGTCTCGCGGTGCTTGCCAAGGCCGTCGCCAGAGGTGAAGATATCCAGCGGCGTATAGAACCTATGGTAGGTCATGAAATAACGTTCTTTGCCGGAGGCATCCTGTACATGGAGTACGGACTGGTGGGCGGAACCAAGAATATTCTTGCTCTCATCCTTGCTCAGCAGGTTCTTTTTCTTTAATGTTACATTTACCTTTCCATCATCCTGGATCAGCTGATCGCTTACGCCATAGTTTACATGGTAATTGGGGCTATTGGCGTCATCGCAGGACCAGGTCCAATGGTATTTGCCGTCTTTCTTAGTTACGATTACAGACTCGCGGAAATCAGTCAGGCCATTAATGCGCTTAATGCTTCCATCCTTAATGCTCATCATATCGTCATTCAGCTCTGCAATCACTGCGCTGCCGTTGCCGACAAGCATATAGGAGGTTCCATCGTCATCGGTAAAAATGGATGGGTCGATGGCCTGGCCTACGCCAGCTCCTGCCGCGTCTGTCATTGCTTTGGTCAGGAGGGCTGTCCCCTTGTCCGTATATGGGCCCTGCGGGTGGTCTGCTACGGCTACGCCGACGGCTGACTCCCCATTATTAAATTTGCCGCAGTAATAGAAATAGTATTTTCCGTTCTTTTCTTCAATCGTCGGCGCCCATGCGCTGCCCCCTTCTGCCCATGGGGAAGCTGCAATCTGGATGCCCTGCTCATTTTTGCCTGGATTCTGGTCTGCCAGCTTGAGGATGACGCCTTCGTCTTTCCAATTTACCATATCCTCGGATGAAAATGCATGGAATACATCCCCGCTCCAGTTTGGATAGCCGTCTGTGGTCGGGAAAATCCAGAACTTGCCGTCAAAGTAGTCAATATCCGGGTCTGCATACTGGCCTGGCAATACCGGGTTATTGCTGATAATTGGTTTCTTCACGGTCCAGGTTTCCGTACTGCCGTTCCGTTCCATCACAACCTTCACATCGTTGCTCAGGTTCAGTTCCGTGCCATTTTCCATTACCTGATCATTCACCTTCAGCGTCACCTCGCCCGCCAGGCTGAATGTTACCGGAACCTTCGTCAAATCTGTATTCCTGCGCACATAGGACTGGATCTCTTTCTTGGCGCTGTCAACGATAGAGGTAATGGCCGTATGGTCATCTGTGCCGCGGTATGCAAGGGCTTGTTCCCTGGTCGGGGCTGTCCCTACGACTGCTCCGGAAACCACTGGCAGCGTATCTACAAATGCTGCCGCAAGCCTCTTAATCTCAGCATCGCTGCTGGCCTTGTTCTTAATGCGGAGGTTATCAATCCATCCCTTGCAGTACTCGCCGCCTCCCCAGTTAGCCTTGCCAATCTGCAGGATGCCGGAATCGCCGAGGATAGACGGAATCTGATAGCCAGTCACCACTCTAGATTTCTTCTCGCCATTTAAGTACATCGTAGAACTTGTCTTGGTAATGACAATGTCTACCCTGCTCCACTCGCTTCCTGTCTGTACACTGGGGTTCGAAGGCCTGCTGCCGCCGTTGTTATAGCGTTCCAGCGTTGTCGTGCCGCTGTTGGCGAGTATCCCTAAGTATTTCTCACTATTATAGGTCGGGGCGCTGCTGTTTGGCGCTGCGTACATCACCCAGTTTGTATCGGATCGGTCTGGCTTAAATTCATAGGAGATGGTCATCTCATTCACGCCCGCCAGAAGGCTATTGCCCTCCTTGTCGGTTACGGTCAGGAAATTCGATGCGCTGCCGTCCAGGTACAGCGCCTTCCCCGCCTTGGCGTTATAGCTGTCCTGCAGGGTATAGCTGCCGGACGCCTTGGCGTTCTCGCTGGCAAATCCTTTTGCGCCATTGCCCAAATCTGCTTCTGTGTCAAAATTAAAGTCTGCAAGGATCTTTTCTTCTGTGTCATCCTCGCCAAACCCATATTTTTCCATCACTGCCTGGTACTCTGCGTCAGAGATTGGCAGGATGGTTCCATGGCGTTTCTTCAGGGCGCCGAAATTCACGTCCGTGGCCGGTGACCAGCTAGCGGTCGTCATATCTGCCAGGTTGGTGGAACGGAACGGCAGGTAACCCTTGCCCTCTGCATACTGGTCGCACATCAGCCCCCAAGTACGCACTGGATTGCCATTGGCGTCCTTCAGCCAGTCATCCTCGCAGTACTCAAAGAACTCTGGCCCTTCCAGCTTGGCGCCGCTGTAGTTCTTGTTGTTGAAAATGCCAGACAGCGTGCCGATAATTTCCCAGCCGTCATAAATGGACTTGCTGGCTTCAATCGTAATCTCGCCATCGCCGGACGCACGGTAATACGTCTGGGTGGTATCGTCATAAATCATCGTCGTGTCAATAATGGAATGGGTACGGTCAATCCACAGCACCGGATCCGAGAAGGTATAAAAATCCCTAGTGGTTGCATAGAACATATTTGTGCGGTCGCCATTTTTATTGTCATCGGAGGCTGTCGCCCAGTATACCACATAATTGCCGGTCTGCGGATCGTAATATGCCTCCGGCGCCCATGCCATCCCGGCTCCTGGGATCTTAGATGCCACATCCACCAGGCGCGGCTCTGTCCAGTTCACCAAATCCGTGGATTCCCAGATGACAAGCTTCAGGCTTCCGGTTGTCGTGGCCTGTGCGTTGCCCCAGCCGCCGCGGCGGTTGATGCTCAGGTCTGTAGCAATCAGGTAGAACTTATCCCCGTTTTGGGAACGGAGCAGATACGGGTCGCGGACGCCGCCGTCGCCCCCTTCAATATTGGACGAATCCAGAGCCGGATTGCCGCTGGCCGTCATGTCAATCCACTGGCTGCCGTCTTCGCTGGTAGCAAAGTAAATCTGCTCGTCTGTCCTGCTGCCCTCTGTGCCAGTAAAGTATGCAAACATATAAGAGGTGTTCTTGTCCTGTTTCCTCTTTTCCTTCACAGTAACGGTCATCGGCTCCGTCTGCTGGCTGACTTCCCCACTGCGCACGGTGGCCTGTAATGTCACCTGTACATCGCCCTGCCCGGCTTCTGGGCGGCTGACGATGCCGGCTTCCTTCTTGCCGTCTGCACTGGCTGCTGCCGTTATCACCTCTGGATTGCTGGAAGTCCAGGTAACAGCAGCCTTCTTATCTGTGCCTTCTACTTCCATCTCAGAAGGCATGTAGATGTTCTCACGGATCGCATCCTGGTTCGGGATGGTCTGGAGCTTGGCGATTGCTTTCTCTACAATCACAACATCTGTCTCTTCCTGTGCCACCGTAACCTGGAATTCCTTGGTATCGGAAATGCCGCCCAGGGCAATCGTTGCCGTCAACGCCACGGTTTTGTCCGCATCCGCAGCCCGCTTTACGACCGCTGTATTGCCGTCAATGGCAATCACATTTGTATCTGCGGAAGCCCATGTGATGCCGCAGCCGTTCGTCCCCTTTGCCGGGAGTGTAAAATTATGGTCTGCCCGCATGCCCTCAAGGCTCAGCTGCAAAGCTGCCTTATCTGCCTGCACTATGCGATCCAATGCCTCTGGCGTACAGATTTGGCCAACTTCCAACGCCTGGCCGTATACCTTAAAGTTGTCAATCCACATCTTGCTGAATTCGCCATTGTCGCCCCAATTGGCTTTGCCGATCTGGAAAATGCTCTGCTCGCCCAGAATCTCAGACAGCGGAACCTCACTGGCTGCTACGGACATTTGCTGGCCGTTTACATAAAGCGCCGTCTCGGACTCCGTAAATACCACGTCTACATGCGACCATTCTGTGCCTGTCGCCAGGGACGCAGTGGGGAACCTGCCGTTACGGTAACGCTCAATGGTCGTTTTGCCGCCGTTCACCAAAGCGCCGATATAAGTCTCCACACCATTCTGCTTATTCTCATTCGGAGCGGCATAAAACGCCCAGTTGGTAGCCGTGCGGTCCGGCTTTGCGTCATAAGAAATCGTAAGGTTCTCTAACCCGGTCAGAAGGCTTGTGCCATTTGCTTTCTTCAGGCTCAGCCAGCTGGCGGAACCATCCAGGTACAGAGCCTTGCCATTGGCTTCATCCCTGTCCTGAAGCTCTGCTTTCTTGCCCCCTGCAAGTTCTGCAACCACATCCCCGGAAGTAAATTTGCCGTCCTGGGCGTCAGTATTGAAATCGAAAGATGCAATTGGCTGCGGCAGCTCTTTCTGTGCCTTGGCAATCGTAACTTCAAATATCTTAGAGTCACTTACATTCCCCAGGGTGGCTGTCGCTGTCAGCTGCACTGCCTTATCTGCATCTGCCGGCCTTGTCACCGTTGCCTTGCCGTCCGCAATTGATACATAGGCTCTGTCCTCATCCCTGCATGTCCAGCTAATCTGGGTATTGCCAGCGCCTGTCACTGGCAGTGTAAAATCTTCGCCGGTAATCCTTGGCAGGCTGATATCCGCTAACGTCTGCGCAACTGCCTCTGCTTCTGCAGCAGATGCTGTAATCGAAAGAACCGGCGCAAAATTATTTTCGCCCAGATATACGAAGAATCCGCCAACGACTGTCTGCAGACGGTAAATCGCATGAGCGTCGCCGCTGGCCAGAGACGCCTTTACCCAGTCCGTTACATCGAAGGTTATCTTCTGATCCTGCGCAACGTTACCATGGTGGGTAATCCATCCATCTCCATATACGGTCTGATCCTTCGCATAGCCGCCCTTGGCGGGGAAAGTTGCCCCTGGCGCGTTCTGTGCCGGATCGGTTGCAAGCTTATCATACTGTCCTGCCGCTACCTGGAATAAGGCCGCTTTTGTCTCCGTCCCATTGCTCAGGCGGTCGTTTCCATCAAAGATGGTGATGGTCACAGTCGCCTTAGAAACCTTTGCCGCATCCAGCTGAGGCAATTCAAACGCCATCGCGGCAACCCTTGCGCTGCCAACGTTCTGATTGCCCTTGCCGGTTTCCCCGTCCACAAAGGCTGCTGCCTTCTCCGTGCCTTCGGTCGTGCTTTCATTTGTCCCCACAAGGAAGGACTCTGCCCCTCCTGTGCCAACTATTTTACTTTCGCTTCCCGCCAGTGCATATTTGCTGCAGCGATAGGCCTTCGTGACTTCCAGAGACGTTTCCTCCGTCCCTGCTGCCTGCGCAATGGATGCGGGAAACATGGTGAATACCATAACGAACGCCAGCAGCGCCGCCAGGTATCGCTTCACTTGATGTTTCATTTTGTGCCCTCCTTTTTTATGTAAAATTTTGCTTGGTTTGTGCAATTCACAGATTCCTTTCAGAGCAGCCCAGGGAAAATCCTGTGAGATCCTCTATATTATCTGCGATATATCTCCTATATGTATGTATCTTTGCACAAATCCATACATTCTTAATTATAAAAAAGATGGGTTTATTAATACATGGAAATTTTTTTAATTTTTGGTACTTTTTTTGTTGTTGGCCATCCAAAAGGATCATAGGTGCATAAAAAACCCCGCTGGCGGACTTTGGAACCAAATACCCCGCTGCTCTGCAACGTTACAAGCTTGATACTCCGTTGCTTGCAGCGGGGGTTTTGATTAGGCTGTATCAGGGATTAAAATGGGAGCTTCTGTTACCTGGAATCCGGCGCTTTCTAGCAGGTCTTGCGCTTTCTTCGCATTCTGCCTGCCCTGGATCTGCAGGTAGCCGCCCCTGGCGTGGGATAATTGGCCAAAATTTTCTTGCAATTGAACTTTCTCCATACAGATTTTGGCAGCAGGGGACTTGAGGATCCCGCAGATCCTGGCGCTTTGGGAATGGCCGTTTTCGTCTGTCAGGGTTAGCTCTAATTGGGGATAATCTTGCTGCCACTTTTCTATCTGGCTTTTCGTGGGGGCGTGGCCATATTGGTCTTGGAAGGAGACAAAACACTCTTTGCCCAGGAAAAGCATAGGAGTATTGCCCAGCCGGATCTGCGGTTGGGCAGTTTCCCATTGCAGAGGGTATTCCTCCAGGCGGATTCCCATTATCTCTGTTTCCAATGTGTACCCTTCCAGTTCCAGTTTTCCTATGGCAACGTCTGTTGGCAGGAACAGAACCATTCCAGGAAGCTTTTCCAGCTCTGCTATTGTTTCCGCCGTCAAATCACTGCCGGACTGCATGGACATCCCGCACAGCTCCTGCGCCTGGCGCCATCCTTTTGCCTTTCCTGCCAGGAAAAAGATACACAAGACGAGAACGCCCGTTATTACGATATCCTTATAAATATTCCGTTTTCCCATTGCTTAGTGCTCCCTCCCATGCGCCATGCCCATCCTCTGGTAATACTTCATACGCAGGTACAGCCAGATAATAGCCAATGCCATGGCCGCAAGGATGAGAACAGCCGTAGTAATCCACCATTGGTTGGTTTTCTCCGGCTCTTTTTCCACTTTCAGTTCTACTACTTGTGGCTTTTTAATGGCCGTATGCACCTTTTGGGTCTGCTCAATCACCTCGCCCTGCTCATCTTCATAAGAAAAAATAACCGTGCCGACCGTATCGCCGTGCTTTTCCCCGCCTTCTTCCAGGATGTTGCCATCTGCGTCCATGTCAAGGGTGCCTGCAAATATGGGGATTTCCCCATCCAAGGATATACCGGCTTCCATATTTCCCAGAAATAATTCCTTCTCTGGGAACAGGCCTTTGCCTTCGAAGCGCACTTTTACATTATAGAGGACAGCCAGGCCCGTGTTCTGCACCTGGAAGGTCAGGGGATTGGTGTCGGACTCATATACGCTCTCAGGAAAAGAAAGGCCTGCCAGTTCCGCCTGCTGTGTCTGCCGCACAGGCAGGCTAACGCTCTCCGTCACATTATAGGAGGTTCCTTTTCTATCCTCATAGTCAAATTGGAGCTGAACGGCAACCGCTTCGGCGGCGGCCTTCCTGCTTACGGTGATGTTCTGGGACAGATCCAGCGATTGGCCGGCAGCGGCCTGGGCAAAGTACCAGGAAGTCTTTTCAAACGAAATATCCTTGCTCTCGCAAAGCAGGGTGACTTTTAAGTTTTCGATGGCCTGCCTGCTGCTGCAGTTTTTGGCTGCCACCACCCACAAGCTGGATTCCCCCGCCTGCAGCGCCATCCCCGGGAGGCTGTTCTGGGCAATCATCAGCCTCGGCTGATGGCTGATTTCTTCCTGCTGGCCGGACGGTTCCTGGACGGGCTCCGAAACGGGCGGATCCATATCTTGTCCTGGTTCTGAAACGGGCAGATCGGAGCCTGGAACCTTACTGCCATCCTCATCCCCATCCCCGGATGAGCCTTCCTCCTGCGTTGGTTCCTGGCCGGGCTTCCCGTCCGCAGGCTGTGCCTGCCCATCGCTGATTTCCACATATATCGTAAAATCCTGCTGTACGATCCCATCTGCTGTCTGCGCCTGCACCAGCAGATGCAGAGGGTACTGGCCATTCATGCGGTTCTTTTTCAGCTTGAGCCTGCATCGGTACAGGTAGACGCCATCTTCCGACTCCCTGATACTTTTCTGGTAATTCCTGTAATAGAAGGGGCTGTTTTCCCCTTTTTCAAAGGACACGCCGACCTGGAGGCGATGGTTTTTCACATCCATTCTGGCAAGGAATGGGACGACCAGCGTCATGGTATTTTTCTGAATGGCCGGCTCATAGCCTTGGGCAAAGGATGCTCCCATCCCCTCATATTTTTTATTGGCGTCAATGACAATCATGCCTTCTGCCCTGGCGGGAATGGGCAGGAAGAAAAACAGGCACAACATCCCCAGAAACAGGCAAAAACATTTACAGATTCCATCTAATTTGATTTTCTTATTTTTCACATCCAATCCCTCACTTTATAAGCTTATCCTGCCGCCATCCATTTCATAGACTTTATCACATAGAATCCGAATATCCTCGCTGTTATGGCTGGCCAGCAGGATCGTTTTCCCCTGTGCTTTCAAGCCCAGCAGAAGCTTGCGGATATCGGCCACGCCATGTTTATCCAGCCCGTTAAACGGCTCGTCCAGAATCAGGAATTCCGGATCTTCCATAATCGCCTGGGCAATCCCAAGCCTTTGGCGCATGCCCAAGGAATATTTTGACACGGCTTTTTTTAAATCCGGGTCAAGTCCCGCCTTTAAGATCGCATCCCGGATGCCTTCCCTGCCAATCTTATTCTGCAGCCCCGCCAGGATCTCCAGGTTCCGCATCCCGCTTATATTTGTCAGAAAGCCCGGCGTTTCAATAATCACCCCCATGCTCTCTGGAAAATCAATATCTATGCCGATCCTTTTGCCGTTGACACGGATTCTGCCGCTGGTCACTGGGAGAAACCCGCAGATGCATTTCATCAGCACGGTCTTCCCGGAGCCATTATTGCCGGAAATCCCATAGACGTTCCCTTGTTCCATTGCAATATCAATATCATGCAGA
>Ga0137306_102148_pt1 | contig 13291 bp, 15 predicted proteins | sample Inofroosms_March_FD_97187 | JGI IMG/M metagenome (GOLD analysis project Ga0137306, IMG submission 97187) | Mouse cecal microbial communities from Vienna, Austria - N-Acetylneuraminic and N-Acetylglucosamine D2O microcosms_March | ecosystem: Host-associated > Mammals > Digestive system > Large...
AGCAAAGTGAGCGTATGATGCGCTCCACTTTCTCATATCCACTGTAAGCATCCGTTACCAGATATCCATGGAAGTTCTCCAGCAGTTCTTTCGCGGTATCCCCGTTCCGGGTTTGGGAATAGTAAAAGAACGCTGCCTGGATCTCCTCGCACGCGGCACTGCGTATGACCCAGATGAAGGATTCACTGCCGGCCTTCTTGCCTACTTCTTTATTGCACTGGATCCTGGTCTCATCCATGTGGAGCACGCCGCATGCTGCCAGCTTTTCAAGGATCCGCCAGTAAAGAGGCTCCAGCCATTCCTGACAGCACCGGATGACCCAGTTTGCCATGACATTCCTTGGCAGGACCAGCCCCAGCCGGTACCAGTCCCTTTCCTGCCGGGCGAAAGGGCTCCCCATCACGAACTTTTGGTACATCACCTGGGCGATCAGGGATGGAGTGGACAGGGAATGGGGCAATGGCGGAATCGGGACTGCCGCTTTCTGGAAATGGCAATTGGGATTGTCTGCCCCATCCGTACCGCATACCGTACATTTCGCTACCTGCTGTACAATCTGCCGGACTTTCAGTTTTGCGGGTTCAAACTCCACTTCTGTCCTGACGATCCGCTTTCCAATCACTTTGAGTTCCCCGCCGCATTTGCTGCAGGTCTCCCCTTCCGGAATGGTATATTCTTCGACTTCTGTTTGCAGGCCGGCAAGCATTTCAGCCCGGACACCTGGTTTGCGTGGTGTCCGGGTATAGGGCTTAACCTCGATCTTTTTTTGCTCCACACCAAGCTGTTCCGCCAGCTTTTGCGCTTCTTCAAAAAGAAAAAGCTGCCCCTCGACCTGCTTCGTTGCTTCCGTAGAAGCTCCGAACATTTTTTTACGCGCCTGGAGAAGCGCCTGAATCATATTTTCAATCTGGATGCGCTGCTTTTCAAGCTGAGCCCCCTGTTTCTCGATCTGGTCATTCTGTTTTTCAATGACCGTGTCTTTTTCCGCGATCTCTTTCTGCTGTTTTTCAATAAGATGGCGTAATGCGGCCAGCTCCTCCTGGGGTGTCATTGTTGGTATGTTCCCTTCCTGTTTTCTCTTGTTTGATTATAACATTTTTCGGAAAATTTTACCACCTCCAACACATATAAAAAAGCGCAAAAAACGCCGAATTTTCAAGGATTTTCGTAGATTTTACCGTCAACTTTACGAAGCTAAAAACATGAATTTTCCAAGGTCCTTTTTACCGGATGGTGTGCTTTTTCCTGTTCGATTTTTAACCCCTGCAGCAGCCATTCTACCTGTTGGAAAGAGATCTGCTTCACTTCATTAGGGGTACGGGGCCACTGGAATTTCATTCCATCCAATAGTTTTTTTGTAGCAAGAAGAAAACCGTTTTTGTCATATCTCAGGACCTTGATCGAATCCCTTTTCTTATTACAGAATATAAAGACACAGGTTCCCTGGAAAGGATCCAGCTTGAACTGCATGCTGACTATGGAGACAAGTCCTGAGATCTGCTTGCGAAAATCGGTGGCACCGCATGCCAGAAATATGTGGCTGGCATCTTCCGCCAAACGCCTCATCATAGCTGCTTCATCACCCGAAGTAACTTCAACAGTGTATCTGTCTGGAAGTCTTCCGGTATGAATAGCTTCATCCCCTGACAGTAGATCATGAACCTTCCATCAAATGCAGGAGAGGAATGCTGTGGACAGGATGACCTCACAGGACGGGATACCTCTGCGAATGCAATGGCTGGTTCCTGTTTTCCATTTCCCATTCGGGTTTCACTCCTTTCGTTATATGATTTTCATCAGTATAACAGGAATTGCAGGGAAATGCACTACGCCATCTTTTGAGGCACTTACTACCGTTTATTTTGCTCGGATTCGATCGTTAGGACATCCGTCATTAGATTGTCTGTCTTCCGTGCATTCCCTTCGCTGTATCCGTGTATTACACTGTTCGCGTCTGCTTCAAGAATACTCTGGCTTCCTCCCGCAAGCTCCAGCTTATGCTGGATGTAATCCAGCATCTCCTGGTCAGAGAGCCCTTCATAATTGTAATGGACTGTAATTCATCAGCATCTTCAGATCCCGCAGGATATTATAATTCAGATCCTGCGTTTCATCAATTGCAAGAATCAGAGACTACTACAACCAGGAACCTGCAGGCGTGGGGCAATGATGCCATAGAGTAACTTTTTCAAGGAACGCTGTTCCAGGGTGATGGATACTGAAATAGAAACGCGGAAACCAGGGGCAGATACCGATCTGATACTGACACTTTTCATCAAAAAGATTATCCCATAGATTCCTGAAGATGTAAAAACGGTAGGTTATTCATCGTTTACGAAAAACAGGAATAAAGAAACATGGACTGAATTATCCAAAATCAATCTTTTGATATTTGTATTTTCCCTTTTTCTCTTCCCACTCTTTTTTCGTAAGAGTCAAATATGTCACATCGTATTTTTTGCCTTCTTTATGTACTTTTTCCTTAACAATTTTTTCTATCCTGCATCCACAGAGCTGATGAAGTTTCACAACCCCGGCATTAACACTGAAAACCTCGCTATGAATTTCCTCAAACTCCATTCTCTCGAAAACATATTCGTAAATACTTAGTTCTAAAGAAATAGCCAGTTCCATCGACCGAAGGCTTTTCTCTCCAATGTAGTATGCCCATGAAGTGTTTTTCTTTTTGAAATCAATATTTTCTAGAAATAAAACACCGGCAGGCTTCCCTCCAACCTCAATTATCCAAAAATATTTAGCAATATCCTGATTCTTCAAGGATTCAAACCACTTGCGTTGTTTCTCCATCGTCAGTTTGGGATTGGTATTCATATAAGTAGTCACCTCCGGTGACATTCTCCAGTTCATGATCTTCTCAAGATCAGACTCAACAACATTTCTGACAGTAAATTCCATTATTATTCCTCATCAGGTATTTAGCCTATTCTTATGATACAAATGACTATCCTACAAATGTATCTGTGCAGTGTCATATGCCCCACCTTCTGGAATACAATTACTCAATGCACATCCAATAGATGCCAAATACATTCCGTTTTCTGCCACTGTGCATTTCCGTCCAAGTGCATCTGAAGCAAAAGACGCTATACCGCGAATTTGGCTCAGTCCTCCGGATAACAGCAATGGTTTGAAATCAACCTTTGACAGGAGCGGCTTTGCCATTACAAAGATTTGCAATATGACAGCCTGTAGAATTTCCTGCTCTGTCCTATTATTCGCTATCAGTTCAACAATATCGCTTTGCGCAAAGACCGCACATGTAGATGACAAGCTTATTGGTATTCCAGACTTTAATGTCAAATCAATATCCTGAAATTTTATCCCTATCATATCCAAGATGTTTGAAAGGAACATTCCGCTCCCAGCAGCACATTTGTCATTGATAAAGAACTTTTTCAGTTTACCATTTTCCTGCGAAATGATCTTTGTATCCTGGCCTCCTATATCCAGTATTATTCCATCTTTACCTGTGACAAAAAAGAACCCTTTGGCCAATGCAGTTAATTCATTGATACTTTTCAATTCCGAAACATTTCTTTTACCATATCCGCATGATGTAACCTTAGCATCAGGGTATTCTTCCATAAAGCTGGCAAGCTTCTCTTTAAAATATTCTCTCTGGCGGATTGGTGTCCTTTCCATAAATAGAAAATCAATGTTTCTATCAGCCATTACACAGTATTTCGTGAATGTCGATCCAACATCTATTCCTATGCAGTACATACAGTCTCCTTTAAAAGATCTATCTGATACCTTGCTTTTTCTATATCAAGGTAATTTCGATCAATCATATCCATTTCTAACTCTGCCTGCGGAATCTCCACATTTTGTGCAGATACAAAATCACATTTACAACTCTTGTTGTGGAGGACTATCGCACATTTTGCTTTTGATGTTTTAACTAAATCTGCAAGTCTCTTGTCCCTGCTTTTCTGCGACAGATTAAGGAAGGTATAGTTATAAGCGGAGAAGAGACTTTCGTGTACATCTTTGCCACTGTAATTTAGATTCCACCATGTAACATAATTAGCTCCGACTATGCGGCAGTCTTCGAGATATTCCATAAGATATCTGTCTGTGTGATACCAGAGCGGATAACCTAGCCAGAATACAGGTACTTGATTTTCATCCGCATCATCTTTTTCCTCTATGGCTTTCGCCATCATGGAGTACATCTCCGAAGTTTCAGGCTTACACCTTGCAATTATCAGAAAATTTATATCATCAAACAAAGTGGTTAGTTTTATATTTTTAGTCCGTTGATATTTGATAATCTCATTCCATGCCGAAACACTCTTTCTGCTATTTTCAATTAGTTGCGACAGCCTTCCTTCGTCCATCTTCTTCCCTGACAGTATTTCCATTTCGGAAATAAGGTTTTTATGCTGATTTAGGACATAAGAATATGCGGCATCCCTGTCTGCAGATTCCCCTGGATAATCAATAACTATTAAAGGAGCATTATATTTCTTGGCAAGCAAATTCCACCATCCAGGTAAGGTGTTGCATTGATTGTTTGTCGCAATAAGTACATCCGGTTTCGGTGGAACACCCCTCGGTCCATCTCCAACATCAAGGCATCCATTATAACAGCAGGAGTAGGAGCAGCAATCTCCGGATAGATTATTTTCCACGCTGACCTTGAGTAACTCCTGTTCTTTTCCACTTGCAGCAATAACGGCGGCATAGCTTTCAGGGTAATAATAGGAAATATCAAGGGCTTCCAATATTTCTATTGGTGTAAAGGCTGTAACCCAAGCAACTTTACTTTCCGGTGAATGTTCTTTTGCGTATTTGGAGAAATTTTTATAGTACTCCCTCATCAACTTTGTTTGTATTCTTACAATTGTCTGTGCCAAAGTATCCTTACCTCCTCAAAGTGTATCTGCAAACGCCTCAAGTGCTATGGCAGCCTTCCTGTGATCCTCTGTATCACTTAATGATAACTTAAGTACTGCAATCCCAAGGGAATCCAATTCAGATTTATATGTGCTGTAAAGATATTCGTATGGCTCACAATACTTCTGCATTATAAATACCACACCACTAACTAATTTGCGTTTTATTTCCGATAAGTCTGCTTTCAGAATGTTCTGGAAATCATTTTGTGTAGGTGATAGCCTGGCAGAGAGAATGCTTCGGGCGACCCCTTTATAAATGTCCCCAGCACTCTCAACCGGCAGCATAGACACCAACCTACCTGACTCCGGCAGCGTATCACCTACAACAGTCAATCCGACTTCCTCCATAATCAGCGGTATTCTGGTATTTGAAAGAAATGAACCAATAATGTATACCCTTTTATCTGTCGGTATTCGCGTTTGAATTTTACCCTTCCACTTCTGGTTTACGAGTGGACATTTCAACATTTCGTGTATATGCTCAAGGTAATTTGTATAGGATAGTTCTGATATGTTTTCATATGTCTTCCTTATGGAATTATTCCTTGTGTTGATCAGTTGGGACCTCTTCTCAACATCATGAATAGAAATTTTATAGTTTTCCTCTAATGCCTCCTTGTATTGCCTGATAGAGGACGCAAAAAAGTCTTCTGCTCCAGCAGCACCGAAAGCAGGAACATTAATTTGATGCAGAAATTTTCCACTGCAGCCTAAATAACTTGTTATGATACGTGTACTGTCACAGCTTTTGGGATATACGGCACCATCAATGCTGTCATCCATCATAACCTGTGAAATAAAATCAGACGCGTATCCACAATAATGGGAAATATTTCTGTCTCCCGTATACTGGGTGAAACGGACCGTATCACAAATGTGCTCCGGCACGAAACCGGACATTGAAAGTATCCTCATTGTTTCCCTCCATATACCCACGCTTCACTTTTATAAAAATCTATAAGTTTCCTAATTCTATTTAGATCCAAAGGGGATTCCAATTTACACGCTTTAGTAACCTCAATAAACGACCAGATCATGCTCTCTACGTTTATGGCTCTATTAATCTTGCTGAGGTTAATAACTCTTGATGCAACACTGGCAACATGATTCCTGTCAAGCTTACTTTTATCAGGGGTTAAAAGTGAGACCATTCTTTCAATATTTGTTGCTATGAGCAATGTTCCATGCTGGCATACCACGTCTCCTTCTTGATAAATTGCATTTCCAGAACATTTTCTGCCATGAATTACAATGTCGTTTCTACCGTTATATTTTGGTTGGATATCGAAACGTTCAAGTACTTCAATCACAAGTTTCTGATATCTACATAGTTTCTGTTCAGAGGCGCTGCATAATATTGAAAAATTCAGATTTCCCAGATCATGATAAACGGCTCCACCTCCTGACCGTCTCCGGGCAATACGCCCCCCTTCGCTCAAAAAATCTTCTGCCATACATTCACTGTAAACGTCCTGATTTCTTCCAACCACAATCGTATTGTCATTTTGCCATAAATATAAAATCGTCGTACTACTTGTTACATGCCTTAGGAGTTCTTGCTCCATTGCAAGATTATGGTATGGATCAGTTCCTGTTTCTATCATATATTTGAACTTCATTTGAATCCGCTCCCATGAATACGTTTAGAGATGATATTGCGCCCGTAGTTGCCGGATTCGTTCTTCATAATCTATTTCTGTCATCATATCATTCGGCATAATACCGATCTTAACTTTAATAAACCAGCTTTCAAAAGGTCTGTCGTTGATCGCGTCCGGTTCATTTACCAATGTCTCGTTCACTTCAATAACCTCGCCAGCTATCGGGGCTTCTAAATCCATTACAGTCTTCTTACTTTCGATATCTCCGAATCTCTCTCCGATGAGTAGTTTTTCACCTTTTTCCGGCAGATTCAGGAAAATGATAACACCAAGTTTCTCCTGCAAGAAATCTGTTATTCCAATGGTTGCAGTATTGCCATTCTGCAATACCCAGAGATGTTTTTTTGAGAAAAATCTTTCACCCATTATCCTTCTCCTTATTTTTCAGAAATATGCTTCATTAAGGCATTCAAAAGTTCTCCGAGACTCTTGCTTCCGGTTACCTCATCAATTGTGAATGCTACCTTGAAAGTCGTCTCAAGCTCATTTACAAGGGTAAGATGGGTAAGACTATCCCAATTTTTTATATCTGCAGCCGTCATTGATTCCGTCACTACAAGAGATTCTTCTTCAAATACATCTCTACAAATCTCTGTCATTTTCTCAAAAATTTCACTTTTCTCCATTTTTATGTTCCTCCTGGATATAGGTTTTAAGTTTCTGGAAACTCGAGATATTCAGTCGAAATGTATGGTCGCTCATTCTTGAAAATCCCATCGTTTCGTAAATGTCTTTTACCATCTGGTTTTTTGTTGTAGACAGGTACTCTGACGAGATGGTTTCAAATCCATAATCAGACGCAGTTTGTACCATATGATTGATGACAAATTCTTCCATCCCTCGTTTCAAGACACGACAACTCATAAGCCATGTATCTACAAAAAGTTCGTCATTAGCTATCTTCTCCAAGATAACTACTGAAACAAGACCATGATCTCCAAATTTGTCACGCAGTGTATAATACAGGGTGATATAATGTCTATCCTCTGCTATGCGCTGTATTTCATCCTCATTATATCTGACAGTACGTAGATTGAACTGATTTGATCGCTGGGTAAGTTGGGCAATACGTGAATACCAAAATGGTTCAAAATGTCTAGCCTCACCAATCATCCCAAGGCTTTTGAGATAATCATCAATCGTCTCAAAAGTCTGTCCAAGTTTCTTTCGCTCAATTTCAGCCTGATAGAATTTGGTCCTGTCACTTCCAAATTTTGTATAAGAAACGGTATCAAAATAATTCTCTCTTTGAAGAAATCCAAGCCATGTGGATGGATCTTTCGGCAGCTCAGGAACCTCAATATCAGGGAATTTCTCTCTGATAAGATTTCTCTCGAATGGATTGTCATCAAGGAATACAATTGAATCCATTCCGATATTAAGGCTCTCCTGTATAAGCTTTATATTTGTGGCTTTGTCATTCCAATTTGCCACAAATACTGAAATATCGGACAATGACAGAATCATCTCCTTGTGCTTACTAAATGGCTCTTTTGCTATATCTTCCTCGTTTTTACTACATACTGCTAGTATGATACCGTATTCCTTGAGCTGCTTAATCCACCTTTGGAGGTTCGAGAAGACATGTCCTTTGCCAAGTGCTCCAATTTCTATCCCTGCAAGGCCGTCATCACCTATCACACCTCCCCACAAAGTGTTATCCAAATCCAGAATGAGGCATTTTTTTATTCTGCCCATTATAGATTTCAGCACATCAATGACTGCCCTGCCAAGAAATGGTAAAGCATTAATAGCCACAGGCACCTTGGCATTATAGTACAATGGAGCATTAAAATAGACATCTCGACCAAGGTCAATCTGTACAGCAAGAGCATCAACTGGATAAACTCTGCTATTTTTCGATGCAGATTCTTGAAACAAAAAATTCAGTTTTCTTATTTGATAAACAAATGTTGCATCTACCTTGCAGGAATATTGCCCCAATGCCTTATCGTCAATTTCAGTAAAGTTTAATTGAACAATGCTAGCATTTGAATATCTTTTTATGCATTCCCAATAGTGTTCCAGTTTCTGTATATATGATTCGGCGAAATGGCTTCTTTCAGAAAACTCTCTGTCAAGATACTCTTCATATAGTATCTCTGTGCATAACCAAAGCAGGATCTGATCTGGTTCAAACGAAAACACCTCTGATGATGGATTGAGAAGTTGTTCGTCTATCTGATTATAGTCCGCATCATATACAGACAGATTAAGTCCTGTCAGCTTTCCAAATCCCTCTAGAGCTTCCGAGAAAAACTGTGTTGCACAGTTTCCAAGCACTGCCAGTCGGGTTTCTTTTCCGTCTATATTTATTGAACGAGCTTTTTGTAATTCACGAAAAGAATACATAATCTACACCATATCCATCCATAAATTTTTCCATTGCTTTTTTCTATCTAACTTACTATTCATTTTCTATAATTTTCCACTACTTTTATTACCGCACAAATCACATCTTCCACATCCTGATCTGACATCTTTGGATAAAGCGGTATACTCATTATGCCTTTATAGACTTCCTCCGTATTCGGACATAGCCCTCTTTTGTACCCCAGGTGCTTATAGTAAGGAAACCAGTATACAGGTACATAATGAATCTGGCACTGTACATTTTCAGCTGACATTGCATCATAAAATTCTCTTCTTGTACAGGAAAGTTTATTTAAATCCAATCGGATAATGTACAAGTGTCTGCAAGTATCAGATTCCATGATTTCTTTCTGAACTATGATTTCAGGGATGTCCTTAAATGCTTCATCATATCGTTTTACTATCTCTTGCCGCCTTGCTTTAAATGTTTCAAGCTTCTTTAACTGGCTTAACAACAGTGCCGCTTGAAAATCTGTCATACGGTAATTGAATCCAAGATCTACCTGTTCATAATACCAATTGCCTTCGTGCGGTGCTTCTTCCATCAAATCCTCATCATGCGTAATACCATGGGTATGTGCCAATACAAGTTTCCGATAAAGTAAATCATCATTCGTTGTTATTACACCACCTTCCCCGGCAGTAATTGTTTTGACGGGATGAAAAGAAAAGCACGTCATATCTGCAAGGCTTCCGATCGGTTTTCCGTTATATTTTGTGCCAATCGCATGTGCGGCATCTTCAATAAAAATGAGATTATGTTTATCACATATATCTCTGATCTCTTTATTTTTTACTGACTGTCCTGTAAAATCTACCGCTATAACAGCTTTCGTCTTATTGGTAATGTACTTTTCAATATTTTCAGGATCAATATTATATGTCTCAGGATCAATGTCCGCAAAAACAGGAATACCGCCGCAATATAAGATGCAATTTGCAGACGCAGCAAAAGTCAAAGGGGTCGTTATTACTTCGTCTCCAGGCTTTATTCCAGCAGCGATACAAGCACAATGAAGCGCTGCTGTTCCATTAGATACCGCAACCGCATGCTTTGCTGTCGTATAGGATTCCAATGTGCGCTCAAGCGTATTTACTTTGGGCCCGCAGGTAAGATAGCTGCTGGTCAGCACGCTGGAAACTGCACTAACGTCATCTTCATCTATCCATTGTCTTCCATAATATATTTTATCTTCTCTGACCGGTTTTCCACCGTTAACTGCTAATTTTTCCAATTTTGTTCTTCTCCACTACCGAATCACATTAAATAGAGCAATCTCAGTGCAAAATAATTTTTTTCTTGTGTCCTCAGCATTTGCCCAGGAAAATAGGATATTCACATCTTTTTCTACCGCTTGCCTCAAATAAAACGCAGCTTTTTTTCATTCAGGCCACGCTCCTTTTCATTTTATCGGCATATGGGAAGCTTATAATCTTATATACTTTGTCACTGTGAGAAATTATTTGCCTCAGTACCCCCCCCGAATCTATCGGTACAATCTCCCTTAAGAGCATAAAGCCTTCGGCCAGCCTATATCCCACATTACTCCCGCGGTATTTCCCTAATGCCTCCAATGCTTCTGCACTTCTCGGATGGGGATACACCGTATTTTCCGTCCTGTAGCATGACATCCCCCTTATCTTGGCATCCAAAGTCTCCGACACATCGAAAAAAATATTTGGTGTAAATGGACTCTCATATGTATAATTCCATTCTGTTGACGATGGTGTTTCAAATGCATAAATACGTCTTACCCCATGATTTTCAACAGGTCTGCATGCAGTAAGCACAGCTTCACATGTAATCCGGTGGTCTATATTCAAATCTCCATGGTGGTGTGTAAAGATCGTGTCCGGACCATATTTTTCTATAAAGCCGCTCACGATCTTTACGATATCCAGGAGTTCCATCCCATCCATCCGGTTATCCGGCAACCCGCAAAAATCAATACTTGCATATCCGATCTCTTTGGCCGCTGCACGGGCATCATCCTGTAAATTCTTTAATTCCAGCTCGTCCATCTCGTTTCTCGTATGTAACCGTGAGGTCAATCCTTCTGCCAGAATGACCGCTCTGGCGCATACTCCTTCATTGACAAGCCTGCGGATCGTCCCGCCTTCCCCAAGCAGCTCATCATCCGGATGTGCCGCAATTACAAGTACATGTTTCATTCCGTATCCCTCCTGAACTCCGCATCTGCATATACGATGCCATCTGTAAGCTTCGCGTTCCGATAATATATTTTTCCGCCGGGGATCTTATGGTATGCTGCAGGATACCCCTCCCCGTCCAGCATACGTATATGGTCATAGATCTGTCTTTGTGAAAGCCCTTCCGGCAGCTCGCTCTGTTCCGGTGTTCGCCGTTTGAATACGACTGCTTCTCCCGTCTGTTTGCAGTGTGTCGGGGAGCCTTCAATAAACTTTGGGATCATCGTATGAAAAATGACAGATGATATCTTTCGGAGTATCTGGTCTGCATTGCCGAAACGGATGTCCACAGGTTCCTTATCATAGATATCCCCAGTGTCAATCCCCCCGGATACTCTGATCGCGGAAATCTTTGTGGCATAGATCCCTCTCGATATCAGATTCTGCAATGGACTTCCTCCTCTTCCAAAGGGAAGGTCTGTCATGTGGAATACAACACAATTGAAACAGCCATATATATCTTCTGGGATGATCCAGGACCAATGGGGAAAGAATATATATTGGGGATCAATCTTCTTCAAAGCGTCTGCTTTCAGCTTTGCTTTATCTGTAATGATTTCAAACGTATGCTCCGGATATCTCGCGGAGATTGCTTCCGCATTCTCTATGTTCCAGGATTTTATGGCAGCAATCACATAGGAAGCCATCCTTCTACCTTCTTTCCGTATTTCCGATTGTATAATTAATCTCAGCAGCTTTAGCTTCATAATCTATATACATTAAAATAACTCTTATTTTTTTATACGAGAATGATTCCCTATTGCTTTTTTATTTTATTGAGCATATCCTCTGTTATGGGTTCTCCCTTTTTTATTTCCAAGCCGCAGCCTCCGTATATCCGTTCCCCATATTTAGGCTTTACGCCATATCCCGGGCGGATGCTTCTTACATTTTCCCTGGAAATCTGTTCATCGGATTTGATATCCTTTACCGCAAAAAGGCTCCGCCGGAATACGGTCGAGGCTTTTTCTCCGACAGTCAGTGTATAATCAGGTCCTTTCGCTATTAATTTAGCGTTTCGGACATCTTTTACCATCTGCGCAAATTCTGATATTTCCATACTAAATTTGCTGTCTACGCTTTCAACATCCGGCAGTTTTACATGCTTCTCTACCACACATGCCCCAAGGGTCACTCCGACAACTGCGCCAAGGCTTCCCGCACTGTGGTCTGATAATCCCACCGGAAGGTGAAAGCGCTGTTTCATATCCGGAATATTTCCGAGGTGCATATCTTTCCATGGTGCAGGATATTCACTGCAGCATTTCAGCAATACAATCTGATTGTTGCCCATACGCCGGCATGCGTCTATGGCATCCTCTATCTCTTCCAGGCTCCCCATTCCCGTGGATATGATCACAGGCTTTCCTTTTGACGCGGTATATTCGATCAGCGGAATATCAACCAATTCAAAGCTGGCGATCTTATATGCCTCAGCGCCTATATTTTCAAGGAAATCGACCGCGTGATCGTCAAACGGCGTGGAAAGGAAATCAATGCCGCATTTTTCGCATTCTTCCTTGATCCTTCCCTGCCACTCATACGGGGTCCCGGCCTCTTTATACAGGTCATAGAGTTTATATCCGTCCCAAAGCCCTCCCTGAATCCGAAAATACTGGTTATTACAGTCAATCGTCATAGAATCTGCCGTATAAGTCTGTATTTTTACACAATCCGCACCTGCCGCCGCAGACTGCCTTACAAGTTCCAGCGCATTTTCGATGCGTCCGCCATGATTCGCACTCATTTCAGCAATCATGTAAGGTTCGTTTTTTTCAATCTTTTCAAAAATATGGGACACCGTTTTTATCCTCACTTTCAATTCAGCCTTTCAAAACCGTTATCTATCGATCACGACTGTCCTGTACAATATCTGTTGCTCCCAAGCACAAAAAAATCCACCCCAATTTCTTACCAAAATTAACGGAACTCCGATCAAATGGAGTTGAAAAAAATCAAATTCCTACCTTTTTGCTTCCATTATACTATGATCAACCTTATGGATTTCTTTTCATCATCTGGTATTTCAGTTCCGCCAGTTTCCAGTCTTCCAATGTATCAATATCCTGCACTTCTGTTTCCGGAAGCACAAGCGGAACAACATTTCCTGCCATCAATCTTTTA
>Ga0137306_102971_pt1 | contig 13284 bp, 12 predicted proteins | sample Inofroosms_March_FD_97187 | JGI IMG/M metagenome (GOLD analysis project Ga0137306, IMG submission 97187) | Mouse cecal microbial communities from Vienna, Austria - N-Acetylneuraminic and N-Acetylglucosamine D2O microcosms_March | ecosystem: Host-associated > Mammals > Digestive system > Large...
ACAATCTCTTGATTCCATAATTCTTTATTTTGTATAAATAAATTTTTCCATTAATAAATAATTTCTGCCTCTTATCTGTTATACCTGTTCCATTTTTGTGCCAGACTTACTGGCAGGAAAATTATAAGTAGCATATATTCATCCCATTCATCAGAATATCCGCCCGTTCCTTCGGTAACATTTCCCGTCTCTGCATAACATCAAAAAACGCCTGCATGCTTTCCTCCGATTCTTTGGAAAAACTTTCATGGGAATTGTTCTGTATCACATTAAACACGTTATTCAGCCCGATAAAATCCCCGCTTGCATGTCCATGCCCGGCAAACTGTTCCAGCACCTTGTCCATGTTATGCAACTCATCCTCCACCTCTATCAGTTTTGCCATGACAACATCCTTGTGTGATTGCAATCTACCCTCCGTTTTCCCCATTTCACCCTCAATTAAATTTTAATTCATGCCTCATCCTGCCCTGTCAGCAACTTTGCCCGCTCCTCCGGCGCCGTCCCTGTATCATCCAAAATGTCCGACAAACGCTCATACATTTCATCCTCCCCACGGAGACGGATTTTGGCACAGACACCGTGTTCAATCACATCACACACCCGATCCAGTTCCCGCAGCACACCGCCATCCCTGCCATGTATTTCCCATTTCCCCAGCAAAAGTTTGTTCAGTTTCCTAATGGAATCATACATATAAACCAGATGTGTCATATCCTGAACATCCAGAACAGAGCCGTTCGCACGGATTTCCTTTTCATGGGCTAATTGTATTCCATCCTCAACCCCCAGATGGTAGGATTCTTCCCCATACCGTATATTGTATTTACTCCATTCTTCCTCCAGCCTGTCAAATGCTTTCCAGCATTCATCCGATTTAACGGAATCCCTCGTAAATGCCTTTGATGCTTCATGCAGGGATTTCATCTGCTACCGGAAACTGTCACTGTTCTTTAATCTTGTTTCCAAAGGCTCTCCGGTGCGGGCAAAAACAAATTCATCTGTTATGAAGTCCATGTTTCCCACCCCTCTTTATTGACGGAAATAATCTAAATCAAAGTTATTTTTTTCTGCCAGTTCGTCCAGTGCCTCACCACTTGTTTCATAAATCATATACTTGCGTGGCCTTGGTTCATTAAAACCTGTGATGACTACATAAAATTTCTCATCTGCATAAACCAGCGTTTTCCCATGTTCATCCAGGCTTCTGAAAGCCGCCGCCTTAATCCCCATATGGTTACACATATACTGCAGGGCGTAACGGCTTGCCATGCAATCGCCTTTTCCCCGGAGAAAAATATCATACCAGTTATCATTGTAATATTCATAGTCTGAGACTGCCCCGATATACTACGCCGCCTTTTCTGTCTTTTCTTTTTGTGTCATAGAAGATGTAATATACTGTCTCTCAAAATCTGTAAAGAGCGTATCTATGTAAATATTGAGTTCCGAATATGCCCGCACATTTGCTGTCAGCTTTCTCCCATCCTCCAAAACAGCCGTTACCGTTGCCGTCACGCATGGTGCAATATAGGCAGGTCCATAATTCAACTGCAGCAGCCCATACTCCGTAATCCTAAAATATCCTGCATCCTCCCCGGTTATCTTCCAATCCCTTACTTCCTTTTTCGTGCCAGACACACGGAAACGGTATTCCCTGAGATGGCTGCTGTCACAGGTTATGTAATCTTTATATTCCTCAGAAAGATAATACAGTGTCACATCCCTGCTGTTCAGTACCGAATTATCTGCCACTGGTTCCGGCTTTTTCTTTGCCTTAACCGTAATCCTGCATTTGTATTTCTTTTTCTTATAGGTGGCTGTAACCACCGCCGTCCCCGCTTTCTTCGCTTTCAAGGTAACGATATTTCCTTTTTTCTTAACAATGGAAACGACAGATTTTTTACTGGTTTTCCATTTCACTTTTGCTTTACCGGACACTCCTTTTAACTTCAAGCGGTATGTCTGCCCTACGGTTATTGTCTTTTTCTTTGCTGCCAGTTTTGGCTTTGTCTTCGCCTCTGCCGTCATGCCGGGTATTAGCAGTAACAGTACCAGTGCAAAGAAAATTGTCATCCTGCTTTTTCTTCCCATAACTGTTTCCTCCTTATGAAGTATCAAAATTATTATAAAATAGCATGCTTATCTTTATCTTAATAAAATAATACCGCGCTCTTTTGCAAATGTCAGCCTGTTAAATGAAAAAAAGTATGGTTCAATTTCTATCCCCATATTTTCCTTCCAAATGTTATGGCAAACCAAATCATATTTTATTTCTCTTTGGGGTAAACTGTATTTGCCCTGACAACCAATTCCCATACCCTGCAAACATCATCCCCAGATACATTATAATTTCTTTTTAAGTAGATAACTGGATTATACATAGGAAAAATTATTTGTCCTCTTGTTTCATAATATGCCAAAGCCATAATAGCAAATCTCACTAACAATTCCGTTTTATACATGTTGTCAATTTCTGGCGAAAAACCCTCTAAATCTATTTTGCTAATCGACACCTCAAAAGACACCAAATAATTTTTACACTGGTCAGCATAATCATCTGCAATACTTATCTTCCCGTAAGCACTTGCAATACTTTTTAGTATTTCTGGTGATCCCAGCCATCCCCTCACTCTATGCAGTTCAAATTCATTAACAAAAAGATACGCATTAACATTAAAATCGTTTACAGTACAATTATCCCCAAACCTTACATGAAGATTAGAAGGATTTAATTTGCTTATATTAACAATTTCTCCATTTCTTTTCATCAAAATATGATTGTCGATAAACTCAAATGTAAATCCAAGTTTTCTTAAATAGGCAGCCAACACAGTATCTGTTGTCAGCGTATCAGATAATGTTAATAGCCCCTCTTTATACACAGCGGTTATATCTTTTCTAGGTGTAATATGATGAAGAATTACTTTATCAATCTGTTTTATTTTTTTACATCCAACATATTTCATAAAACCATGCAAATCCATAGATGTAATGGATATATCATCATAATGATAATCTATAATATCATCTTTATTTTTGAAAATATATTGTTTTATACAACTCTCTGTTGTATCCATAATTTTTGCAAGGGATTGGTACAACTCATTCTTCCCCAAAGTATTTAAGTACATTCGTTCTCCACTCCTCTGCTCGAACAATTTCTAATATATCCTTTGGCAAAATAACAGTATTTTGGTTCATATAAGCAAATACATCCTTTTGCAGTTCTCCATTCATTCCATCTACCGCCAAAGCTACAAGTTTATTCTTCAAATACTGATAATTCCCAATTTTATCATCACTATATGCCGCCTCATTATCATAAAAAGAAAACCACGCAAAATCTTTTACCTTTGCCTTATATTTCACCACATAAGCATCATTTTGGTCTATCCACATATCCTCAATCAATTTTGCCTTTTTGGAAAACTGTGCCAGTGTAAACAAAAACTCCGGCATCCTACAAATAACACTATAATCAGCAATATCCTTACAAAAGAAAAAACCATTTATTTGAAAATCATAATAAACCTTATGCGCTATAGATTCCAATTTATCCTCTCTGCCAACAGGTCTATCCTTATATTTATTATAATCAATATCATATTTCTTGCCATCTATGCACATTGTCCGCTGTTCAACATTAAACAATATCCCACTTCTCTGTAATAATTTATTTAATTCAGTGTCATTACTTAAAATCCATTGTAAATTTCTTATTCCATATTTTTTCACAGACTCACAATTATCGCTATTACTTGTTACCTGAAAAGCAATAATTTCAATATTTTCAATATCTATTTTCTCAATTTGTTCTGCATACATTTCACAAAATAAATCTATATCCTTATTACACTTCAGCAAATAACTCTCCCAGAACATTCTATGATTTATTTGCAAAGTGTCATAAATCCAATAATATGCCGCATCTGGGGTTGTAATATCGTAATACATAATCAGCACATGTCTCCTTTCCATTTTCATGTTATAAATTCTTCATTTATATCTTTATAAAACTATTATACCCCTCTTTGTTCATATTTCAAACAAAAAGAGGTATGCTGTCACACATACCCCTCCTAGACTTGAAATACGGCATTTCCTATCTGCTTTTTTCTACTTCCTGCACTACTGCTTTTTCTATTGCCTGAACCGCCTGCCCAGCCCCACGCTCCCTCTGGTACTGCTCAAACAGTTCCGCACCATACTCCGGCTGCGGTTCCGCTACCACGAGGTCCGGCAATAGGGTTTCTGCCCGGCTGCCACGTTCCTGCTGCCCCTGACATTCCCCCACTGCCTTTTCCAGATTTTCCACTCTGTCAATTGCCCTGTCTACTTTACTTTTAATGGCATCCAGTTTTTTTCTCATGCCGGTTATCTGCGTAATTTTATAAAGCACCCTCTTACCCTTCCGCTTTGCCGCATCCACAATCTTCCCTGCCTTATTGCAGATTTTCTCCTTTAACTGTGTAACCTGCTGTTTGAGGGAATCACACTGTTTCTGTAACGTATCTGCCGTCTTTTTCAGGCTCTCCCTCACATGCCTTGATATGGTGTCCTCTTTCATGGACACCAGTTCCTGACGCACGAATTTGATTTCTTCCGTCATGGATAAAATCTGCTTTTCCAGCGTCCCCACATACCCACACATCTGCTTTATCTGCTCCGCCTGAGTATTCATCTGGTTATTCGCCAGCAGCTCCAAAAGTTCTACAATACGGTTGTCATTGCTGATTGCCTGTCCTTCTGCCAATTCCATCCTCTCCTTTCATGCATCGGAACCGGGGATACAAACACTCCCCGGTTCCGGCATATTATATTATCTTATATTTAATACGAAGAACGCTGCCTTTGCGTTCTTCCTAGAGGAAACACAGCCTTTCTTTGGTAGCGTTTTATGCTGCCTTTAGAAATACTTTTCCTTAGGTGCGGCAGTAGTTTTTCCTGACGAGGTATTTTCGAGTCTGGAAAAACTTCGCACCTTGTTATCTGGTCGGCAGGTCCATATCCGGAAAGTCCTGCCCCGGCAGAAAGCCTTCCTCCTGCCCCCGGATCTGTTCCTGCACTTCCGCTGCCGCCTTTTCATAGGCATCCGTCATCAGGGTATTCAGTTTGCCACGGAACTCCCCCGTAACCGGGTAACAGATGTCACGGTACACACTGCGGTTATTCTCGTCTATCTGGTTCGTTTTGTAGGAAGGCATGGAAACAAACAAACCGTTCTTCCCCATAATCAGGCTGATATTGCTGACGGCAAAGCAGTCGGCAATATACATCCGGGCAAGCCCCCGGATGCTGCTGTTCTCCTTTTCAAAAGGCGTGACCGCCACGGTAAAGGGCAGCTCCTTATCCTGTTCATCCCCCACAAGGTACTTATTCTGTTTTGTCTGCTGTAAATTCTCCAGTGCAAGAAGGATATTTGCCTCCAGCTCCCCGCGGAACTCCTTTGTCGTCGGATAGCAGATGTCCTTCCTCTCCCCATCCCCGCTTTTTGCGTAATGCGGCATGGATATATACAGCCGGTTATCCCGTCCCTCCAGTATCGTGATGTTGCTGACCTTGAAACTGTCGCCAAACACCACCGACGCATAGCCCCTTACATTGCTGTTCTGTGTCTTTACTTCCCCTACGGTAATCTCATACTTCATAGAATCCTCCATTTCTGCATACAGATGTATGCTCCTGCCGGCTTTTCCGGCTGCTGATTTTCTGCCCATAAAACTGCTGAATGCCGGTTCTGCCAGCTTTGCTTTTGCAGAAGCACTGGAGCAGTTTATGGCTGTTTACGGGTTACATTCATTCGCTGTCCACATCCCCCCTTTCACTGCCGTAATCCTCAACCGGGACACACCGGCAGACAAACCTCCTTGTGCCGTGTTCCGCACAGGTGAACAGGGTAAGCACCTCTGTATCACTTTCTTCCGTTACCCATTCATCATAGGGGCTTACCACCCGCATTTCCTCCACCGTGTAACAGTGTGCCACGCCCTCTTTCGTGGTAAGTTTTACTTCCATCCCCGCTTCTGCGCTGCTAAGGTTGGTAAAGAAAGTTCCCCGCCTGCTGCCGTTATGCCCGGCAAGGACGCAGTTGCCCTCCCCACATAAGGGTGCGGTGCTTTCCATATGCCCGATCCCTTCATTTAACTGCACCGTGCCTGTCCCCTCAAAAACCGGGTACTTGATCTTTAACTCCGGTATCTCCACCATCCCGGCGGCACCCTCCGCCAGATATGGGGAAGCCTCCTTTTTACGGCTGCCGGTTTCTTTACGCGTCTCATCCTCATCTCCATCCTCCTCAAACTGTTCCATATACTGCCCTGCCCTCTGCTGCTCCCGCATCCGCAGAAGAAAGGGGACAGCCGCTATGGCTATCCCCAGCAGGATGAAAAATACTGCTTTTTTGCTTCTCAACGGTTTTCCTCCCTTCCTGCCCCATACCGGTATGGCTGCTCCGCCACATGGGGAATCTGTTCCTCCTGATTATGCGTCTCCGTTTTTTCTTCCTCCGGACTCTGTGATTCTTCCGGGGATTTCCGGTTTTCCATGTCCAGCAGGTTGTTTAATTCAAACTGCCTTGCCATCTTTGTTTTCAATTCTTCCTCATACTGGAACGGCTTTTCATACTCCGCCTCTGCCTGCCCCATGTCAATCCGGTACTGCTCCAGCCTGCCCTCCAAAAACTCAATCTTTTCCTGAATGCCGTTAAAGAGGTCCTCCAGCCTTGTCATGCAGCCCACCGGGGAAGTGGAAATCTCCGCCTTATACTCCGTCTTTCCCCGCAGCACAAGGTAATCCGCCCCCATGAAATTCTTTTCCACAAGGACGGAAAAGCCTTTGTACTCCGCCACTTCCGTTGTCTGCCCCATCCTGCATTTGCCGGCGGCAGACAAAAAAGCGGTGCCGCCGTCCACCCTCTCCGTAAACGACATCCCGCCTACTTTAATGGAAAAGTCCGCCCCGGCAGCCAGCCTTCTGTCACGCTCCCTGACATCCTCATGGACGCATTTCAGTTTTTCCTCTGCCGCCGCAATCAGTTTCGGAAATTTTACCATGAAGCTGTCCTGCATGGCATAGTGCTGGCTCTCATAGGTGGACTTCAGCATTTTCAGCCTCTGCACGTCATTTTCTATCTCATGAGGTAAGCACAGTCTGCCATCAGCTTCGGCAGAACCATACTCCCTCCAGAACCGTACTTACACCTCTCGATGTATACGGCTCGCCATAAGTTCAACTTATCGTTCTTCATCACAGGAATGAATTTGTTTGTGACACTCTGGGCATACCGCAAGTGTTTTTCTCCTACGCTTTAGCATAAGTTTTTCCCACTCACTGTTACCCTTAAGATTTTTCATCTTTTTAACCTGATGAATTTCCAAGTCCGTACAATAACTTCCGCATAATTCACATGTTTTGGTTTTCAACTTCCTTGCAAGGCTGTTTGGTCTGTCATATCTCTTGTATTGTGGCAGTAATTCCACTTGTCCAGCAATAGAGCTGTCTCTTTTACCATATCCTTGATTGTAAAATACAGAAGTTTTCATGCCCTGTTTTGTTTCATAGCTGACTGTAAAATCCCCATTCTTCACGTATTTCTTCTTGATTTTGGAGACTTTCGTTTTGTACTTGAATGCAAAAGTTTTCATCATGCTGTATTTCATTGCCCTGCCAAATTTGCCAATTACATAGGCATTATCAGCAATGCAGTAATAGTTAAACAGTCCTCTTACTTTTGCATTATAATCACTTAAAATCTCAATGTCGCTCTTATTCAGAACTTTGCCACTGTGTATGGCTTTCCATTTTTCTTTACCGTTTTCGTCAGATACAATCTTTATTGCCTCATATTCCAGCAACTTCTTTATCCAATTCTCTTTTGGCACATACAGCTTTACAACTCCATTGAAAGGTCTTGATTTTACTCCGTCCTTTCTCCTTTTAATCCCCTCATTCCTTGACACTTTGATTTTGTAGCCAAGAAAGTCAGCACATTCGCTTGTATGTGTAATCTTTGTTTTCTCGTCCGAGAGAATCAGATTTAATTCTTCCGCAAGAAATTTTCTTACTTCCTCTTTTATGCTTTCCGCATCTTCCCTGCTTCCGATAACCCCAATCAGAAAATCATCACAGTATCTTGTATACTGTATCTTCTTGAAGTTTGTATCTCGTGCATCATGCAATGGCAGTTTTGTATATACCGCCCTTAAATCCCTGATTTCTTTTGCACGCCGTTTCCGTTCTTCCTCACTGACCTCATTCCAATCTTTGGCATACTTCTTTTTCAAGCGTTTTGCCCTGCCCCTTACACTTTCATATTCATAGGACACTTTACGTCTGTTACAGTCTCCGACATCAAATTTTTCTTTTAATCCCTGCATAAATTCATCCAACTCATTCAAGTAGGTATTCGCAAGTATCGGACTGCACCCCGAACCCTGCGGAATGCCGAAATACGTTTTGTTGTACGTCCACTGCTCCATATACCCTGCCTTTAAGAACTTCCATATCAGATTTAGAAATGCTTCGTCCTCAATTCGTTTTCTTAAAATACGGATTAGCACTGCATGGTCAAAACTGTCAAAACACGCCTTAATATCGCCCTCAACGAACCACTTAGCGCCTGTAAAAGTTTTCCTAATCTGTATCAGTGCTGTGTGACAGCTTTTATTCGGTCTGAAACCATGTGATTTTACAGAAAAACTTTCCTCGTAGATACTTTCCAGTATCATTCTGACTACTTCCTGCACCAGTTTGTCATCAGCGGAAGAAATCCCAAGAGGTCTTTTCTTATTGCCTGTTTTCTTCTTGATATACTCCCGTCTTGCAGGTTTTGGCTGGTAATTCTGGTTTCGCATACTCTCTATAATTCTGTTAATTCGAGCCAAGCTTATACCATCAATGGTCATGCCATCTACCCCCGGTGTCGTACTGCCTTTGTTAGCATAAATATTTTGATATGCCAGCAGATAAAACTCCGGATTGTATAAGTTCCTGTATAACCTTCGGTACTTATACGTTTTTTCCTGCGATTTCTCGCTTAAGCTTTTCAATACGTTAATTGGATTTCTCAATGCCTCACGCACCTTCCTTTCTTTGTATTTTCCAAACTTACTGCTTCCCTTCGCCATGTGGGCGGCTTTCCCGCATCTGGTTTTACAGCTTTCCCTGTTAATTCAGGTTCCTCAGACTACTACGGAAGCTCTGTTACCATGCCCTTATGGGTTTAGGTAATCCCCGTTTAGTCTAATCAAAACATTAGCTTTTCGTATTGTCGGAGTACGACTTTCGCCATTTACACACTACTCATGGTTGCTCTATCCTAAGTATTCCGCTGTTATACAAAATGGAAATATAACAGCTAGGATACTGCACGTTTCAATTCCTTTCGTGCAGGGGCAAAGGCTATACCCAAGCTCTGGCTATCGTTCAAGCAATCCAGCTTTTACCCTCATATACGAATTTTCATTCTCACAGCAGGGCTGCTTATTAGGAATTTTAATCGTTACCCTGCCATCTGTCTGTATACAGACAACAACATGCTACACTCCCTGTTTTGTTTCCAAAATCAGATAAGTTGCAGAATGATAGGTTGTGGATTCCTCCACGTTAATACTTTTACCTACTCCTTGCTAAAGGGAGTATTTTAACTAGACCGCACCGCCAATAAATTAGCGGTTTACGGGCGCACCATCTTTTCTTTTATCATCGGGTTGCCTGTCGCCACGGCCTTTATCTCCGCATAGGAAAGGGTTGCCTCGTCTATATCCTCACAAGTCCTTGAAACCGATTTGCCGGTCATTACCTGCGATATAAAACGCTGCTTATTTTCGACCAGCGCCCATGAATAGGCATCAAAGGTCCCTTTTGTCACATAACGGTACACGGCAACCTCATCATTCTCATTGCCCTGCCGCAGCCCCCTGCCCTCGCGCTGTTCAATGCTTGAGGGTTTCCACGGGCAGTCGCAGTGGTGCATGGCGGCAAGGTGTGTCTGCACGTTTACCCCGGTGCCGCACTTGTCGGTGGAGCCAATCAGCACTTTCTTTGTGCCTGCCCGCATTTCACGGAACAGGGCGTCCCTCTGTGCGTCAGTTTTGCAGTCGTGTATGAATGCGATTTCCTCCGCAGGAATACCCTGTTTTACCAGTTCCGTCTTGATATAGTTGTAAACGTCAAATGTCCCCGTCTCATGCCACGGTGTCGTCAGCATTTCCTCCGACCACGCCCGTTTCGGTGTGCCAATATCAGAAAAAATTAGCTGTGTGCCAGTCTTACCCTCGCTCTCCGCCTTATAGTATTCATACAGCACATTTTCCACGACTTTGTTTAACTTGCCGTCCGGACTGCCCGGTGCATCCGCTGTCAACAGCCTTGCGTCTGTGCCTAAAAGCCTTGCCTCATGGGTGATTTTCAGGAAGTTGTCCTCTTTCGGATCGACTCTCCCGTTACGGATTGCCTCCGCCCTCTGCACAAAGGTCCCCATCACCTGTTTCACATACCAGTCCGGTTCACTCTCCACAATGGTATATTTCCCATCCCGCAGTTCCGGGGTGTCAAGGTCAAGCATGTCCCTTGTCTGGATGTCTGCCGCCTCCCGGAAAATGTTCATCAGCTCCGGCAGGTTGGTAAACTTATTGAATCTTGTCTTGGAACGGAACCCGCTGCCCGTGACATCCAGCTCCAGCGCTGTCGTCTGCTCCCCGAAGTTTGCCGCCCATGCATCAAAATGGAAAATCCCCATCTGCTCCAGCGTGTCCTTCTGTAAGAACTGCTGCATGACATACATCTCCACCATCGTATTCGATATGGGAGTTCCCGTGGCAAATACGATGCCCCGTCCGCCGTTTATCTCATTGATGTACTGGCATTTGAGGTACATATCCATCGCCCTTTGGCTGCCGCTGCCGGTTATGCCCGCCACGTTCATCTTTGAAAACACGGCAAGGTTCTTAAAGGCGTGGGCCTCGTCCACCAGAAGGGAGTCAATGCCCAGCTCCTCAAAGGTAATGAGGTCATCCTTCCGTATCTCATCCGCCATTTTTTCAAGCTGTTCCTCCATCCGCGCTTTCTGCCCCTCCATCTGCTTGATGGTCCACTGTTCCTGGTTTCGCTCCTTCATTTCCGCTATGGCAAAGCTGATGTCGTCAATCTGGCGGTTTAACAGCATTTCCCGCCTCTCCTTTGACACCGGGATTTTCTCAAACTGCGAGTGTGACATGATGATGCAGTCATAATCCCCGGTGGCAATGCGGGAAATGAACTGTTTCCTCCTTTTTTTCTCAAAATCCCGTTCCGTTGCCACAAGAATGTTTGCGGATGGATAAAGGCGCAGGAACTCACTGGCGGTCTGGCTGATTAACGGCTTTGGCACGACCATTGCCGTCTTGTTTGCCAGCCCGAGGCGTTTCTGCTCCATGCACGCCGCCATCATCTCAAAAGATTTCCCTGCCCCCACACAGTGGGCAAGCAGCGTGTTCCCGCCCATCAGTACCCTTGCTATGGCGTTCTTCTGGTGCGGTTTCAACTGAATATCCGGGTTCATGCCGGGGAACTGTAGGTGGCTGCCGTCATACTCCCGCAGCCGCACATTGTTAAAGGTTTCGTTATAATACCTGACATATTTGTTCCTCCTTTCCGGATCAGCGAATATCCATTCACGGAACGCCTCCTTTAACTGGTTCTGTTTCTCCCTTGCTAACATGGTCTCTTTCTGGTTTTCCTCATAATGGTACTTCCCGCCGCCATCCTCAATACGGTCCCGGACCGTGACAGTACGCAGGTTCAGCATATTCTCAAAAACCGTATAGGCGTCCATCCTTGAAGTGCCGTAGGTTTTGGTTGCCGCCACGGAAGTATTGTCCAAAGATTTGTTTTCCACGAACCACTCCATCTGGAATTTATTTAACTGCACCCGTATCCCGGAAGAGGCATAGGCGTACCTCTTTGCCTGCGCCCTCTCCGGCGTGTGCAGGGTTTCATAAAGGAATTTCTCATAATCCATCGGCTCAATCCATATCGTGCCGATCCGCACGTCAATCTCCCCGGCATCCAAATCCTGCGGCTGCACCTGCTCCAGCGCCGCCACATTGCCCCCAAACAGTTCCGGGTGTTCCCCCGCAGCCGCCTTTGCCAGCCGCAGCTTGTCCCTCACGTTGCCGGAAAGGTATTCATCCGCCGTCTCCCATCCCCGGTTTTTGTCATGCTCCAGATATTTTAATGGGTTTAGGAAAATAATGCCTTTCAGTTCCTCCAGCAGCTTTTCCCGCCTTAATTCCTCCTTTGTTTCTTCTGGTAACATGGCTTGTTCCGCAGGGGCAGGCTCCGCCCTGCTTTGCTGCAGGCCGTTTTCCCTCTCCACACTGTCCTGCTGCCCTGCCCGCAGTTTGTTAATCTGCCCGCTGATGTCCGGCTCATAGACTTCCAGCATATAGGGGATGTTGACGCCGTTGTATTCGCATACGGAAAGGTTCAGCGCCTCCACCGCCGTTTCCACCCGTTCCGTCTTACTTGCCGCCCGGATGGTCTGCTTCGTAAACATATCCGCTTTCGTGACAATCCCTTCCTCGTCCACGTTTTCCAGTGAACATAAAAGAGGGTAATCCTCGTCGTCCCGGAAGGCCCTTGCATTACCCTGTGAATTGATAAACCCGTATTTTTTTGTATAGCTGTCATAAACGGCATTTAATTCTTCCTGTGCCGCCTTTAACTCCCCCTCGCTGCACCCGTTTAACTGGATGTTTATCAGATGCCTTGTGCATCTGCGGATTTCATCCATTCCCTTTATCCTTTCAAGCACGGTATTCCCCACCTCCTGCCGGTACATCCTGGAATCTTTGCGGTAATACAAAACCCCGTCCACAAACGTGTAGGTGTAATTCTTCACGTCCGGATCGGCAGGCAGGCTTTCCTCCGGTTCCTCCCCCGGCCCTGATAAAACCTCATAATCCGGTATCTGTACGGAAAGGCGGCCAAGTGCCTGCCGCAATGCCCCCTGCAGGTCAAAATCCGCTTCGTCATTGACACATACCGTATAACTGGAATCACTGCCATACCTGCCGGTGTCATACTCCATGCGCCCTAACATCATTTCCGGGTGTTCCACAAAATACGAATTGACCGGTACTCCGTTTTCCGTCATGCCGAGGTGAATCCAGTCCGGCTCCGCTGCTATTTTCCGCTCCCTTTTCTGGAAGAATAAAATATCACTGGTGACCTCCGTACCCGCCTCTGCCTTAAATGCACTGTTTGGCAGCCTGACCGCCCCGACAAGCTCCGCACGCTCCG
>Ga0137306_102972_pt1 | contig 13284 bp, 9 predicted proteins | sample Inofroosms_March_FD_97187 | JGI IMG/M metagenome (GOLD analysis project Ga0137306, IMG submission 97187) | Mouse cecal microbial communities from Vienna, Austria - N-Acetylneuraminic and N-Acetylglucosamine D2O microcosms_March | ecosystem: Host-associated > Mammals > Digestive system > Large...
ATGTTGCGGCCGTTTTCGCCGATGAGGGCCTCCGCCCCCTCGGGCAGCGCGGACAGCATCTCCTCCAGTCGGGCCTGACGGATGATCCGCTCCCAGTCCCGGTCCGGGAGCGTCCCGCCCAGGAGGATGTTGTTTCGGATGGTGTCCGAGAAAAACACCACGTTTTGGCTCTGGTAGGAGACCGCGCCGTAGAGGGACGCCTTTTCGATCTCCTCCAGGGGCACGCCGTCCGCCAGGACCGCCCCGGCGCAGGGCGTGAGAAAGCCCATGAGGAGCTTCGCCAGAGTGCTCTTCCCCGAGCCGCTGGCGCCCACCAGGGCGTATTTCTTCCCCGTCTCCAGCGTCAGGTCTACATGGGAGAGGAGGGGCCGGTCCGGGCGGTAGGAGAAGGAGAGGTCCCGGAGCTCCAGCCGGGAGGCGGGGCCCAGCGCGGCCTTCCGGGAGCCGCCGGCCTCCAGGGCCTCCCGGAAGGCTGTCTCGCTGTCACGGAACAGCGCCCGGCCCGCCCGGAGGGACAGCAGATGTCCCGGCAGCCGCTCAAAGGACAGCATGACGCCCCCCAGGAGCTGGCTGACAGACAAGACATAGCCCACGGACATCTTGCCCTGTATCACAAGGCCCATGGCGAAGACGATGATGCCCACAAAACTCAACGAGCTGATGGCCCCGGACAGGGCGTCCACGGCGTAAAACTTCTGCTTGCGGGCGGTCTCCCGCTCCTCCAGCTCCCCGGCGGCTTTGGCGTAGCGCGCGGTCCGGACGGCGGCGAGGCCGTGGAGCCGGATGAGCAGAAACCCCCGGATGCTCTCCTGGGCCTCCGCCATGTGGGCCTCGCTGGCGGCGAGACAGGCCGCCTCGGCGGCGTCCGACTGCTTTTGGAAGGGCTTGGGCAGGTTCAGCGTCAGCAGGGAGAACACCACCACCACGATGGCCAGCTCCCACCGGGCGCTGACGATGGCCGCGACGGAGAGGGCGAGGCTCCAGAGGGCCCGGTAGAGGCTCAGGAGACTGCCGCAGTACTTGTCTCCCACCGTCTCCGCCTCCGCGGTCAGCTTGGAGAGGTGGGCGGCGGTGTCCTGCTCCAGAAAGCGGCCGGGCCGCTGGCGGAGGAGGAAGGAGAAGTACCGCACCCGCAGGGCCCGTATGTACCCGGCCAGGATGCGCTGGCGGCAGGTGCAGGCGAAGTAGTAGACCACAAAGTCCAGGACCGCCAGGATCAATCCCCAGGCGGAGGCCCGGACAAACGCGGGCAGGTCCTTGGCCAGCCCCGCGTCCAGGACCGGCTGGAGCACCAGGGAGGAGGCCACCGAGGTCCACACGGACAGCGGCGTGAGGACGAGATAGAGGATCATGCGGGATTTGCTGAGCTGTTTGAAAATTTGATTCATGGTTCTTACCCCTTTTGCAAAATTTGGATGCGCGCGGTGTGCGGCACTGTCCAACTGCAAAACCGGGGACTGTAGAGGGTCTCTCTGTTCAGGTTCCCGACGGGTCAGCAGGGACAGGCGGTACAGAGAGAACTGCCAAAGATCTTCATCTGCATGGGAAACCTCCTTATCAGTGTATTGAATCGATAGGTCTGCGTAGGGGCGCACATTGTGCGCCCGCTTCTGCCGAAACGCTGTGCAGACCTATAGGACGGGCGCACACTGTGCGCCCCTACAACGCCCGGTAGTGATAAAACCGGGCGAAGTTGTTAAAGAGCACGTCCTCCAGCAGCTCCTCCGGGAGGTAGAGCTCCCTTGCCCGCCGGAGCTCCTTCTCCGGACGCCAGATGGGGTAGTCGGACCCGTAGAAGATATGGGTTGGGTCGTATTCCCGGATAATGGCGTAGAGGGCGGCGTGGTCTGCCGTGTAGTTGAAGGTGGAGCTGATGTCCGTATAGACGTTGGGCAGGCGGGTCAGGGGGCGGATTTTCTCGATGTCCCAGTCCCCCCAGTTGCCCAGGTGGGCACAGATGCACCGCAGGCGCGGAAACGTCCCGGCCACCCGCAGCATGTGGGCCGGGCCGGAGACGTCCGCCTTTGGCGACCCCATGTGGGCGATGAGGAACATGTCCTCCCGCTCCATCTCCTCGAACATGGGGAACAGCCGCCCGTCGTCCAGGGCGAAGCGCTGGAACTCCGGGTGGAGCTTGATGCCGTGGATGCCGTGGGAGCGCATCCAGGCGAGCTCCGTCCGGTAATTCTCGTACCCCGCGTGGAGGGTCCCGCAGGGGAGGAAGCGGGGCTCCTTCACCGCCTCCGACCAGATATAGCGGTCGATGGCCTCCACCTGGTGGGGCGTGGTGGCGGCGGAGAAGACCAGGGCATAGTCGATCCCCGTCCTGGTCAGCAGGTTCGATAGCTCCTCCGCCGTGCCGTCGTAGCGGGGCGGCTCCGGCCGACCGAAGTAGTCCGCCACCGCCGCCGTGGCCTTTCGCGCCACCTGCCGGGGAAAAATGTGGGTGTGCATATCAATCACTCTCATGGAAAGCCCTCCTTGCCCAGTTATCTCCATGAGTATAGCACACCCGGCGCCCCAATTACAAGACCGCAGATACCATCAGGAACGCGATGGTGAGGAGGAAAAAGATCAGAATCAGCTTCCACACGAACTTCACCCATCTGTCATAGGGCACATCCCCCAGGGCGAGGCCGCCCATGACTACCGCCGCCGTGGGGGTGACGATGTTCACCAGGCCGGAGGCCGACTGGAACGCCGTCACGATCAGCTCCCCGCCGATGCCCGCGAACTGCCCCAGCGGGGCCATGATGGGCACCGACAGCGTCGCAAGGCCCGAGGACGAGGGGATCAGGATCGAAAGGGGCAGGTAGATCAGATACACCAGCAGGATAAATCCCACCGACCCCGCGCCCTCCAGGGCGTGTTCGCCCCAGTAGAGCACTGTATCCGTGATCTTTCCGCCGTCCATAAGCACTGTGATGCCCCGGCTGATGCCGATGATGAACGCCACTCCGACAAGGTCCGCCGCACCGGAGACGAAGGAGTCCACCAGCTCCTGCTCCTTGAGGCCGTAGACCAGGCCGATGACCACCGCGCCTCCCAGAAACAGGCCGCTGAGCTCCGGGAACCACCAGTGCAGGGCCGGAAGGGGCAGGCCGATCTCGTCAAAGGGGATCACCGCGTAGACCATCACCAGGAACACCCCGGCGAAGAGGGCCAGGGTCAGCTTCCGCTTGCCGTTCAGGTCCGGCACGTCGCCGCCCTTTTTGCTCTCGAACTTCCGGCTGAACCCGGCCACAAGGGATCTCTCCGGGTGGCTTCGCACCTTGGCGGCATAGTGCATCACGTACCAGATGGCCACCGCGTCAAAGACCGCCAGCATCACCAGCCGGACCATCAGGCCGTCCCCCAGGCTCACCCCGGCAAAGCCGGAGGCAATGCCCGTGGCAAAGGGGTTGACCGTACTGGCAAGCACCCCGGCCCCGCTCCCCAGGAGCACCACCGCGATGCCCACCAGCGGGTCGTACCCCGCCGCCACGAACACCGGGATCAGAAGGGGGTAGAAGGCCATGGTCTCCTCCCACATCCCGAAGGACGTGCCCCCCAGGCTGAAGAGGACCATCATCACCGGGATCAGGAGGATCTCCCGTCCTCCCAGGATGCGGATGACGTTGCTCACCCCGGCGTCGATGGCTCCGGTCTTCATCACCACGCCCAGAAAACCGCCCACCATGAGGATGAACAGCGCCACGTCCACCGCGTCGTAGAACCCGTGGAAGGACGCCTGGATCACGTCCCCCACCCCCTGGGGCTGCTGCTCCACCCGGGCGTAGGTGCCCGCCACCGGGACCTCGTCCTCGCCCTGGCGCTGGTACTCGCCCGCCGGGATCACCCAGGTGGCCGCCGCCACCAGGAACAATAACAGAAAAAGAATCGTGTATGCCGTCGGCATGTGGAATTTCTTCATCGCTCTCCCTACCTTTCGGGGTTAGTTTGCGCGAAAAGGCCGCTGTCATACACATTTTTTTCATTTTCCCGGGCCAAGAGGGGCCCGCAGATTTCCCGGGAAAGCTCCCTTCCGGAGGAACGCCCTCCCCCTGCCGCGCAAAAACCGGCCTGGACGCTGCTCCTGCGTCCAGGCCGGCCTGCGGCGGGATTTTTCAAAAAAGCTCTTGCAATTCCACGGCGCATGGGGTAAAATTATCCACGGAAACATGATTTGCGGGCAGGCCGCAGGGTGGCGGAAACACCCTACGGCCCTGTACGAGTGAATCAGCCACTCAGCACAGCAACGAACGTTGCGCCACGGGATTATTATACCCGCTTCCGGGCCGCATTGCAAGCCTGGATTCGGGAAATGACTGTGCGTTCGCATGGAAGAGATCGAAGCGGTGTTGAGAGAAGCGCTCGACACCGCTCTTTGTGTTTCCGGCAGCGGCCCGGGGGCGGGTCTGCCCCCGGCCGTCTGTTGGAAAACTGATACAGGAGGCGCATACAATGGCAAAATTTCAAAAGGCTCCCGATGAGACGCTGCTCGGGAGCGGGCCGATGTCGATCTACCAGAAGCAGGGCCTGTCGAAAAAACCCTTCCAGGGGAAAATCTATGTGACGGATCAGCGGGTCTGTTTCCACATGGACCTGACCGGAACCGTCCTCATGGAGCTGACGGTCCCGGAGATCAAGGGCTTTTCCGTCAGCAGCGTCCTCTTCGTCACCCGGGTGACCATCCACAGCCGCTCGGGAGAGGAGTTTCCGCTGACCGGCTTCCCTGCCAAGAAATTGCAGGGCTGGCTGGAGCAGGCGGGCGTACAGAGGCTATAGGCAAAATGCAGTCCAGCCGCACCACCGGCTGGACTGCATTTTTATCAGCACCCGATGGTGGCGACAAGGACGGCCTTGATGGAGTGCATCCGGTTCTCGGCCTCGTCGAAGACCACGGAGTGGGGGCCACGGAAGACCTCGTCGGTGACCTCCCGGATGTCCACGCCCTTCTCTTTCCACTCCTTGGCCAGCTTGGTCTCGAAGTCGTGGAAGGAGGGCAGGCAGTGGAGATAGAGCACCCGGGGATTGCCGGTGCGCTCCAGGGTCTCCCCGGTGACCCGGAAGGGGGTGAGGAGCTTGGCCCGCTCGGGGATGAGGGCCTCCTCGCCCATGGAGGCCCAGATGTCGCCGTAGATGACGTCCGCGCCCACGAGGGAGTTCTGGTCGCTGGTGATCTCGATGGTGGCGCCGGTCTCCCTGGCCACCTCCTGGACCTTGCGGAAGACCTCCTGGTCCACGCCCTTGACCAGCTCCTCGGGCCCCAGGCCCACGAAGTGCATCCCCATCTTGGCGCAGCCGTACATCCAGGCGTAGCACATATTGTTGCGCACGTCGCCGGGGAAGACCACCTTCACGTCCCGCAGGGGCTTGGCGCAGTGCTCCTCGATGGTCATCATATCGGCGAGGATCTGGGTGGGGTGGTCGGCGTCGGTCAGGCCGTTCCAGACGGGCACGCCGGCGTACTTGGCCAGGTCCTCGACGACCTTCTGGTCAAAGCCCCGGTACTCGATGCCGTCGAAGAAGCGGCCCAGGACCTTGGCGGTGTCCTCCATGCTCTCCTTTTTGCCCATCTGACTGCTACCGGCATCCAGGAAGGTGACGTGGGCGCCCTCCTGGGTGGCGGCCACCTCAAAGGAGCAGCGGGTGCGGGTAGAAGTCTTCTCAAAGAGGAGCACGATGTGTTTGCCCTTGAGCATGGGGGCGTCGATGCCTGCCCGGCGTTTGCTCTTAAGGTCGTGCCCGAGGTCCAGGAGATAGCGGATCTCCAGAGGGCTCAGGTCCATGAGGGTGAGGAAGCTCTTGCCTTTCATATTGACTGCCATGATGATTCTCCTTATTTGTAAAACTACTCAAGAGGCAAAACGGAGTTTTGCCGCAAAAAGTTTTTCTTTTTTTGCTACTTTTTTTCTTTGTACACAAAGAAAAAAAGTAGGACTTACACGCCGTCCCGCACGAAGGGCATGGACATGCACCGGGGCCCGCCCCGTCCCCGGCTGAGCTCACTGCAGGGGATAGTGTGGACGGTGATGCCGTTGTCCTCCAGGATGCGGTTGGTGACGTAGTTGCGCTCGTAGACGACGACTTCGCCGGGGGCGATGGCCAGGGTGTTGGAGCCGTCGGACCACTGCTCCCGGGCGGCGTCGATGGGGCTGTCGGAGCCGCACTTGATGAGAGTCACATGATCCAGCTCCAGGTGGCGCTTGAGGATGTCCTCCAGCCGTCCCTGCTCCTCCTGGATGCGGACCTTGCCGTCCACCAGCTCCATGACGAAGACGGTGATCTCGTGGAGGATATTGGGATGGACCGTGAACTTGTCCCGGTCCACCATGGTGAAGACGGTGTCCAGGTGCATAAAGCTCCGGGTCTTGGGGATATTGAAGGCCAAAATCTTTTTGAAGGTCTTGCTGATGGAGAGGATGGTGTGGGCAAACTTATCGATGCTGTCCTCCTCCGTGCGCTGGGAGATGCCCACGGCGATGACCTCCGGGGAGAGGATCAGGATGTCGCCGCCCTCCAGGGAGCTGTTTTCTCCACGATCATACCACTTTGGGGCGTCTTTGTAAACGGGGTGGTACTGAAAAATGAATTTTCCGAACAAAGTTTCCCGGTTCCGGGTCACCGTGTGCATCCGGTGGAGGGAGACTCCGGTGCCTATGGTTGCAAAGGGGTCCCGGGTGAAATACAGGTTGGGCATGGGGTCGATGAGGAAGGGGTAATCATCGGTGCGGAAGCTCAGGTAGTCGGAGAGCTTCCCCGTCTCGAAGCCCCGCACGTCGCTCTTGCGCACCCCGGCCATCATGGTCTCCACCAGGCGGTAGTCCTCCATGCCGGTGAAGTAGTCCCGCAGAATCTCCCGCACCCGGTGGCCCTCCAGGGCCGCCTCGTCCAGGAACTGCTCGATGAGCTCCCGGCGGACCTCCGGGTCCTGGATGGTCTCCTCCACCAGGTCCTGGAGGTAGACCACCTCCGCGCCGTGGGCGCGCAGGCACTCGGCAAAGGCGTCGTGCTCCGCCTGGGCCACCTTCAGGTAGGGGATGTCGTCAAAGAGCAGGCGCTCCAGGTACTCGGGCATCAGGTTCTCCAGCTCCCGCCCCGGCCGGTGGAGCATCACCTTCCGCAGCCGCCCGATCTCTGACGTGTTGTGCAGTCCGGTCTGTAGTCGCGTTTCAAATTCGATCGCCATCGTTCATCACTCCTTTTCCGCCCTTAGCATTGCCCGTTTTGCCGGGGGCATACATCCTTTTTTGAAAAGGCCGCCGGCCCGTTGTAAACCCACTTCAAAGATTTTGGTTGACATCTCGGGCGGGATATGGTACAGTTGGAGCGTACTTTAGAAAAGGAGGCAGTCCTGATGGAACTGACAGCTTCAAAACTTCGCACGAGAGATATCGCGTACATTGGCATTTTCGCGGCGCTGATTGCCATCTGCTCCTGGATCTCGGTCCCCACCGCCATCCCCTTTACTCTGCAAACGCTGGGGGTGTTTTTGGCGGCAGGCCTGCTGGGAGGACGCCGGGGGACGCTGGCGGTACTGGTCTACCTGCTCCTGGGCCTGGTGGGACTGCCGGTATTCGCCGGGTTCCACGGAGGCCCGGGGGCCCTCATGACCCCCAGCGGCGGGTACCTGATCGGGTTTTTGTTCTCCGCCCTGCTCATGTGGGGCATAGAGCGGGCCTTTGGGCGGGGGCTCCCGGTGCTGGGCGTGAGCATGGTGCTGGGCCTGCTGGTTTGCTACGCCTTCGGCACCGTCTGGTTTATGGTGGTCTACCCCATGGGGGGCGAGGCCGTGGGCCTCTGGACCGCCCTGACCTGGTGCGTGTTCCCCTATGTGGGCTTCGACGCCCTGAAGATCGCCCTGGCCCTGGTGCTGACCGCCCAGCTGCGCCGCCATGTCCGGTGAGCGTTTGCAGGGCAGCGCCCTGCCTCTGCGCCCCCACCACGGCATGTGCATGGCCTACTTCGTGGGGCATGGCTACAGCGACGGGTTTACCGCCCACATGGGGGCGCTCCTGGCGTCCCTGGGGCCGGAGCGCCCCGTCCGCCTGGTGGTGGGCACCGACGCCGTCTGCGGCGCTTGCCCCAACAACCTTGACGGCCTCTGCGACAAGCCGGAGCTGGTCGCCTCCTACGACCGGGCGGTATTATCGCTCTGCGGCCTCGGGGAGGGCGATGAGCTGTCGTTCGGACAGTTCACCGCCCTGGTGGAGGAGCACATCCTCTCCCAGGGCCGGAGGGCCTCCATCTGTGGAGACTGTCAGTGGAACGCTCTCTGCGCTTCCCAGAAGAGCAGATGGGGACAGTGCCGGCCTGCACGGTAGCCTCCAGGGGCCTCCCCGGCCCCAAACCCCGGGTTCCTTTTTCCGCGTGGAAAAAGGAACCAAAAAGACGCTCAAGAAACTACGTTTCTTGAGAATCTTCCTTGATTACGGGGGTTTTTAGTTTACGCTACGACCTGTTTGACCCTTTTCCCCATTGGTGCCCTGGGCCGATGCCAGTCGAATCGCTGGAACCACTCCCTGGCCCTTCGGTGCCTATCGTTGGGTTCGCCTCCAAAAGCACGATTCTTTTCAGCCTACCGGGCCACCGGCACGGTGCGGACGATACTGCACCCTCTATCGAAAGACCCCCGCCGCCTGAACGAACAGGCGGCGGGGGTAAACTGCGTTTCTAAAATCTTACTTGCCCTGTCCGGCCAGCCACTGGAAAATGGTGACCTCCTCATCCTCGATGGTCTCAACGCACTGATCGTTGAGCACATACAGCCAGGACCAATGCCCCTGGTACTGATAGGGCTCGCCGTCCGCACCATTGTACAGACCGGTCATGTCGCGGACATCATCAAACAGGGAGTAATACACCTTCTCCGCGCCGGCATCAACCAGCCGGTTGTAGAGGTTGTTGGAGAAGTTGTCCAGAGCAATGGCGCTGCCGTCATCATCCAGCTTCAGGTTATAGGCCATGGGGTTCTCGGCGTCAGCCTCGCCCTCAAAGATCTTCACGATATTGTCATTCTTGGCAGCGGTGATCCAGATGGGCAGATCCTTAATGGCCTCGACCATCTCATCAGTCATCCAAGCGGCGTCATAAGCCTCACACACCGGATAAGCGGCGGCAAAGTACGCGGGGAACTCGGTAATCATGTTCACAGTCATATAACCGCCGTTGGAGCAGCCGCCGATATAGATACGGTCAGCATCAATCTCGGGGTGATCGGCCACGAACTTCTCAATCAGCGCCATCAGCGCGTCTGTATAGATGGAGCGCCCGCTCTCATCCTCAGCGGTCAGATACTCGCCCTCGCCGTTGTCCATCCAGAAAGTGGGCACCTGGGGAACCAGAATGGCCGCGCCGGTCTCGCCGAAATGCTTCTGGATATCCTCAGAGGCCAGGTTCACCACCTTGTTGCCCACCAGGGCCACAACAGGATCAGTGCCGCCCTCGCCAGCGCCGTGCAGCCAGATGATCAGCGGAGTAGAGGCCTCCTCAGCCTCCTCCTGGGGCATCCAGGAGGCGTAGGTGAGGGTGATGCCCTCATCATCCTCTTCAGCATCCTCAGCCTTCCAAGTGAACTCGTCCTTGGTGAAGTCGTCAGCGACTTCCACAACAGCATTCTCAAAGCCCTCGGCAGTGGTGGCCTCGAAGGTCACAGCCTTACCCTCGGCGTCGGTCAGGGTCTCGCCCTCGGCCAGGGCGATCTCATAAGTATGGGCAACAGGAACATTGAGGGAGCCGTCATAGAAGAAGGGATTGGCAGCATCAGCGGCGGCAGGAGAAATCTCCATCTCCACGGCAACATAAGTACCTTCCTCAGCCTTGACGCCGTTCTCGTCGCAGACATAGGCGTCCGTCACAGTGCGCTCCACAGTCTGGGGAGCAGGCTCCGTAGCCTCCATCTTCTCGTAATCAAACCCGGGAACAGTGCGCACAGAGGAAGCGGCGAACTTCTCAGCGCTGACGCTCTCCGCATCCAGCGCCACACCCAGATTCAGCACGACCTTGTAGATCGCGGGACCCCAGTCCTGACCGGCGGCGATGGTGGTGTACTTCACATCAGCGATCTTCACAGCATCCTCATTCTCAGCAGGCTCTTCAGTCTCGCTGGGCTCCTCAGTCTCGCTGGGTTCCTCGGTCTCAGTGGGCTCCTCGGTCTCGCTGGGCTCCTCAGTCTCAACAGGTTCCTCAGCCTCGCTGGGCTCCTCAGTCTCAGCAGGTTCCTCAGTCTCGCTGGGCTCCTCCGCATCGGCCTCCACCAGGGCGGCCAGAGCGATAGCGGCCTCGCCGCGCGTCACAGCGGCGTCAGCGGCCTCAACGGTCACAGCCTCGATCTCCTGCATCGCGCAGAAAGCGGCCAGCACCGCGTTGACGCTCTCCGCGTCCAGGGGGGCGTACTGCTCGAAGGTCTCATCGATCAGACCGTGCGCCAGGGCCCAGCTCATATAGCTACCGGACCAGCCGTCATCAACGATGCCCTCGGCTACAGGGGGCAGGTCCTGACCGGCGATACGGCCCAGGAAAGTCACCAGCTGGGCGGTGGTCAGGCTGTCCTCGGGGTCGAAGACGTCGTTACTGCGGCCGGTAGTGATCTCGTTCTCCGCCAGGACCGCAACGGCCTCGGCATAGGGACTGTCTTCGGTCACATCGCTGAACGCAAGTGCGCTCCCGCCGATGCCGGAGACAAGTGCGGCACTGACACACAGTGCCAGAAGCTTGCGCATGAACTTGCTCTTCACGGAAAGTTCCTCCTTAAAAATCTTTGGTATGTGCTTTGTTGAAATTTACCGGAGTTTATTATATCCGCTCTCAATTCCCTTGTCAATAACAGGAATAGCGTTTTTTCCCGTATTTTTAGAAAATTACTTAAAACGCCCCCAAAATTGGGCAGAATCACTGGTCGATGGGGCAGGCCGACGCACAGCTCCCGAAGTTGAAGCATCCGCTCAGCACGCCGCCCTCCCGGAGCATGAAGGGCAGCGGCGTCTCCCGCAGCTCCTCCAGACCCTCGCTCTCATCTCCCGCCGCCCAGGCGGACACCCGGGTCCGGGCGCTCTCCAGACGGGCCCGCACCGCCCCTAAGCGGCCGTCGATGACCTCGAACCCGTGGGGCTTGTTGGTCTCCTTCCACAGCGCCCGCCACGCCTGACGCAGGAGCTCCGTCTCCTCCTCCACCGTTTGCAGGGACGCCGCCAGCTCTCCGGCGGCCTTCCGGTCCTCCCGGGCCACGGCGGCGGCGATGTTCTCATGCCACCGGCACTTGCCCGCCAGCACCCGGGCCAGCCGGGCGTAGAAGCCCATGAGCCCCGCGAACTCGCCCCCCGCTTCGGCGATGGCCGTATACTCCTCCGCCAGGGCGGCAAAGTGGTCCGCCATAGCGAAGCCCTCCGTGTCCTTGGCAAAGAGCTGGACCATGGGGTCCTGGTACAGCATGAATTTGCAGGCGTTCACCGGCGACGTGGCCGTGGAGCGCATCCCCGGCACGGTGTTGAACCGGCTCAGCCCCAGGATGGGCCCCATCTCCCCGCCGCAGCAGGTGCGGTAGCGCTCCTCCAGCCGCTCCATGCCGCAGTCCTCACCGGCGTAGGCGAACTCCGCGTACATCTGCATCCCCGGCAGGGCGGTGAGGAAGCTTGCCTCCGCGCCGTTGTCCCCCCAGGCCGTAGCCAAAACAAAGGGCACCCCCGCTTTTTTGCAGGCTCTGAGGGCCGGGGCCGTGATACGCAGGGCCTTATCGTAGTCCGGCGCGGGCCCGCACCAGGTCCACACCCCTCCGGCAAAGAGGGTAGTGCCGCCCAATTTGTGGTGCTTGTCCAGCATCGCGGTATACTCTTCTTCCGTATTGTGGTAGTAGTCCCAGTACATGATGTCCACCCCGGGCACCACGCTTGCGATGGCCTCCGGGGAGGGATCGCCGTCGTAGTAGCCGTTGGAGGGAGAGTCGGGACGGAAGTACATGTCGCTCCACATCATAGGCCGCAGTCCCAGCTCGTCGGTCAGCTCCTTCACCCGCAGGAGGTGCCGGTGGATGATGGCGTGGGGGGACTCGTAGCCGAATTTCCGCAGGTGGGCCCCCAGTCCGACGCCGTGGGCCTCGTCCATGCCGATGTGGATGCGCTTGGAGCGGTACGGCGCCGCCGCGGCGGCGATCATCCGGCGCAGGAGGGCATACGTCTCCTCGCTGTCGGCCAGGAGGACCTCCCCGTTGTCAGCGTACTTGCGCATAGCGGGCCAGTGGAGCACTTGCCCCAGGTGGCCCAGGGTCTGGATGCAGGGCATGAGCTCGATGCCCAGCAGGTCCGCGTAGTCGTCCAGCCGGCGCAGCTCCTCCATGGAGTACTTCCCCCGCTGGTAGCCGAAATAGGGCTCCTCCGGTACCTCGTAGGTGTCCTCGGTGTACATCATGCCCACGTCCATGCCCATGAGGGCCATGGACCGCAAAAGCCGCTGGATGGTCCCCACCCGCAGTACCGCGTTCCGGGAGACGTCGAACATCACCCCCGTCTCAAAGCAGGGCCGCTCGGAGACCTGATATGTATCCTTCTCCCAGTTCTCCCGCAGGAGGGACAGCGCCCGGTAGAGGTGGATGGGCTTCTCCCAGCCCAGGCGGATGCCCTCCGGCCCCTTCTCCACCACCGGGCCCGCTGCCCGGAACACCTCCACCGCCGTGCCGCCCTCCCCGGCGGCGAAGCCCAGCAGGGGGCCCAGCTCCAGCATGGCCCCGGCGAAGCGCTCCGGCAGTTCGCCGCGGAAGCGCAAAATGTCAGTATGCTTGCTCATATGGGTTTGCTCCTCCTTGTAAAAAAGACTTTGACGCAAACCGCCGCCTGATTTTGGATGATGCGGGGCCGTTTTTGCGTCAAAGTCTGGTTTTGTATTCAATGCGTATCAAAGCTCGACGGGAACTCCCGCTGGCGCTGTTTGCCGCTTTGGCGGCAAATGCGCTTAGGCCGCGCCGCACATATATATTGGGGGCGGGACTTGCGGCGCGGCCTTTTTGGGGGATTTCGCACCCTGCGGGGCGCGACCGGGGCTTTGCCCCTGGACCCCACCACCTTTGAAAAGGTGGACGAAACTTTTATTTTGCACTTCGCGCCGCCTACTCGATGAGGCTCTTCCCGTCCATCTCCGGCGGGCAGGCGAGCCCCATGATATCCAGAATCGTGGGGGCGATATCAGCCAGACGTCCGGGGCGGAGCTTGGCGTCCGCACCCACCAGGATGAAGGGCACCAGGTTGGTGGTGTGGGCAGTCATGGGAGAGCCGTCCGGCTTCCGCATCTCCTCCGCGTTGCCGTGGTCCGCAG
>Ga0137306_101778_pt1 | contig 13271 bp, 11 predicted proteins | sample Inofroosms_March_FD_97187 | JGI IMG/M metagenome (GOLD analysis project Ga0137306, IMG submission 97187) | Mouse cecal microbial communities from Vienna, Austria - N-Acetylneuraminic and N-Acetylglucosamine D2O microcosms_March | ecosystem: Host-associated > Mammals > Digestive system > Large...
CATGCAGTTACCCTGCATGACGGAGATCTGACGGATTCTTCGTCTCTGACGCGGATCATCAGTCTGGTGCAGCCGGATGAAATCTATAATCTGGCGGCCCAGTCTCATGTGCAGGTTTCCTTTGACGTGCCGGAATATTCCGGAGATGTGGATGCCATCGGTGTCCTGCGGATTCTGGAAGCAGTGCGGATTCTGGGGCTTGCGAAGAAGACGAAGATTTATCAGGCATCCACGTCAGAACTGTACGGCAAGGTGGAGGAAGTGCCGCAGAAGGAAACGACACCGTTCCATCCCTACAGTCCCTATGCGGTAGCGAAACAGTACGGCTTCTGGATTACGAAGGAATACCGGGAGGCATACGGAATGTTCGCGGTAAACGGGATTCTGTTCAATCACGAATCGGAACGCCGCGGAGAGAATTTTGTCACCAGAAAGATCACACTGGCTGCAGGGCGGATTGCAGAAGGGCTGCAGGACCATCTGGAGCTGGGAAATATGGACTCTCTGAGGGACTGGGGCTATGCAAAAGATTATGTGGAGTGCATGTGGCTGATCCTGCAGCATGAGACGCCGGAAGATTTTGTCATTGCCACCGGAGAGCAGCATACGGTCCGGGATTTCACAGAGAAGGCGTTTGCCGCCAACGGCATTGCACTTCGGTGGGAAGGAAAAGGTCTGGAAGAAAAGGGCTACGATGCGGATAACGGAAGGATGCTGGTATGTGTAAATCCCGAATGGTTCCGTCCGACGGATGTGGACAATCTGTGGGGAGATCCCACAAAGGCGAAAACCGTTCTGGGGTGGAATCCGCAGAAAACCGCATATGAAGAACTGGTGCGGATTATGGCAGAGCATGACCGGGAACTGGCGAGAAAGGAAGCAGCCGTAAAAAAAGCGGTGCAGCAGGGAGTGTAGGCAGATGATGGAGAAAAATGCGAAAATATATGTAGCCGGTCACAGAGGAATGGTCGGCTCCGCAATTGTGAGAGAACTGGAAAGACAGGGGTATACCGGTATCGTTACCCGTACGCACAGAGAACTGGATCTGTGCCGTCAGGATCAGGTGGAAGCTTTTTTTGAGCAGGAAAAACCGGAATACGTATTTCTGGCAGCGGCAAAAGTCGGCGGGATCGTTGCAAATGAGAGCGCATTGGCGGATTTTATGTATGACAATATGATTCTGGAGATGAATGTGATTCATTCCGCGTGGAAAAACGGCTGTAAAAAGCTGGAGTTTCTGGGTTCTTCCTGTATTTATCCCCGCATGGCTCCGCAGCCGATGAAAGAAAGCTGTCTTCTGACGTCGGAGCTGGAGAAGACAAATGAGGCGTATGCGCTGGCAAAGATTTCAGGACTGAAATACTGTGAGTTTCTGAACCGTCAGTACGGTACGGACTATATCTCGGTTATGCCGACCAACCTGTACGGACCCAACGACAATTATCATCCCACGCACAGCCATGTGCTTCCGGCGCTGATCCGCCGGTTCCATGAAGCGAAGGAGCAGAATCTGCCGTATGTAACCTGCTGGGGAGACGGCAGTCCTCTTCGGGAATTTCTGTATGTGGATGATCTGGCGAATCTCTGTGTGTTCCTGATGAACAACTACAGCGGCAACGAGACAGTGAACGCGGGGACAGGGAAAGAACTGACCATCAAAGCGCTGACGGAACTGGTGGCGGATGTCATCGGTTATACCGGGGAGATCCGCTGGGACGCATCGAAACCAAACGGAACACCGAGAAAACTTCTGGACGTATCCAAAAGTGCGGCTCTTGGCTGGACTTACAGAACGGAGCTTAAAGACGGTATCCGTCTTGCCTATGAAGACTTTTTAAACAATCCCATGAGAGCGGAGAGGTGAGCCTGTGAATATTGTACTTTTATCCGGCGGTTCCGGAAAGCGCCTGTGGCCTCTTTCCAACGATATCCGTTCCAAACAGTTTATCAAGATTTTCAGGACCCCGGAAGGGGATTACGAATCCATGGTTCAGCGGGTATACAGCCAGATTCGAAAAGTGGATGCAGGGGCAACGGTGACGATTGCCACGTCGAAGACGCAGGTGTCTGCAATTCACAATCAGCTGGGAGAGCATGTGGGGATCTCCATTGAACCATGCAGGAGGGACACGTTTCCGGCGATTGCTCTGGCGACGGCGTATCTGCATGATGTACAGGGGATTTCAGAAGAGGAGTCAGTAGTGGTCTGTCCGGTTGATCCTTATGTCAGGGACGATTATTTTGCGGCTTTGAAAGAATTGGGAAGACTTGCGGAGACGGGAAACGCCAATCTGGTTCTGATGGGGATTGAGCCGACCTATCCCAGTGAAAAATATGGTTATATTATCCCGGCGGACAAAGGAGAGGTCAGTGCGGTATCCACCTTTAAGGAGAAGCCCGATGTGAAGACCGCAGAGGCGTATATTGAGCAAGGCGCTTTGTGGAACGGAGGAGTCTTTGCCTATAAACTGAAGTATGTGCTGGATAAGGCTCATGAACTTCTGGACTTTACTGATTATCAGGATCTTTTTGGAAAATACGATACTCTTGAAAAAATCAGTTTTGATTATGCAGTGGTTGAGAAGGAAAAAGATATCCAGGTTATGCGTTTTGCCGGAGAGTGGAAAGATCTGGGGACCTGGAACACGCTGACAGAAGCCATGGAAGAAGCGTCGATCGGTGAGGCAATCCTGAATGAGCAGTGTGAAAACGTTCATGTGATCAACGAGCTGGATGTGCCGGTACTCTGTATGGGCCTGAAGAATGTAGTAGTATCCGCCAGTCCGGAAGGGATTCTGGTATCTGATAAAGAACAGTCCAGTTATATCAAACCCTATGTGGACCGGATTGATCAGCAGATCATGTTTGCGGAGAAGTCCTGGGGCAGCTTCCGGGTGCTGGATGTGGAAGACGAGAGCATGACCATCAAGGTGACGTTGAACGCCGGACACAGGATGAACTATCACAGCCATGAGAGACGGGATGAGGTCTGGACCGTGATTTCAGGGAAAGGCCGCAGTATCGTGGACGGAATGGAACAGCCTGTGCGGGCAGGAGATGTGGTAACCATGCAGGCAGGCTGCCGTCATACGCTGATTGCGGACACGGAACTGAAGGTTATCGAAGTGCAGCTGGGCAGGGAGATCAGTGTTCATGACAAGAAGAAATATAAACTGGAACAATGACCGCTCCGGTACTCATCCGTTTCTTCTGCAGCCTGCGGGAAAGGATTATCTGTGGGGCGGAAGCCGTCTGAAAGATGATTTCTGCAAAGAGGTGGATCTGACACCGCTGGCGGAGACCTGGGAATGTTCTACCCATCCGGACGGACCGAGTCTTGCGGCCAGCGGAGAACATGAAGGGAAGTTTTTATCGGATGTTTTGAAAGAGCATCCGGAATATGTGGGAACTCATCCGAAAACCGACGGCGGACTTCCGATTCTGATCAAATTCATTGATGCCAGGCGAGATCTGTCTGTGCAGGTACACCCGGATGACGATTATGCCGGAAAACACGAACATGGTTCTCTGGGTAAAACGGAGATGTGGTATGTGCTGGATGCAGCAAAAGACGCAAAACTGGTCTACGGATTCTACCATGATATCAGCAGGGAAAAGCTGAAAAAGAGCCTGGAAGAAGGAACGGTGGAGCGATATCTGCAGAAGATAAAAGTGCAGAAAGATGATCTTTTTTATATTGAGCCGGGAACCGTTCATGCAATCGGAGCCGGGACGCTGATCGCGGAGATTCAGGAAAGCTCCAATGTGACCTATCGGATGTATGATTACGGCCGGGTGGATAAAAACGGCCGTCCCAGAGAACTTCACATTTCCCAGGCTTTGGAAGTTGCAAGCCGGAAAGGCAGCAGTACGCCCAGACAGCCCATGCGAGTGCTGAAATATCAGAGGGGCAGCGCCACAGAACTTCTGTGCCGCTGCAAATATTTTCAGGTGGAGCGTCAGCTCATTAATACGGAACGCTGCAGAGAGATGGCGGATTTTCAGACGGATAGCAATTCCTTTCAGGTACTTTTGTGCATCGGCGGATGCGGCACCCTGTTCGGAGACGGGGAGATGCTTCATTTTTTCAAAGGAGACTGCATCTTTGTGCCGGCGGACTCTATCCGTCTGAAACTGCATGGAAAAGCACAGTTTTTAAAAGTAAGTTGTTGAAAAATACCTTCCAAAACGGCATAAACAGAAGCGGGGAGCATAGAATAGGAGCAGAAGCAGGAAGGGAGTATCACAATGAAACAGCCAAACATAAATGCTTACACAGGTTCTGCGGTTCGGATTATGAAGGCACTTCTGATATCCTATGTAGTAACCGGTCTTCTGCTTTTTCTGATTGCGGGACTTTTATACAGATTTCAGCTTGATGAAGGTAAGGTGCAGATCGGAATTATAATCACTTATATTTTATCTTGTTTTACAGGAGGATTTCTGGCAGGAAAAATGATGAAGAGCCGGAAATTTCTATGGGGCGTGCTTTTGGGGCTGCTCTATTTTCTGGTTATGACGCTGGTGTCGCTGGCCGTTAACCGGGAGCTTCAAAGCAGCAGTTCCGGGTTTATTACAGCATTTCTGCTCTGCATGGGCGGCGGGATGCTGGGCGGTATGTTATCGTAGAAAAGAGTTGAGGGTTCCTGATTCTTGCATTAGCAGTAACTGCGGTTTAAAGTTCTTTTATGCTATTGACGGACGATGCGACTTTCCGGTATAATCATTCTGAATAAAATCAAAACAACACGAAAGAAAGGAGTGGCGCAGTGAGGCAGTTTTTTGGCAGCAGCCGCCAGGGAAATTTGAGAGAGGCCGTACAAGGTCTTGCCCGCCCTCAGTTCATTATGCTTTTTTCCAATGATGGGCAGTTTGAAACACATGTAAAGGAACTGGAGAATTACTTTCCGGGTGTACCAAGCATTGGATGTATCGGGATGAGCTATGATACCAGAGTGATCGAAAGCGGGGTCGGCGTGATTGCGTTTCTGGACGGGATCAGTGCAACGGCCAATGTTCTGGAACAGGTATCCGTGATGCCTGTAAAATATATCAGGCGTATGGAAGAAGACGTCAGGAAGATGGAGGGTTCTCAACAGGATACGGTATGTATTGACTTTTGTACCGGTAATGATGCCTGTGTGCTGACGACAATTCATACCGCGCTGAAAAGCAGGAACATCTCTCTGGTAGGAGGAACCGGCGACGGGGGAAGGGTATCCGCCAATGGCATGGTTTACGAAGATGCAGTGGCCTATGCACTGGTCAGGAATCATAACGGGAGAGTGAAGACCTACAAGGAAAATATCTATCATCAGATGGGAAATTATCGTTTTATCGCTTCTGGTACGGATAAGGCGAACTACATATTGGGGTATTTGAACGGACAGCCTGCAAAACAGGTATACCAGAATATACTTCATGTAAGCGAGGAGCAGATTTCCACACAGACCTTTAAAAATCCTTTTGGAAAACTGAATGGCAATGATGTCTGTATTATTTCCATTAAAGAAGTGAAAGGAAGCGCTTTGGCATGTTTCCGTCAGGTAAATGATTCGGATGTGCTGATTCTTCTGGAACTTGGTGATTACAGAGCTATTGTAAAAGAGACTATAGATACGATACGGAAGGATTTTCCCAAACTGTCCGCCGTGTTTTCGGTGAACTGTCTGTTCCGGTATAAACTGTTCAGCGAGCAGCACTATATGGAAGAATATCTGAAAGAGATGAAAGTGTTGGGAAGCCATGCCGGATTTGTAGGATACGGAGAACATTATAATAACCGGTTTGTGAATCAGTCTATGACCTGTGTCGTGTTTGAGTAAAGGGGGAGTAGTACATGCTGTTTCAGAAAAAGAACCGAAAGAACAAAAAAGAGGCGCCCCGGAAGGAGAAAGGCCTTTACCCGGTGCTGTATGTTATCAATGTATTGAAAAATTATCAGAAGGAACTGGTTCAGAAAGAAGTGGAGTCCCTGCGGGAACTGGGACTTGTGGGCAGTTCTTTTAACAGTGTGCTTGGGGAAGCGGACAATTTTCAACAGAAGTTGGAGGATTTTGAGGAAACTTTCGCAAACATCACGGATGTCTCCGGTCAGTTTGAGAATGTAAAAGAAGGAATTACAGACTCCGTGCTTCAGGCACAAAAAGAAATAGAATGGCTGAAGACCAATTCACAGCAGGTGGAAGGCTGTTTTGACCAGATGGAGAATACGTTTGAAGATTTAAAGGGGTCGGTGGAAAAGATCAGGCAGTGTATGAGCAGTATTGTTTCGATTGCAGATCAGACCAATATCCTTGCGATCAATGCTTCCATTGAAGCGGCGCGGGCCGGAGAAAAAGGAAAAGGGTTTGCTGTGGTGGCGACGGAGGTGAAAAAGCTGGCGGACGAGATTAAGTTTCTGGCCAAAGATGTGGATCAGGGCGTCTATGCGGTGGAGTCCGGAACCAATGAACTGAATGCCAGCATCCATACATCGAGACAGGCTCTGAGCCACAATATGGAGATGGTGGACGAGACCAGAGTTATGTTTGACAGTATTACCCAGGCTGCGGATGGAGCGATACAGGTACAGACGGAAATTTCGCACGTGATTGATGATTCCAGAAGGGCGCTTCATATTCTGCGCGGATTTTTTGACCAGATCCGGACACAGTATCAGGGAGTAGTGAAGCATATTCGTAATGCAAGCCACCTGGGGACGACCAAGAGCACCATGTTCGAGGATGTGGATAATCTGCTGTCTCAGATTCCTCCGGTAATCAGAGAAGAAGAAGGATGAAAAAACTCTTTTCATTTTTCTCTGTGTGTGCTATACTATGAGAAATTCGTGAAAAATCAGGAAAATTCGAGGAGGAAACGTGATGAAACACATTAAGACTTTAAATACGCAGACTTTACAGAATACCATGAAAAAAGGTGGATGCGGCGAATGCCAGACTTCCTGTCAGTCCGCATGCAAGACTTCCTGCACCGTAGGAAACCAGAGCTGCGAGAACAGTAAATAAGCGTGTTCGGACAGCCGGAACATAAAAGAAACAGATGAGCAGCGGCAGCGTCGCTGCTTATTTTCATGAAATATCAGAAAGGGGAACATATGGTTCACCAGTATAAGAATAATGGCTATCATATCCTTCTGGATGTAAACAGTGGCGCAGTCCATGTGGTGGACGAGCTGGTCTACGACATGATTCCTTATTATAAGGAAAAAGGGCTTGACGGAACTCTTGAGATTCTGCGGGACAGGTATCCGGAGGATCAGATCCGCGAGGCGGCGGCGGATCTTGATGAGCTGATTGCAGCCGGAAAGTTATATACGGAAGATATTTATGAGAATTATATACAGGAGATTGCAGAGGCAAAAAAAACGGTTGTAAAAGCGCTGTGTCTGCATATCGCTCATGACTGTAATCTGGCATGCCGATACTGTTTTGCGGAGGAAGGAGAGTACCATGGACGCCGTGCACTGATGAGTTTTGAAGTGGGGAAAAAGGCACTGGACTTTCTGATTGAAAACTCCGGCAGCAGGAGAAATCTGGAAGTGGATTTCTTTGGCGGAGAACCGCTTTTGAACTGGCAGGTGGTAAAAGATCTGGTTGCCTATGGGCGGGAGCAGGAAAAGCTTCACAACAAGAACTTTCGGTTTACCCTGACGACCAACGGCGTGCTACTGAATGACGAGGTGCAGGAGTTTGTAAACCGGGAGATGGCCAATGTAGTGCTCAGCATCGACGGGAGAAAAAAGGTTCATGATTATATGCGGCCGTTTCGAAACGGGAAGGGAAGCTATGATCTGATTCTTCCAAAATTCCGGAAGCTGGCAGACAGCCGAAATCAGGAAAAGTACTACGTGAGAGGAACATTTACAGGAAAAAATAAAGATTTTTCCAAAGATGTGCTGCATCTGGCGGACCTGGGTTTCAAACAGATTTCGGTGGAGCCTGTAGTAGGCACAGAAGATGAGGATTATGCGCTTCGAAAGGAAGAACTGCCGGAATTGTTTGCCGAATATGACCGGTTGGCAGCAGAGATGGTACGCCGTTACAGGACGGAAAAGGAATTTACTTTTTTCCATTTTATGCTGGATCTGACAGGGGGGCCCTGTGTGGCAAAACGCCTGTCCGGGTGTGGTTCCGGAACGGAATATCTGGCGGTAACTCCCTGGGGAGACCTGTATCCGTGTCACCAGTTTGTCGGGGAAGAAAAATACCTGATGGGAAATGTGGACGAAGGGATCACAAAAAGCGATATCCGGGAAGAATTTAAAAAGTGCAACGTATATTCCAAAGAAAAGTGCAGAAACTGCTTTGCAAAATTTTACTGCAGCGGAGGCTGTGCGGCGAATGCATATAAATTCCATGGCTCCATTAACGAGGCGTATGAGATCAGCTGTGAGCTGGAGAGAAAGCGTGTGGAGTGTGCAATTATGATCAAAGCTGCCGAAGCAGAGGCAGATGCGGAACTCTGAAACAGTATCTTTCCGGACCTCAGGGGACTGTCCGGAAGGATGCAAAACTCTAACAGGAGAACAACAATGAAAAAGAATAAAGCAATTATTACCCTGCTTTTGACGGTGGTCCTGACAGGACTTCTTCTCTTTACTGCAGCTGTCGGCTGGGGCGAAGGGAAGACCGGAGCGGCGGAAAATATCAAACTGGGGCTGGATCTGGCCGGCGGTGTGAGCATCACTTATGAAGCAGTGGATGAAGGGACGCCTTCGGCAGAGGATCTGGCTGATACGATTTACAAGCTTCAGAAGCGTGTAGAAGTGTACAGTACGGAGACGGAAGTCTATCAGGAAGGTTCCGACCGAATCAATATTGAGATTCCGGGTGTAACGGATGCCAACAGCATTCTGGCAGAGCTTGGAAAACCCGGTTCCCTCCAGTTCCAGACCATGGACGGAGCAGTTGTACTGGAAGGTACGGATGTGGCGGATGCCCAGGCGGGGTCTTATACGGATGAAATGACCGGGGGCAGGGAATATGTGGTATCGCTGACGCTGACGGATGACGGAGCCGCCAAATTTGGCACGGCTACGGCTGAGAATATCGGAAAGCAGATTGCGATCGTATATGACGGAGAGGTGATCAGTGCACCTACGGTCAATGAGGCCATTAACAACGGGCAGGCACAGATCAGCGGAAGCTTTACCTTTGAAGAGGCAGACCAGCTGGCTTCCACAATCCGGATCGGTACACTGTCGCTGGAACTGCAGGAACTGCGTTCCAATGTAGTCGGTGCGAAGCTGGGAGAAGAGGCGATTGCTACCAGTCTGAAGGCTGGCGCTATCGGATTTATTCTGGTGATTCTCTTTATGATTGCGGTATACCGGATCATGGGACTGGCATCAGGAATCGCGCTGACCTCGTATGTAGGGCTGGTACTGGGACTTCTGAACGGCTTTGATATGACGCTTACTCTGCCGGGTATTGCGGGTATCATTCTTTCGATTGGTATGGCAGTGGATGCCAATGTGATTATTTTTGCCAGAATCCGGGAGGAGCTGGCTACCGGGAAGACGGTGCGTTCTTCCATGAAGATCGGTTTTCAGAAAGCGCTGTCTGCTATCGTGGACGGCAATATTACAACGCTGATCGCCGCGCTTGTACTGTCCATGAAAGGCTCCGGCAGTGTGAAAGGCTTTGCGCAGACGCTGGCGCTTGGTATTGTGGTGTCCATGTTCACGGCTCTTGTGGTGACCAGACTGGTACTGAATGCCCTGTATGAGCTGGGACTGCAGGATGTGAAGTTGTACGGGGTTGCGAAAGTGCAGAAAGTGATCAACTTTCTTGGAAAGAAAAAAATCTGTTTTATCGTATCCCTTGTACTGATCGCAGGCGGGCTGGCGCTGATGGGCGTCAATGCAGGTTCCGGCAGAGGCGCGCTGGAATACAGCCTGGAGTTCCAGGGCGGTACTTCCACAACGGTGGAATTTGGTGAAGACATGAGTATTGAAGAGATTGATGCGCAGGTGGTTCCGGTGGTGGCGGAAGTAACCGGCGATAATGATATCCAGACCCAGAAGGTGGCCGGTACGACGCAGGTTATTATCAAGACGAAGGAACTGGATCTTGCAGGCCGCGAAGCGCTGAACACAAAGCTGGCAGAGACGTTCGGTGTGGATGAGACGACTATTACGGCGGAAAACATCAGCGGGGCCATCAGTAAAGAAGTAAAAAATGATGCCGTTGTGGCGGTCATCATTGCAACAGTCTGTATGTTGATCTATATCTGGATTCGTTTTAAAGACGTGCGATTTGCAACCAGCGCGGTGGCGGCTCTTGTGCATGACGTGCTGGTGGTGCTGGCATTTTATGCGGTGGCACGGGTCTCTGTGGGCAATACGTTCATCGCGTGTATGCTGACTATCGTGGGGTATTCGATCAATGCGACCATTGTAATTTTTGACCGTATCCGGGAGAATCTGGCAGACATGAAAAAGAAAGATACGCTGGAAGGCGTGGTTAATGCAAGCATTACGCAGACGTTGACCAGGAGTATCTATACGTCCCTGACCACATTTGTGATGGTGGCGGTGCTCTATGTACTTGGCGTGGCTTCCATTAAAGAGTTTGCTCTGCCGCTGATGGTGGGTATCGTATGCGGCGCCTATTCGTCTGTGTGTATCACAGGAGCACTGTGGTATCTCATGAAGACAAAGATTGTAAAAAAAGAGGCATAAGACGGACGGGGCTGGCGCCGCGGGGCAGGGAGCTTCCTGTCCTGTGGCGTTGGTTTTTTGTGGAATGACAAAACGCTGATATGCATTCGGAGGACGGGAAAATGGAATCAGAAGAGCAGAGATTGAAATAAGGAGGACATGAAAATGGCGCTGCTGCATGTGGATTTTTTTTCAGACGTACTGGGAATGGGGATGAATATGGATGTGATTCTTCCTCAGAAAACCAGTAAACAGATCGGTATGGAAGGAATGGCATCGGACGGGTCGTATAAAACCGTATATCTGCTGCACGGGATGAGTGATGATCATACAGTCTGGCAGAGGCGCACGGCCATCGAGCGGTATCTGAGCAGGCTGGGGATTGCAGTGGTGATGCCGTCCACACATCTGGGGTTTTATACAGATACCACATACGGGATGAAGTACTGGACCTTTATCTCAAAAGAACTGCCGAACATCTGCCGGGAATTTTTTCCGCGTATGTCAGAGAGAAAAGAGGATACGCTGGCGGCGGGGTTGTCGATGGGCGGTTACGGGGCATGGAAGCTGGCGCTTGGGGCTTCGGATACGTTTGGCGCGGCGGCATCTCTGTCGGGAGCTCTGGATATGGCGGGAGGTTATCACAGAGGCATGGCGGATGAAAAGCGCGCGCTGTTTCAGGGAATCTTTGGCAGTGAAGAACAGCTGAAAGGATCCGATAATGACCTGTTCGCTCTGGCCGGGAATCTGGCTGCACGGAAAAAGGAGCTGCCCCGTCTTTATGCATGGTGCGGGACAGAAGATTTTCTGTATGAGGATAACAAAAGAGCGTGGGAACATGTAAGGCGGCTTGGATATGACCTGACCTGCGAAGAATCGTCAGGCGACCATCAATGGAGATACTGGGACGAGAAGATCCAGGATGTGCTGCGCTGGTGGCTGGGTATAGAGACGGACCTCAGGTAAAAACGGCAGCGGTGTTTTGAAAGAGATGCGTGCTGGGCAGAAATTCCGGCGGCCCAAAAGCCGCTGACGGCATGTAAAGAAGACAAAAGGAAAATACGGGAAGAACAGCGGAACAGGTAAGGAGAAGAACTGATATTCAGAAAAGCGACCATGGAAGATGTGGAACGGATCGGAGAGATTTACGACGCAATTCATACGGAAAATGAGGCGGGACGGATGACGACCGGCTGGGTGCGGGGTATCTATCCGTCGAGGGAAACGGCCAGAGCCGCCGTCCGTTGCGGGGACCTGTTTGTGGAAGAGGAAGACGGACGGATTGTTGCGGCTGCCCGGATCAACCAGGAACAGGTGCCGGAATACGCAGATGCCGACTGGCAGTATGATGTTCCGAAGGAGCAGGTGATGGTGCTGCATACGCTGGTGGTTTCTCCTGAAGAGAGAGGGAAAGGCTATGGGTCCAGATTTGTGGCTTATTATGAGAACCGGGCTCTGGAGCACAGATGCTGCTGTCTTCGGATGGATACCAACGAGAAGAACAGCGATGCCAGAGCTCTGTATCAGAAGCTTGGCTACAGAGAAGTGTCTGTGGTTCCCTGCGAGTTCAACGGGATAGCGGACGTACGGCTCGTCTGTCTGGAGAAAAAGCTGCAGGAAGAAACCGGCAGTATTCTGTAATAAAAGAAATATATTACAATCACTTTATCAGAAGGAGGAGACATATGGGAATCATTTATCATGAAAAATGCAGAACTTTTACGCTGCATACGAGAAACACATCCTATCAGATGAAAGTAGGAAACCTTGATTATCTGCTGCATCTGTACTATGGGCCGACCGTATGCGACGAGGATCTGAGTTATCAGATCCGTCAGTACGACCGGGGATTTTCAGGCAACCCCTATGAGTCGAGAAATGAAAGAACCTTTTCTCTGGATGCGCAGCCGCAGGAATTCAGTACCCAGCAGCAGGGAGATTTCCGAACTTCCAGTATTGAGGTGGTAAACGGCGACGGGAGTTATTCCTTTCATGGGAAAGTGACAGACTTTGAGGTTCGGAAGGGAAAATATTCGCTTCATACGTTGCCGACGGTATTTGCACGGGAAGAGGATACTGTGGATACGCTTGAAATTATACTGACGGATCAGGTCAGCCAGGTACAGGTAGTTCTTCTGTACAGCGTATTTGAAGAAGCGGATATGATTACCCGCGCAGTGCGGGTGGTTAATACCGGGACGAAATCCATCCGGCTGAAAAAGATTATGTCAGTCTGCCTGGATTTTCTGAACGGATTACATATGGATCTGGTAAGCCTGCCGGGACGCTACGGACAGGAGCGGCAGGTGGAACGCCAGCATATGACCCATCATATTCATACAATTGGAAGCGTGCGCGGTTCGTCCAGCCATCAGCAGAATCCTTTTGTGATCCTCTGCGACCGGGAAACCACGGAGGATCATGGAAACTGCTATGGGTGTTCTCTTATGTACAGCGGAAACTTTCTGGCGGAGGCGGAACTCGACCAGTATGATCAGCTTCGCCTTGTCATGGGAATTCATTCAAAACAGTTTGATTACGAGTTGAAGCCCGGGGAAACGTTTGAAGGTCCGGAAGCCGTGATGGCGTTTTCGCAGAATGGTTTTAC
>Ga0137306_102975_pt1 | contig 13268 bp, 10 predicted proteins | sample Inofroosms_March_FD_97187 | JGI IMG/M metagenome (GOLD analysis project Ga0137306, IMG submission 97187) | Mouse cecal microbial communities from Vienna, Austria - N-Acetylneuraminic and N-Acetylglucosamine D2O microcosms_March | ecosystem: Host-associated > Mammals > Digestive system > Large...
GGAATTAATATGCCTGCTTTTGTGATCATCGTAGGAATTGGCGCGATCATGGGGCTTTTGACTCCGGCTGCAGCTGTACCTTCACCTTTGTTTTTTGGTCCTGAGCATTTAACAATGAAAAATTCAGGTAAGTACTGTATTATTTATTTAGCCTTTATTTTTGTTGCATTAATGGTATTGATATGGCCTCTGGCAAATGCTGTAATTCGTTTTTGATATTATGGAGGATTTAGAGAATGCTTACACCCAAAGAAAATTTACTGGAAACATTAAAAAAGGATGGGAGACCGGAATGTCTATGCAACTCTTTCACTATGTTCAGAGGAATCCCAGGAGACCCCTGTTTTAAACTGATCCGTGGCAACCGGGTCAGAGGAACCAATTCCTATGATGCCTGGGGAACCTACATCATGTTCCCGGAGGATGCGCCTGCTGCAGTTCCCATGGTAACTGCTGAGAACCAGGTTATCAAAGATATCTGCGACTGGAAGGATTATGTAAAAGTTCCTGATCTGCGTGGAAAATGTTCTACAGGCTGGGAAGAGGCCATCGCTGCAAGGAATGCTATTGATCAGGACAAATACCTGACTATGACCGTGATGGGAACAGGTATTTTTGAGCAGCTGCATATGCTGATGACCTTTGAGGATACATTGATGAATTTCCTGATGGAGCCGGAAACCATGCACGAACTGATCGATGTTATCTGTGAATATCGTCTGACCTACATGCAGTTGATCGTGGAGAATCTGCACCCGGACTGCATTGTGTCCCATGATGACTGGGGTTCCAAAACAAGTTTGTTCTGCTCTCCTGACACCTGGAGGGAATTTTTCAAAGAACCCTACCGGAAATTGTATGATTATCTCCATGAAAATAATGTGATCGTTATGCATCATTCGGATTCTTATTGTGAGCCTTTAGTAGAAGATATGGCGGAAATAGGAGTAGATATCTGGCAAGGCGTACTTCCCAGCAATGATATCAAAGCGATTTCTGAAAAGGTTGGAGATCGGATGTTATTGATGGGTGGTATTGATTCGGTTATCGACCGTGCAGATGCTACTGAGGAAGAAATACGCAAGGAAACCAGAGGGGCGTGCGAAGAATATGGCCATTTAAAGGGTTATTGGCCGGGTATTACTTACGGTGGTCCAGGAACTATTTATACTGGAGTAGAGGGGATCATTATTGATGAGATTAACCGCTACAATCTGGAACGGTTTGGGGTCGCCCCGATGTGATAAAAGATCAATTCCAAATCAGTTTTAGCATTTGTGCAATGTAAAAAAATAAGCAAAGGAAAGAACTGGCTATGAAAAAAGGGATAGCGATAGTACTATCGTGTACTGTTATAATCAGTATCCTGGCAGGCTGTAGCACGAAAGCCACAGAGGATAATATTCAGCAGGCTACTACTGCACAAGAGGTTACTACTGTACAAACTGCAGAAGCTTCGACAGAACTTTCTGAACAGCCTGTGGAAATGGGTGAGGACTTCAAATTCATTTTTGATCTGGAGGAAAACTATGTAGGTGAATATATAGATGAGTATAATGGGGATACATATGTATTTAAAACTTATCAGGCAACCTACTGTGATGCTCCTTACACAGACGAATGGGAAAATGCTGCAGATTATTTCAAACTGAATATCAAGATTCCAGTTAAGATTAACGATGATGAATTTGATCAGGCAGAACTGGCAAATGCCCCGATTTTGTTCTATAATCCCTGGGGCGGAGATCAAGGCAGAGCTGTAGGTGAAGTGGATCAATTAGATAATGCATTAGTTAGCGAAGCACTTGCCAATGGTTGGGTCATTGTGTTACCTGGTATGCGAGGCAATAACTGTTATTCAGGAACAGCTGGTGAGGACGATTACTATAATTATGGTAAGCTGCCTGGGCCGCTTGCAGATTTAAAGGCGGCAGTTCGTTATCTGCGTTATGAAAGTAACGCCAATACGATTCCGGGAGATAAAGAACAGATATGGGTGGCAGGTTGTAGCTCAGGTGGATGTGCAACTTCGCTGCTTGGAGCTTCTGGTAATTCTCACTTTTTTGATGAGGCTCTGGAGGAAATCGGTGCATTACCAGGCCGAGATGATGTATTTGGAGTTATGCCCAGTTGTCCGGTTATAACCCGTGAATGGGGAGATCCTTCAATAGCATGGGAATTTTGGGGAGACCTTAGTGATGTGGAAGGTGCGGGTAAAGTCAATGTCGCTCTTACATCCGCTTATGTCGATTATTTGGAGAGTTTGGGAATAACGGCAGAATTTGATGTAAATGATACGATCAAAGCAGGTGATCCTTTGAATGCAGATAATTATGTTGATTATCTTATGGTTTATTTAAAAGAAAGTGCTCTGAAATATCTGAATTCTCTTGGGGGAAAAGAAGAAATTGACAAATATCTTGCAGAAGTAAAGGATGGAGATCCTATGTATTCCACTCCTGATACTTCCAGAGAATGGATCAGGCCTGTGTATGATGAGAATAATCCTGATCTTGTTGTAGATATTGAAGGCACATGGGAAGATTTTTTGAATTATGCTTTTGGCGAAGAACTATGTGATTATACGGACACTATGGCTTTATGGTATGACAAGCCTATGATTGCGCCGGAAGAGGCTCTGGAAGAAAATGGAGTTGGGAATGCCAAAGGGCGTGACTATATTAGCCCTTCAAGCTCCAGTTTCGGGAAACCCAATGATTATGTAGTTGTATATAGCCCTGTCGGACAGGAATGGATACAAAAGAATGGCATTGAGATTAATAGTGAATATCTTGAATTACTTAAGATGCAGCGCAATTCTGTCGATCCGTTATATTTTATAATGGGTGAAGGCGCGTCAGACGCTACTGTTTGTGAGCATTGGTATATAAGAAGCGGTGCGGTCGATTTAGTAGTAACGTTTCCGACTTTTGTAAACCTTGCTACTGCTTTAGAGAACAAGGGAATAAATGTAAATGCAGCTTTTGTCTGGGATGAAGGACATGGTTTGACAAGTGATCGGGAACCATTCTTCACATTTGCGGAAGAGGCAATGGAAAATGCGGATAACAATTAACTGGATTAAATAATCCCTGGTAGGGGGAGTTATATCTTATATGGGTATAGCTCCCCCTACTAATTTATTTTATGACTGAGACCGGAAACAATTATCAGCATTGAAGAGTTTCTGAAAACCAAACTCAAAGACATCTTTAAGGGTCTATATATTCTAGTGGATGAAGCATTCCAGTTATGCGAATCTTCTCAACAACTGATGAGCAGATTAAACTATAGTTGTTCATGGCATGTACGATGTCAATCATTAATTAGTTTGGAATCGTTAATTATTTTTAAAATGTAATGTAGGTCATTTATTTGACCACAGAGAGTAAGTATTGTATAATGTCCATGAGCATTGGCTCCTTTCTTTCTATAATGGATGTTTGGTCACTGACATTATACACGAAAAGGGAGGTCAATGCTCTTTTTAATGCAGATTTCCATAAATACCTCAAAAGGAAAAGCTCGCTCATGATATTCGATAGGCACGCAAATTTAAAGTATAAATTTGGGAACCGACGTTTCTGGGCGGAAGGGAATTATGTAAGCACGGTGGGGCTCAATGGGGCAACCATAAAAAAGTATATCCAAGAGCAGGGGAGCCATGACATCGCGATGAATAAATTAAGTGTAAAGGAATATGAGGACCCTTTTAAGGGCTGCGACGAGTCAAGGGCGTTAAGGCTTGAACGGAGTGAAAGCCAGCGTCTTTAGGCGCTGGCCGGTAACTGCCCCTTATAGGGGCGAGCAAACCACCCGTTTGACGGGTGGTCCTGATTTTTCTAAAAATGAAATGATTCGGCTGGCAAAATTTTTGCTTTTGCGTTAAGTTATATCATGCTTTTAAACACCCAGTAATTGATAAGAAAACATTAAATGGAGTCTGGTTTCCCAGTTTTCAAGATTAATGTTGGTTAATTCATAAATTTTATCCAGCCGGTACAGCAAAGTTGTGCGGTGAATATGAAGTTCTCTTGCCGCCTTGCTGGAGTTATATTGACAATTCATAAAAACATATAAAGTCTGGTATAATTCTGTTTTATTCTTTTCATCATAAAGACGCATCTGATGTAAGGCCGGATGGCAGACATATTCCGACGGAAACTGATCAACTATTTGTGAAATCATATATTGCAAATAAAAATCCTCAAATTTAAAATACCAGAAGTGTTCCATATGGGATAGGCCATATTGTAATGCGAATGTAGCTTGCATATAAGCGTAATTCAAATTGGAAAAACCTTTTACAGCAGCGCTGATTCCGCATTTATACATTGATTCACGTATAAAGGGGGAAAAAGTATCAAGAAATTTATAGTTTTGTAAATGTGCGTTTTGTGTCAGGTTTAATATTAAGATTAACCCTTGCTTATGTTTTATGGCAATACTTTCGGAATACATATGCTCAAGCGTAAAAATATGGAATAGAGGGGCATCGAATTCGCTGTTTTTAAAATAGTATTCCATTAATATTAAATAATAATCATCATCATTAGCCCATCCGATTTCTTTAAGTTGTTTATTAAGTAAGGCGCTAATCGGACATGTTCCGAATATAATCTGATAAATGGAATTACGTAATGGGCTATTGGACGGGATGGATGCCGACATAGACGGTATATGCTCGATCATGGTACTGATTTTCTTAGCCAGGTATTCAAAGATATAATATTCTTCTGTTGTGTAGGTGTCTGTAAAATTATTATAAATCAGGCGGTAATTAAACTTTTTATTTTGATATAGATTATAACCGAGCGTGGAGTAACATTTGCCGGGGTAAAGGAAAACGCCTTTAACCGACTCATATTTATAAAATAGAGGGTCATTAATAAGGTCATAAATCCTGTCATGGTTCGTGTCATTGGAAAAAGATACCCTGCCCGGATTTTTTTGTATTTTTCTGTTATATAAAACGTAATTTAAGAAAATATCAGCCATAGATACACGGCCTCTGAGAACCTGTTTGGAAAGCATAATGATTTCCTTGATGCCGTCAGTTGTATAGGGACAGGAAAAGATTAATTGTTCCCAATGATTAAATTCTGAAAAAATTCGATTAATATCATTTAACAAAGTGCAGGGATTGACTGTCGGGGAAAGAAATATGACATCACACTTTGTTTCTTCTTGCGGTTCTTCATTTTCCCACAGACAGAAAAACGCTGACTTTGTATCCGCCAAAAGGCAGCGTGGTCCCATGGATTGATCTTTGACAATATACGCGATTCCATCTTCCCATGCCGTATTTTCCGCAAAGTATGCAATATGCACCGGATAATTATAAAAATTTTTTGGACAAAGCAGAGGATATGTTTTAATCAGCCTGTTGCATAGTATTTCTGTTGTCAGTTCCATGAAAGTACCTCTTTCCCGGTTTTACTACAAATTATAGTAGCAAAAGGGCAGAATTGTCAACATTTTATGGATTCGTTTTTAAAATGTATTCTGCTACAATAGCTTCAGTTACAGATTGGAACTGCTATACATATTGAAAAAATATGTAATAAACGTTTGATAAAACCGGTTTATTTATAATTATAATCACAATGAGATGATAAGCAATTTCTGGCTATAAATAATATTAAGGATACATCATACACAATATAGGAGGCGTATACGGGATGAAATACAATTTCGATGAGGTTTTGGACAGACGGGGTACCCTAAGCCATAAATGGGACGGGATGGAGGAGGGGTTTCCTAGAAATCCCCAGGCCATTCCGCTCTGGGTGGCGGATATGGATTTTCCATGTCCCCGGCCTGTTGTGGAGGCTGTCTGCAGGCGGGCCGCACATCCGGTCTACGGTTACAGCGACATGTCCATTCATGCCAAAGAGCTGGCGGCCGCGTGGCAGGAGAAGAAAAATGGCTGGAAGGCAAAGCCGGAGTGGGTGACCTTCAGCAATGGCATTGTGCCTGCCCTGAGCGCCATGGTGGCGGCGTTTACGGAGCCTGGGGAAGGGGTTATTATCCAGCCGCCCGTGTATTATCCCTTCCGGGACAGCGTGGTGAACAATGACAGAAAACTGGTGGAGAATCCCCTGGTGTTTGACGGGGAGAAATGGGGGATTCATTTTGACGAGTTGGAAGAACTGTCTGCGGATCCGGCAAACAGGCTGCTGCTTTTGTGCCATCCCCTTAATCCTGTTTCTCGGGTGCTGAATGAGGAGGAGCTTAAGAGGATCGGAGATATTTGCTTGAAAAACCATGTGATTGTGGCAGTGGATGAGATTCATTCGGATCTTACTTACCGGCATAAACATTTTTATTCTCTGGCAGGGCTTGGAGAAGCCTATGAACAGATCAGCGCTACGGCTATGGCACCCTCCAAGGTCTTTAACATTGCAGGTCTGCAAACGTCGGCTATTCTGATTCCCAATGAGGAGCTGCGGGAAGCGTTTATCAAGGAGATGGATAAAAGGGTATATATTCCCAATCTTTTTGGGGCGGCAGCATTTGACGCAGCCTATTCCGACCCGGAGTGTGAGGAATACCTGGAGCAGCTGCTTACCTACCTGTGGGAGAATTACCTCTTTGTGGATGGGTATCTGAAAAAATGGATGCCAAAAGTCACCTGCCAAAAGCCGGATGCTACGTATCTTCTGTGGCTTGACTGCAGGCAGCTTTGTCTTAATGACGAGGATCTGGAGCGTTTCTGGCTGGAGGAGGCAGGTCTGGCACTGGACGCCGGAAGATGGTTCGGCAAGGGCGGAAGCGGGTTTATGCGGATGAATATCGGATGTGCCAGAAGCCTTCTTGAGAAGGGGCTTGGGCAGTTGAGAGAAGTGTACCGGAAAAGAAAATTTTAAAATTACAAAGGAATCTAAAGCAGGGATAGAAGTATCAATAACAAAAAGTAGGAGGAGACTATGGAATTAAAAGCAGAAAAAGTATATCAGGAAAAACTAAAGAGATGCGAGGACGCCATTGCGTTGAAGGAGCCGGATCATGTGCCGATCTGTCCTTATATAGGAATTGTTCCTTATGCTCTGGACGGATGCTCCAACAAGGATTCCATGTACAATTATCCCCGGGCAGCTGAGGCTATTGTAAATTTTTATAAAAAGTATCCCATGATGGACGCCAGCCTGCATAAAGGATTTAACAGCGGGAGAGCCAACGAGCTAGCAGGATCTACCATGATTGACTGGCCGGGACGGCCGGGAACCAAGGTGCCGGATCAGTCCACCTACCAGGCCATGGAATATGAGTATATGAAAGAAGATGAATATCAGGAAGTGCTGCAGGACTTTACCGGATTTATGCTGCGTAAATATATCCCCCGCGCATACCCGAATCTGGCAGGTCTGTCCAGCATCCGGTTTGTACCTAATATTATAGTGGGAACGCCGCCGCTTTGCGGCCTGTATACGGAGGAAGCCTTAAAAGCCTATGAGATTCTGGCGGAAATAGCAAAAGAAGAGGCAAAGCGGATAAAAGCGAATACCGAGTGCAGCCAGCGGGTTGAGGATATGGGGTTTCCACCGTTTTTCAATGGCGGGGGAGAGGTTCCCTTTGATGTGATTGGGGATTATTATCGGGGAACTCTTCCGACTTTGATGGATCAGCTGGAGCGGGAGGAGGAGATGGAGGAACTTTGCTACCGTATTGCCGATTTGGAGATCGAGAGTTTTCAGCATTATAAAGATGCGGATATGCCTGTTAAAAGGGCTTCCTTTCCCATGCATAAAGGTATGGATGGGTTTATGAGTCCGGAACAGTATGAAAAGATATACTGGCGTCCTTTTATGAAAATTATAAATGCGTTAGTAGATATGGGAGTGACACCGTATCTCTATACGGAGGGCAAGTACAATACTCGGCTGGAACAGCTTACGGATCTTCCCAAGGGGAAATGCATGGTGCACTTTGAAAAGGTAGATATGCGTCAGGCGAAGAAGATTGTAGGAAGTAATTCCTGCATTGTAGGGAACTTCCCCATGGCGCTTCTGGAAACAGGAACACCGGAGACGGTGACAGAAAAGGTAAAGGAGCTTCTGGATATCTGCATGCCGGGCGGAGGATATATCTTTGATTGTGATGGAAGTATTGATATTGCGAAGGAAGAAAATCTGGATGCTATGTTTAATGCATTGTTGAAATATGGAAACTATAGGTAATGAAAGAGCGTGCAAAATCTTTGGCTGATATCATTAAAAAAATTTTTTAAGTGAAGGAGGAAGTTATATGAACCAGTATTATCCAAATCTATTTAAACCTTTGAAGGTGAAAAAAACCGTGTTCCGCAACCGGCTTTTTTCAGCCCCTGGCGGTATGAAGTCTTTTACCGATCATAACCATTTAACAGAACGTGTTATTGATTACCAGGGACATAAGGCGGCGGGGGGCGTGGCTGCTGTTACGCTGGGCGACTGTATTGTGCATCCTACCGGTGCTGTGGAATGGAATCCAAAGATGAATATATTTGATTACCGTTCGGAGATGGGACTGAACGATTATGCTAACGCAGTCCATGCGGGGCGTGCTCTTTGCTCAGTGGAACTGATGCATGCCGGTATGCATTTGCATGATGACAACCGGATTAATTATGGTCCCAGCGATATGGAGGACAGCTACGATCAAGGAGATGGCAGCGGGCCAAGAGTACATAAAATCCGTGAAATGCCTAGGGAAGTCATTGAGGAGGTTGTAGATGCTTATGGGAAAGCGGCTTTAAGGGCGAAACGTTGCGGTGTTGATATGGTATTGATCCATGCGGGTCATGGATGGCTTCTGTCCCAGTTCCTGTCACCCGTCTTTAATAAGAGGACGGACGAGTTTGGGGGAAGCATTGAGAACCGTGCGCGTATCACGACTATGGTGGTAGACAGAATCCGCCATTACTGCGGCCGCAATTATCCTATTGAGGTTCGTATCAGCCATAAGGAAGGTTTGACAGAAGGCTATCAGCTTGAGGATATCATTGAGTTTTGTAAACTGTTGGAAGCACATGATGTGGATATGATCCAAGTCAGCGCAGGCTCTCTTCATTTCCCGGAGACATCACCGTTGTCCCATCCTGGTTGGTTTGATATGGGAGAAGGAAAAAATGTGGAGGCAGCGGCAGAGATCAAGAAGCATCTGCATATTCCTGTGGGATCCGTGGGAAATATCAGTGATCCGGCCTATATGGAGCAGGTGATTGCGGAAGGCAGGCTGGATTATGTAGTGGTTGGCCGCGCTTTAATCGCTGATCCGGAGCTTCCCAGAAAGGCGATGCTGGGTCGTACGGATGAGATCCGTCCGTGTATCGGATGCCTGGCATGCCATACAGGTTCCTATAACCATCTGCCTATTTTCTGCTCTGTTAATCCGATCATTGGAAGAGACCATTATTTTGTGCATGAGCACCTGCCGGCAAAGTCGTGCCGGGTACTTATCGCGGGGGGAGGTCCTGCCGGTATGCAGGCGGCATTGACGGCTGCGGAAAGAGGTCATGATGTAATTCTTTGCGAGAAACGGGACAGACTTGGGGGAATCATTCCAATTATTGATTGTGAGCCTTTTAAATACCGTTTGAAAAACTTTATTGAATATCTGGACCGTACGGTAAGGAAAGCTAAAGTTGATATCCGGCTGAGTACGGAGGTAACGCCGGAGCTGGTTGCTCAAATTAATCCGGATGTTCTGATTGCGGCAGTTGGAGGAAGTCCGGTGGGTTTGCCTGTCAAGGGTTATGAAAAAACTCTGCCGATTCTCAAATATTATGATGAGCATCCGGAAATTGGTGAAAAAGTAATTCTCCTGGGCGGGGGATTTGCAGGCGTTGAGTGCGCTGTCGGCCTGGCTATGGAGGGAAAAACTCCGGTGATCGTGGAAATGAACAGTCAGATTGCGTCCGCATCCGATGCTCCTGGACTGGGGACAGGAATCATCCAGATGGATGCGCTGAATGCGCAGATTAAAAAATATGGCATAGAGATCCATTTAAACACAAAATGTATTGAGGTTACAGACAGTGGTGTTGTCTGTGAGAACCAGGCAGGCGAAAGAATAGAATTGAAAGCGGATACTGTGATCGCGGCAGCAGGCATGCGTCCTAACAGCGAAATGGTAGACAAGCTTCGTGAAACGGTGAATGATTTCTTCTGGATTGGCGACAGCTATGCTGTTGGAACGATTCAGACAGCGATCCGTGATGGATTTGATACAGCTATGACGATTGGAAATGTCTAAGGGTTGAAGGTGACATAAGAAACTGAGAGGAGATAAATATGCAGGAAAATAATAAAAGTATGAGAATAAAAACGGCTCTGGTTATTGCGGGAGCGTACATTTCATACAGTATTGGCGCTGGATTCGGAAGCGGTGTAGAGCTGATGCAGTTTTTTGGAGTGCATGGGGCAAGAGGATTTTTAGGGCTGGCGGTTACGGCAACTCTGGCCATTGCGCTGGTTTTTGTTCTGGCGCACGACTGTCGTACGTATGAATTGTCGGATATGAATATCATGTACAAGCACTATTGCGGGAAATACCTGGGAGTGTTAATAAGATGGTATGCGGTAATCATCATATTCGCGATTGCCGGCGGTATGATTTCCGGAGGCGCTGAAACGCTGAATACGACCTTCCATATTGACATGAGGATAGGGACAGTTGTAATGCTGATTGTAGTAGCGGTTACCGCTGCTATGGGATTGAAGAAACTGATTGATGTCCTGGGGATGATTGCTCCGGTTATTCTGGGCGCGGTATTGATTGTCTGTATAGCCAGTTATCTGGCGCCTTCGAACGGATTTGCAGAGGGCAATCAGATTTTGCAGGGTGATACCACATCCCTTCGTATCTCAAACAATATTATCTGGACAGGGATTTTGTCATTCAGCTACGCAATACTGGGGTCGGGCTCCTATATTTCTTCCACTGCTTCCCGTAATGATCTTAGTAATAAGGAAGTAATTATGGGGAATACCATCGGACAGGTTATTATGCAGATTTTCCAGGCGTTGATTTTATTGGCGTTTATTTTAAATGCCAGTACTGTTGTTGGCAGCGGTATTCCGGTTCTGGATCTTGCCAGAAGGCTTGGAAGCGGGTTCTCCCTGTTTTATGGAGTCATTCTGATGCTTGCGATTTATACAACCGCTACCGGTATGTGCTGGGTTGTATCGGCAAATCTGGTGAAAGAGGACAATAAGTGGTATAAGCCGGTGGTCGTTCTGGTCTGTGTCAGTGCTTATGCACTGTCTTTGGTTGGAACCTTTGCGGAGATTATGAACAAGGTTATGAGTATCAGCTCTTATGTGGGATTTGTCTTTGTAGCCTGTATTATTATCAGCAAGATTTACAGGGGAGTAAGCGGGAAAAAGGAATCAAAGACACAGAATATCGGAACTGAAAAGGAGTAAAGGGGCAGTTTTATGAAATTTAATGAAGCAGAAATACAGGATGTACGGCTTGAGCCTATGCGGCTTGGGAGATGGTGTGAAAAGTTTCCTGCATTCCACTATCCGGTGACGGAGAAGGAAGGCTGGCGGCGGGCAGTAAGAGAGAGAAATCCTCTCTGGTTATGTAACAGTACGGAGACTTTTAATTTCCAGCCGGATGTTATACCGGACAACAAGGCCAGGGGAGCTTTTAACGATGCATCTGTCTCCGATACGGAGAAGGGCGGAAAGGATATGTTTGGTGTTCCATGGGTTTATGTCCCCACAGCCGGAGGCTCTATGGAGGATCCGGATACCCCTCATCTGTTTGCGGATGCCAACGACTGGGAGCAATGTATCACCTGGCCGGATATTGAAACCTGGGATTGGGAGGGGTGTGCGCAGCGCAGCAGGAAGTACATGAAACCGGATAAATTTACCTATATTCCCCTGTTAAATGGGTTTGGCTTTGAGCGGCTGATTTCCTTTATGGGATTTGAAAACGCGGCAGTGGCAATTATTGATGAAGAACAGGAGGATGCCCTTCGGGCGCTTCTGGATAGGCTCTCTGATTTGGGCTGCCAGATCGTGGAGAAATGCTGTAAATATTTTGATGTGGACGGTTTTCTGGTTCATGATGACTGGGGCAGCCAGCGGGCGCCGTTTTTCTCCTTTGAAACAGCCCGGGATATGCTGGTTCCTTATATGAAGAAGCTGGTGGACTGCATACATGCTCATGGCAAAGTGGCGGAGCTTCACAGCTGCGGAAAGAATGAAATGCAGATTGAAAATTTCATTGCGGCCGGATGGGATATCTGGGTTCCTTCCCCAAATATCAATGATACCCAGATGCTTTTTGAGAAATACGGAGACCGCATTTGTATTGGGGTATACGCAGACCCTTATGACGCGGAGAAAGAGAATGAAACGGCAATCAGGGCCAAAGCAAGGGCATTTGCGGAAAGGGTGTGTAAGGATTCAGAAAAGGCTGGTGTTATAAATATAGCTTTTATGATGGATTACCCAGGCAGTGCTTATGTAGAGGAAATCTACAAGATCTCCCGGCAGATATATGGAGACAGGAAGTAATTGAGGTTGCAGAGGAGAAATGCTGTCAACGGATTGCGAATATGGAAATTACGAGGAGGATGTTATGAAGACAATAATTGCATCGAAGGATGCTCCGAATGCAATAGGGCCTTACGCACAGGCGATTTCGGTTGGTAACATAGTGTATACAAGCGGTCAGCTTGGCATTAATCCGGCCACAGGGAAGCTTGAGGAGGGTATTGAGGCCCAGACACATATGTCATTGAAAAACTTACAGGCCATTCTTGCTGAAAAGGGTATGACGTTAGATGATGTCGTAAAAACAACAGTGTTTGTAAAAAACCTGGATGATTTCACGGTTGTGAATCAGATATATGGCAATTATTTTACTGAATATCCGGCAAGAAGCTGTGTACAGGTGGCTAAGTTACCTATGGACGGACTTGTGGAAATAGAATGTATTGCCTGCAGGTAAAACGGATATTAGGAGGTTGTCAGACGGTTAGTGAAGGATGTGATTGGTGGATTTGCGCTAGGTGGCGGTTATGTGTTCTGAGATAGCGGTTCGGTAGGATGGGATAAAGAAATGCTTGGACGGTTAGATTGGATTCAGGACGAAGTACGCAAATATAGGCGAATCGTTATGAAACAAGAAATGATATTAATTTTCAGTCTAAAAATTTGAAATGCAATACGGCAGCCTGTTCAAGAAGCATAAATGGTACCCTTGGTATTCGGTTGATAGTCCGGATGCCAGGGGTTTTTTATGGTATGAAATTGCCGGGGATTGTT
>Ga0137306_102976_pt1 | contig 13267 bp, 7 predicted proteins | sample Inofroosms_March_FD_97187 | JGI IMG/M metagenome (GOLD analysis project Ga0137306, IMG submission 97187) | Mouse cecal microbial communities from Vienna, Austria - N-Acetylneuraminic and N-Acetylglucosamine D2O microcosms_March | ecosystem: Host-associated > Mammals > Digestive system > Large...
CCACGCGTTGATCGGGGAGAACGGAGCCGGAAAATCAACTTTGATGAAGGTGCTTTCCGGGGTATACAAACCGGATGCGGGAACCGTGAAGATCGACGGGAAAGAGGTTGTGATCAAAAGCCCGCGTGACGCGATCGACAAGGGAGTGGCTATTATTTATCAGGAGCTGAGCCTGGTTCCCGAGCTGGATGCCGTAAAAAATGTCATGCTTGGGCAGGAGAAAAATTTCTGCCGGATCATCAAAACTCAGGAGGAAAATGAATTTGCCGGGAAGTATCTGGATTATGTGAGCAGGGGCTCCCTTGCGAGCTACAAAACGCCGGTGAAAAAACTGAGCGTCGCGCAGCAGCAGATGGTGGATATTGCAAAAGCGCTGTCCTACCAGACCAGGATCATCATTATGGATGAACCGACGGACAGCCTGACAAACAGCGAGATCGAGGTTTTATTTGAAATTGTGAGGAAATTAAAGGCGGATGGGATCACGGTGATCTATATATCCCACCGCCTGGAGGAGCTTTTTGCGCTCTGCGACCGTGTCACGGTGCTTCGGGACGGAAAATATATTGCGGATGAAAATATCCGGGATATTGATAAGGACTGGCTGATCAGCAAAATGATCGGCCGGGATCTGAAGGATACCTTCCCGCCCCGGCACAGGATCAGGAGTACGGAAGTGGTGCTGGAGGCGGAAGGGCTGACGGGGGAGCGCTTTGAAAATATATCGTTTCAGCTGAGAAAAGGGGAGATCCTTGGGCTGTCGGGCCTGGTCGGAGCCGGACGGACCGAAGTGCTCCGGGCAATCTTCGGGGCGGATAAGCTTCAAAAAGGGAAGGTGACTATCTTTGGGAAAGAGGCAGATATCAGCCATCCAAGTAGGGCATTGAAGTACGGCCTCGGATTTGCCACCGAAGACCGGAAGACGCAGGGGTTGTTTTTGAACCATGATATCAAAGACAATATCGCGGCCGCGGCATTAGATAAGATTTCCAAGGCCGGGTTTGTCAGCGGGGCAAAGGAAAAGAAGATGACGGAAAAATATTTTCAGGAGCTGAGGGTCGTGGCGCCGGATACCGGGAAATTATGCCGGTTCCTGTCAGGCGGGAATCAGCAGAAGGTGGTTCTTGCAAAGTGGCTCGCTTCGGAATGTAAAATCCTGTTTTTGGATGAGCCGACCAGGGGGATCGACGTTGGGGCCAAGTATGAGATTTATCTGCTGATGGACAGGCTGGTGCAGGAGGGAGTCAGCATTATTATGATTTCCTCCGAAATGCCGGAGGTCATGGGAGTGGCAGACCGGATCCTGGTGATGCATGAAGGGGTACTGACCGGGGAGCTGTCCCAGGAGGAGTTTTCGGAAGAAGGCATCATGAAATTAGCCAGCGGCGAGAAACTATGAGAATTAATATAGAAAGGAAAATACAATGGGATATAAAGAAACGTTGTTAAACCCGATCAAAATCGGAAACAGAGAGTGTAAAAACCGTTTTTTTGCGCAGCCGATGGAATGTGTGGATTCTGACGAGGAGGGGAATCCTGCGGACCTGACTTATCAGCGATATGAAAAGCTGTATCAGGGCGGGTTTGGACTGGTGGATCTGGAGGCGATTACGGTTACGAACGAATCCAGGGCAAGAAAGACGCAGCTTGAAATTATGCCGCGTTCCCAGATTATCCGCCCGTTTAACGATCGCGACTGGAAATACGGCGGCTCCTGGGAAAGGAGGGCGCAGTGGGCATATGACCTGCAGGAGAGGATCGCGAAAGCGGTGAATGACAAGAATTTCCTGATAGGCTCTAAGATGTCCATGTGGGAAGGGCATCCGGGCGGATTTGGCTCCGCGGGACCGGAGTCCCCGCTTATGGATATGACGGAACCGCTTGATTTGATCAAAGGGTTGGAGGAGCGCGGGGCAAGCTACTTCATCGAGTCACTTGGAAATGTACACAGCGCGATGAATTATATGGAAGCGCTGTCGGACGCGCCGGAGCTTTCCTACCTGCATATTTATTTTTCAGACATGATGAAAAAGGTTCTCAAACCCGAGACAGTGGTCATTGGTTCCCATTTTTCGCCGTTCAGGGGGAAGAAGAACAAGCTTCTGTCCGTGGATCCGGAGAAATCATCGCTCTTCGCAATGGGGGCGCATTGTATCGAGGAGGGGATCATGGATATGGTGGGGCTCGGCAGGCAGTCCTTTGCCGATCCGCTCACTCCCTTAAAGCTCATGGAGGGCAGAGAGGATGAGATCAAGTATTGTACCCAGTGCATGAACTGTGAAGAGCTGATGATCCGTCAGCAGCCGGTGGGATGCGTGGCATTCAATAAGATTTACACGGAAAAATTTGTGGAGACACGGAAAAAATTCGGCAAGCTCTCGGAGCTGCATACCTGACCGCAGGCTGCGGACAAGGCGGATTTGGAACAGAAAACAGAATAAAAATGAGAGGATGGGCTGCGGTTTTCCGGCCGGTGAACCGCAGCCAAAGACAGACATTCAGGAAGGTGGATTATAATTATGAAGGAATACAGGAAAGATATTTTAACAATGAAGGATATTGTGATTGACGAATCCGAATTATAAGAAGCGGAAAAGCAGGCGTAAAAAATGATTTGTCTCCCCCGGATAGAACTGTTATAATAAAAATATAGCTGGAAAAATTTTTGTTGTATATTTTCAAAAGATATAGTAAACTATGCCTAAGCAGCAAATTTTATATTTTACTGACCCGATATTATGATTCGCCCGTCAAAAGGTTTTACTTCCTTTGCTGGCTGATTTTACGAACCTTCGTGCCATAATATTTGTCAACGATGCGACTTATTGCAGCACGAATCTTCAAAGATCATCCCAGCATGGGAAGTGGATTTTTTGGCAGGCGATTTTCACTATACGGCGTAAAAAACAGATGAAAGGACTGCGGATATTGTATCAATGTCACCCAGAAGAGAAACACAGGAAAGGAAAACAAAAATGGGCGCAAAGAAAAAAATACTCTATTTGTTTCTGGCAGTCTGCTTTATGTGGATCGTTCAGCCGGAAACGGTATCTGCAGACGGCGGGATCCGGGTAAACGGAACCGATATTCTTCAAGCGGCGGATCAGACCATACCGTGCGGAAGCGGTACGGCAAAGTATGATCCAGCTACAAAAACGTTGACGCTGAATCATGCGGAAATCACCGGGGACAATGTTGGAAAAGCTCTTGTAAATGGAATTGATATTAACGAACAGGGAGTCACCGTAGAATTGGTCGGGCAGAACTTGATCACAGCATGCAGAGGAATCGGAAGCAGCTATCCATTTCTCTTAAAAGGAATCGGCGGCGGAAGCCTTGCAGTCAACGCAAGTAAAAATGATGAGTCCGGTACACTTTTCTGCAGCGGAATCAACATAGATGGCGGCGGACTGACTGTACAGGATGCAAATCTACAGTTTACAGTAAGTGGTTTAAGTGCGAATGTCAGCGGGTATGGGCTTTACATTAACGGGGGCGAAAATCGGATCAGTAATTCTAATATAGTGATTGATATGATGTCTGCCTTTGATACGGATACGAAAAGCATAGGCATCAATGTATACGGTGAAGCATCACTTACGATATCAGATAATTCAAGTATTATTATGAACAAGGTGGATATGGGAATTAATATGGGCGGGGGAAATCTGACGATTTCCGGCAGCAGGCTCGCGGTTCCCGATGCAGACGTATCTGCAATATCCTGTAATAATCTGGAGATTCTAAATGGATCTGATGTGACAGCAATTGCAAATAGCAGAATAGCACTGCAAGCAAACGTAAATATTACGATTTCCAATTCCACGGTCAATGCGGAATCAGCACAGTCGAATAGTATCCGGTGTAATAACTATGCAGCCATAGAGTCCTCAAATGTAACTGCCAAAGGATATTGGCCGGCCCTTTTCCTGCCGAAGGATACTGTGATCAAAGATTCTGTCATAGAAGCAGAATCAACAGCTGACGTCGGTATTTACTGTAAAGAAGGGAATCTTGAAGTTACAGGCTCTGAGGTAACGTGTACATCAAAACCGGGCTGGAAAGGAATTTTTATAGAAGGAAACCTGACAATGACGGATTCCAAGGTTGTTTCTCCCGCAGAATCCGGCGTATCCGGAATCCATGCCAACGGCGATATCACCATTACCAGGGGAACGACAGAGATCGGAGCGGGAAGCATTTCCTCCGGAAATAATATTCACATCGGCGGCATCATCACCTCCAATGGGGTGCCGTCCTATGAAAATATAACGAGCAATAATGCAAATGGACAGGTTACCTTTTTAGACGCGGATTACAGCGCGGTGGACGAGGCGATCGCAAAGGCAAAAGCGCTGAACAAGGCGGACTATATCAATTTTGATACAGTAGAGGCTGCGGTTAATGCGGTTGTTCGGGGAAAGGATGTCCGGGAGCAGGACGTTGTGGATGGATATGCGTCGGCGATCGAAGCTGCGATTGCCGGATTAAAACCTCTGCCCGCCGTATCGGTCATTGAGGGTGCGGACCAAATGTTTGTGATCGGCAAAAATAAAGGCGTTACCATCAAGGCAGATGGAGATTTCAGTAAATTTGCCGGAGTGTCGGTGGATGGAACTGAGATCGCGAAAGAACATTACACGGCTGCGGCCGGCTCTACGATCATCACTCTAAAGCCGGAATACCTGAAAACACTGACAGCCGGAAAGCATACGGTGGCAATCCGTTTTACGGACGGTCTGGCCCAGACGACATTGACGATTCAAGAGGAAGGATCAGGAAATCCATCCGAAAAACCGGATGACCCTTCTGAAAAACCGGATAACCCTTCCGAAAAACCGGATAACCCTTCTGAAAAACCGGATAACCCTTCTGAAAAACCAGACAATCCATCTGAAAAACCAGATGACCCGTCAGATGAAACCGGGCAGCAACCGCCCAAGGATCCATCCCAGAACCAGACACAAAAACCGGCTCAAAAGCCTTCTCAGAGTCAGGGAAATTCGGAGAGCTCTCCTAAAACAGGCGACAATACGCCGGCCGTGTGGCTGCTCACCTTTGCGGCCGTTTCCGCAGCAGGATTGGCAGCAGGAAAACGCTGGGGGCAGTGAAAAACTTATCCATGTGAAATATTTACAGAGAAAAGGTGCCTGTACGAGTTCGAATCTGGAATCGTACAGGCGCGGCAGTAAAAGCCGCAGCATTACATTGCGGCCATGCAGGCGGGAAAATTCGTTACAGGTCACATCTTGACCAAGCGTGACATGTAACAAAAACTCCTCGCGCGGAACAGAAAATCTCTGCGCAGGGAGTTTTTTATCAAAAGCTGTTTGGTCACTTCCCGTCTCTCCCCCTGATCAGCAGATGATCAAAGCAGATCTGAGAAAACAGAGTCGTTTTTTCCGCAACTTTTTCAATATCTTCCGTACATTGCTCCGATAACCATTTCTCAAAAACCGCATAAAATCCCGAGGCATAAAAAAGAAGCATATCGTCAAATTCATTTTCACTCATGTGCTCCGGAAGCTGATAATTCTGCAGGGTCTTGATCTTGAAAAGCTGCAGGACCTTCCGGTTGACCTTCTGCCAGAAATCATACCGGTTATTTTTTAACAGGAGAAGGGACAGCAGCTCCTTCTGGTCATAAATATATTCCAGGATCATCCGTGTCACCTGACTGGGCGCGATCGAATGCCGGGAGATCTCTTCCGCCAGCCGGTCAAATTCTGCCAGGCAGTCCAGTCAATTGCTTTTTGTTTCAGCAGGCCGAGAAAAATCTGTTTGATCGTATGCTTTGTTTTTCTCGGCCGGCGGTCCGGTTTTTTCATCTTGATCTCCATTCCGCCGCCGTTTTGCCGGCGGCTTAAATTATCTATGATCCGCAACCGTGCAGGCGGATATATTTCCAGAACAAGTTTATCGACAATTCAGACAAAAATGTTGATTAATCAACAATAGAACAGGATTGTTGATTGTCTGGAAAATCCAGTTGTTATATGATGAACATAATCATTCGGAACAGCTATACCTTAACATAATCGGAAGCTGAAAACAAGATTACACTATTCTGGCTGGCCGATAAACTGTAAAAAACAAGAAAACGAGGAGAAATCATCATGAAAAATTACATGGATCTGACAGGAAGAGTTGCGGTCGTAACGGGGGCATCCTCCGGACTTGGCTACGAGTATTGCAAAGCCTTTGCGGAAAACGGCGCGAAGGTGGCTGCATTTGCAAGGCGAAAAGAGAAGCTGGAAACGCTCAAAGGGGAAATTGAAGCCATGGGCGGGGAATGTCTGCCGGTTCCGTGCGACGTGGGAGACGAGGCCCAGGTCGTGGCAGGGGTGCGGTCTGTCATTGATACATTTGGAAAAGTAGATATCCTGGTGAACAATGCCGGAATGATGGCGTACTGCCCGACGGTGGACCTTTCTCTGGACCAGTGGCAGAAGGTGGTGGACGTCAGCCTGACAGGGTATTTCCTCATGGCAAGGGAATGCGCGAAAAATATGATTCAAAACCAGTACGGCCGCATCATCAACACCGCGTCCATGTACGGACACATCGCGGCGATGAACCACCCCATCCTTGCCTACAACGCGACAAAGGGGGCAGTGCCGAACTTCACAAGGTCACTGGCGCAGGAATGGGCGAAGTACAACATTACCGTAAATGCCATCGGCCCGGGAGAATTTCCGTCGGAAATGATGCGGTTCGACGAGGCGGCGCTGGAAGAACTGAAAAAGAGATGCCCGCTCGGCAGGCCCGGAAAGATTGAAGAGCTGTGCGGACAGCTGCTGCTGTTCGCGTCGGAGAACTGCGCCTACACCACCGGACAGACGATCTATATTGACGGAGGGTGGACAGCGGTCTGACAGTATGACATACGGCCGGACCAGGGGGAATATCGTTACGATTCGCAGCCGTCAGGCCGTCAATTGTAACGAAAAAGCCCTTGCTCCGGTTTTGCTGTTGGCGGTTATGGATTGATCACCGTTATGATATCCGCCTCTTCCGCCATATCCGCTGCTCTATATTCAATAAAAAGATAGCCCTCCCCGTCCAGAGCATATCCCATCCTCAGCGCAGCGTCGGGCTCTGCATAGCTGCTCACGTATCTTTCCAGCGCGGTTCCGTCCTCGGCCTCCAGATGCTGGCCGGCCAGATCCATCGAGAATCCGTTCTGCTTCGTGACCATCACACGGTAATCCGCGTCCGCGATCCCGTAGAGCTCCTTATCGATGGCCAGACAGTAATCATTTTTCAGGACATATCCGTCCCCGAGCCGGAAGCTGACCGCCTTTTCCTTTTCCTCTTCGGTGAGGTCGAGAGAATCGGGATTTTCTGTCTTTACCATGCTTCCGGTGCCCCATGCCGGGTCCGTCTCAAATGCCTGCCCTCTGAGGGTGCTTTCCGCTCCGTAGATCCCTTCTCCCATGGAAATGACCGGCTGCATATACATGCCGCTGGAAATATTCAGGATTTTTTCATCCTCCGGGGGTAGATTCACATACCACCCCGTGAGCATCAAAAAGGACATCAGCGGTTCCATTCCAAGAGTCCCATGTACATCCCTCAAGACATAGATCCCGCTCCGTTTTCCCTCCGCCTGCTCTGTTTTTTCCTGAAAAAATTTTTTCGGCAGTATGACTCCGCGGATCTGGAGCTGATAATCAGCGGCTCCCTGCCGGAGCGCCGCCTGTAAATCGGGATCCTCCGTATCATCCGTAAGCGCAAACCGTTCGCGCATGGTCTCCACCTCCGGATCGGGAAGATAGTAGTCACAGAGCCCGTTCAGAGAGCAGTAGTCGGATATAAGAAACGAGGTCATGACTCCCGGTGCGTTGGTGCGCTCCTTGGTCTCCTGCCGGATAAACGCGTCAAAATCGCCTTCATATTTTGTATGGAAAAAACCGTTCTCCAATCCGCCTGACAGGCTGTCGGAAAACGAGGAATCCCAGAACAGCCGTCCCTCCTCATGACCGGTCAGGGCATTCAGCCTTTTTTCAAACGCGTCCTTGATCTCCGATTCCTGGAGATTGTCAAAGCAGGCAAATGTGCCTTCCGCTTCTTCGATATCCCGCATGGCATAGGCAATGATATTTCCGGATTCCGGTTCACGGACCTCAAAGGAATCGATCCGGTCCTCATTGCTGCCGATAAGCTGTATCTTTTCCGTTTCAAGCTCTGCCGCCGTATAATCTGAAACACCATATTTTTCATTCAGATATTCTGCCGCAAGCACAGAGACGCCGCCCTCTGTTACAGATTCCTGATGCAGGCCCGTCATTGCCAGGAGAAAAAACGCGGCGGCCAGCGCTGCCGGAATGCCGATCCATTTTCTCCGTCTCTCGGCTTTCCTGTGCAGAAGGGGAATCTGCCCGGAACAATATTTTACGATCTCCATGGCCGCCAGCGCCCGGTCGCTGTCCCCCATCTCGGCATAGAATCTTAACCGGGAATTCATGTTCGTCATGATCAGAAAGAATACTTTTTCGGAAAGCGCATTCTCCCGGATCACTTCCAGCAGGATCAGCAGAATCTCCTCATCCTCATCCTCGTCCATCGTGAGATCTGTGTCAAAAAACTGCTGCCACGCCTTTACCGCCTTTGGCCACCGCAGGCTGACAAGCTCCCGGAGCTTTTGGCGCATGAACTGTTCATGCAGATGCTTCTTCCGCAGCCATTGTTCCTGCGCTTCCTGAAAAAATGTACCGTATGCCGCGTTGGAGGATACAGAGAACGGTTCTCCTGCCGACGTCTCTGTTTCCGCCGCCGCCCTGGGCGCGTCTCCGCCGGAGAAAGCATTATCAGCCGATCCTGTTGCGTCTCCGCCGGAGAAAGCATCTCCTTCCGCTTCGGTTACGTTTTCATCGAAGTAGGTCTCTCCTGCAGTTCCAGAGCCGCCTCCGCCCGCAAAGCCATCACCAGCCGCTCCCATAGCGGCTCCTCCTTTTCCAACTCTGCCGCTGCCGTATTCATTTTCCAGAAGCTCCTCCGCCGTCTGCGCATACTCCAGGGCCGTCTGGTATGCCCCATAGAGTTTCTCCCATTCCGCCGGATGCTCCTCCGGGTGGTACTGCTTCGCCATCAGGGCATATGCTTTCTTGATCGCCCTCGTGTCCTTTGTCGCCTCGATTCCTAAGATGTCAAATGCCCGTCGTACCATTTCAGATCTTCCTCCTCAGCCATAGAATCTGCTCCTTCCCCAAACGGATCTGCTCCTGAATCTGGTTCATACCAGGAACTGTCATTCTCCAGGCACTGCCATGCATCCGCAAATGTATCCAGATACCGGTTCGCGCGTTCAAAAAAATCCGCGATATACTTTCGCTGCTTCCGGATTTTATACGGATCCTGCTCCTGGTTCACCAGATATTGAAAATACTGGATCCGCCTTCCGATCTCTTCCCGCAGCTCCCCGGTAGTCTGGGCAAAAAGCCGTTCTCCCCAGGCGATCAGCATCTGGTTCTCCTCCTCATTCGCGGGAAGAGAATGAAGCTGCTCCAGATCCCCCAGATACTGTTCCAGCTCTGCCGGATCAAGGGTATACGTTCCGGTGGTGATCACCTGCCTCGCCTGCTTTCCGGTGGAATCCACCTTCACATCTACGATCAGGATCCCATTGATATCATAGGTATAGCATACCGCTATGGATTCCTGTCCTTTCAGGGCCATGGGAACATCCACACAGAGCTCCCCCAGATAAATATTTTCGTCTGCATAATAGGCTTCTCCCTGATACACATCGATCTTCACAGACTTCTGAAAATCCTTCGCAGTCTGAAAACGCTGTTCCTTTCTGCAGGGCAGCACACTGTTGCGGTCAATAATGGGCGCCATGATGGAGCGCCGGGCATCCGCCTCATTATAGACTCCGGTGCCCAGGGTAAAGGGACAGATATCGGTCAGGAGAAGGTCCTTTACCTCCTCCCTACGCTCTTTGATCCCGGCATACACGCCCACTCCCGCGGCGATCATATGATCCGGGTCCATCACCGTCATCTGTCCGTAGGGCAAGAAATGCCGCAGGTATTGCTGGACCGTCGGCATCTTGCAGGAGCCGCCTGCCAGTACGACCTTGGAGATCTCCAGCCGTTCCTTCTGCCCGTCATTCAGCACGGCTCTTACGGGAACAAGCATCCTGTGGAACAGAGGCATGGAGATCTGGATCAGCTTCTGGTTCGTCAGTTCCATCTGCCCCTGGAACTCCCCGTCCGTAACGGTCATGACCGTCTGCTCTGTTTCGGACAGCATGCACTTTGCCTGTGCCGCGCGCCTTAAGATCACATTCTGTCTCTGGGGGGACAGCGCATCGAAGCAGAGGCCATGTTCCTTGCAGAACTGCTCTGCGACGGCACGGTCAAAATCACTTCCCCCAAGGCGGTTATCGCCGCTTACCGACACGATCTCGACCACATTGTCAAAGCAGTCCACCAGCGACACATCCAGAGTCCCGCCGCCGAAATCGAAGACCAGCAGAGTCTCATCCTCCTCAGCCTGCCCCTTTCCTCCGGTGCTCCGGCATGCCAGCGCGGCGGCGGAGGGTTCATTTACGATCCTTTCCACATGAAGCCCCGCCAGAGCCCCCGCATCCTTGGTGGCCTTTCTCGCCATATCATTAAAATATGCCGGCACACTGATGACTGCTTCTTTGATCTCCGTACCCAGATACCGCTCCGCGTCCTCCTTCAGCCTGCGGAGCACCAATGCCGAGAGCTCTTCCGGACGATACTCCCTGCCGCCGAGAGCATAGGTCTTTTCCGTCCCCATAAACCGTTTGAACAACGCGGCCGTGTGCTCCGGATGGGAGGTCAGCCGTTCCTTCGCGATCTTCCCGACGTATACATGCCCTTCCTCATCAATACTTACGATACTCGGTGTCAGATATTCCCCCAATGAATTCGGGATCAGTCGGCTCCGCCCATCCTGCCAGACGGAAACCAGGCTGTTGGTAGTACCGAGATCGATCCCAATGATCCTTTCCATAGCGATACCTCTGTCCTTATGCTTTCTTTGAGAACTGCAGGAAAAAAACTGTGCAGACAAGCAAGACACATAAGTAATGTTCCTACAGTTCCTTATTATAAAATATAGATTGCCTTCATCATAGCATAAACCAAATACGAAAACAATGAAGGTCTCTTTTTTGCGCGGCATGTTCAATGGATTGCTAAAATCTATGGCCTGGCCCAAAAATGTAAACTTAAGCTAAAATTAAGCCCGCCCCCGCTTGTATCCGCTCTCTGTAAGAAATATAATATAGATTGGAAAACTCTCCTGCGCCCATCTCACAAATCTGGCGCAAGGAGTTTTTGGGAATGCTCATAGAGATACGGAGGTGCAAAATGAACCCGATCCCCGCCCAAAAAACAGATTATAAAATCATGCTTGTGGATGATGAGCCCGACATCCTGGACCTGCTCGAGAAGGCTCTCAACATAGAAGGCTACTACAACATTATCAAAATAGAAGACGGACAGACCGCAGTCCAGCTCTGCCGTAGGACCTCCCCGGACATCATCATTTTAGACGTGATGCTTCCCGATCTGGACGGATATGAGGTCTGCAGACAGATCCGCGCCTTTTCCCATTGCCCGATCTTATTTTTATCTTCCAAAAATGACGAACTGGACAAGATCCTGGGTCTTTCGGTGGGCGGGGATGATTACGTGGCAAAGCCGTTCAGCCCGAAGGAGATCGCGTATCGGGTCAAGGCGCAGCTCCGGCGGGCCGCGTATCAGCAAGATCCGTCGGAGAAGGAGCTCATAAAAACAGGGGAATTGGAAATTGACGTGGAGGGCTGCAGGGTCACAAAAGGCGGCAGCCCCATAGAACTGACCGCGCGGGAATTTGAAATCCTGCGGTATCTGGCGGAAAATCAAGGCCGGGTCATCAGCCGTGAACGCTTATATGAAACCATCTGGGGCGAGGACAGCTTCGGGTGCGACAATACGGTCATGGTGCATATCCGGCATCTGCGTGAAAAAATAGAGGACGATCCCGCGGCGCCCCGATACATCATCACGATGAAAGGATTAGGCTATAAGCTGGTGGATCCTTATGAAGAATAAAAGCGATCTCAATCTGTTTTTTCGTTCGTTCGGCATTGTCGTGATTGTGATCTTCGCGGCCATTGCAGCGGGGATCGGCCTGTTTTATTATGTGTTCGCGATTCCGGCGCGGGAGGGACTCAGCCTGGCCTCATGGCCAGACGTGTATACAGACAATTTTTCCCTTCAGCTTGAAGAAGAACAGGGAGAGCTTAAAGTAAAAGAATTCGGGATTGAAGATCTGGACCGGTATGGCTTATGGCTGCAGGTGATCGATGAAAACGGGCAGGAGGTTTTTTCACACAATAAGCCGGAGAACTGTCCCAACAGCTATACGGCCTCCGAGCTTCTGGCATTCGGTACGAACGTTTACGATAATGATAACAGGGTTTTTGCGGGAAATTATGAAGGGGCAGAGAAAACCTACGGTTACTTTATCGGTTTTCCCTATGCGGTCGGAAAGCATATGCTCTACTACAACGGAGAACATGTCAGCCGTCTTTCCCCCGTGATCCGTGCAGGGATCGCATGCGTTTCCTGCGCCGTATTTTTGTTTACATTAGCTTATGTATTCTGGCTTTCCAGGCATCTGGGAAAGATCACAAAGGGCATCCGGGATGTCAGCCGGCGCGCCTATACGCCATGCTCAGCGGGCGGCGTATTCGGCGAGGTCTATGCGGCTCTGAGTGAAATGGACACGGAGCTCCGCCGCAGTGATCAGTTGCGGATAGATACGGAGAGAGTCCGCAGAGAATGGATCACGAATATTACACATGATGTAAAAACACCCCTGTCTCCCATCAAGGGATATGCGGAGCTGCTTGCGGAAAATCAGATTTCGGAAAGCAGTGAGGTGCAGGAATACGGAAAGATCATTTTGAAAAATGCGGTCTATACGGAGAATCTGATCAATGACCTGAAACTGACCTATCAGTTCGAAGCGGGCGTGATCCCCCTGTCTTTGCAGGAAATACATCTCGTGCGCTATATCAGGGAACTGGTCATAGATCTGATCAACGATCCTGCTTTTAAAAAACGTGAGATCGAGTTTGAAAGCGCGGAAGATGAGGTTGCTGTCCAGATTGACAGCAGGCTGTTCCGCCGTGCGGTGGGAAATCTGATCATCAACGCGCTTACGCATAATCCGCCGGAAACAAAGGTATTTATCCGTATCGAAAGAAGCGGACAGGGCCGGGTATCGATCCTTTTGCGGG
>Ga0137306_102978_pt1 | contig 13261 bp, 11 predicted proteins | sample Inofroosms_March_FD_97187 | JGI IMG/M metagenome (GOLD analysis project Ga0137306, IMG submission 97187) | Mouse cecal microbial communities from Vienna, Austria - N-Acetylneuraminic and N-Acetylglucosamine D2O microcosms_March | ecosystem: Host-associated > Mammals > Digestive system > Large...
TATTTTCTTCCTCGGTTACAGCGAAAGAAAATACCATTAGCCATCTTTTTTCTTTTTTTTAATGGATAAATTTCAATGGGCACTCACCCCCTTTCTTCCCTTCTGTAAGATAATTCCTGCAAATCCGCTTACTTCAGTAATCGTTCAGTTTAGTTTCCTGCCAGTTGATTTTGTCTCCCAAAGTATCTATCCGCTCTATTGTATAGATCCTTGTTCGTTTGATACAATAACAGTACTTAAGGAGGTACCAACCATGTTCCAATTACATTTATCAGAAAACCTCATCCGCCTGCGCCGGGATCGGAAGATCACCCAGGAGGAGCTTGCGGATTTTATCGGCGTAACCAAGGCGGCGGTCTCCAAGTGGGAAAACGCCCAGACCACACCGGACATCCTGCTGCTGCCCCGGCTGGCCTCATTTTTTGATGTGACCATCGACCGGCTGCTGGGCTATGAAGCGCAGCTCTCCCGGGAACAGATCCGGCGCTGCTATATGGAGCTCTGTCAGGATTTTGCGAACCTTCCCTTCTCGGAGGTTTGGGAAAAGATGCGCTCCACGGCCCATCGCTACTACTCCTGTTATCCGCTTTTGCTGCAGCTCTGTGTCCTGTACCTGAACCATTTTATGCTGGCGGAAACCAAAGAGGACAGCCGGGAGATGCTAAAAGATGCCCTGCGGCTCTGCAGCCGGATTCTGGAAGGATGCCGGGATACGGGAATCTGCGCCGATGCCGCGGTCGTCAAGGCCATGCTCCATCTGCAGCTGGGCGTCCCCTCAGAAGCCATCGAACTTCTGGAGCCGACGGCGGACGTAAACCATCTCTCACTTCAGAGCAGCGCAGGAGCCTTGCTGATCCAGGCGCACCTGATGTCCGGCAATACAGAAAAAGCCAGGGATTACGCCCAGGTCAGACATTATCTCCATCTGCTGGATCTGGTCAGCGATGCAATCCAGCTTCTGCTCACAAATGCAGAAGACTTCAAACGGTGCAGGGAAACCATGAGGCGCACACAGGGAATCATAGACCTCTGTCAGCTGGAGCATCTGCACCCGAACCTGGCGTCCCAGTACTACTACCAGGCCGCCGTCACCTATGCGGGAAACGGGGATCCAGCGCACGCCCTGGAAATGCTCCAAAGGTTCGAACATTGCGTCAATTCCCTTTTGAGTCAGGAGCGCATCGTGCTTCACGGGGATGACTATTTTGACCGGCTGGAACAATGGATGGAACAGCTTCCCCTGGGCGATGGAGCGCCCCGCAACAAAGCCTTTGTCAGACAAAATGCCGCAGGGGCGCTGTCCCACCCTGCTTTTTCAAAACTGAAAGAAACGCCGGAATTTCGCAGTCTGTATAAACGCCTGTCGGAAGACTAGAGCTGCATTCATCCATTTGGAACGGCAGACAGAATTGCCGTCTGACTTTTGCGGAAGCGGGTCAGTCTGCGGACTGACGTTTGTCCATCTGAACCATATATTTATCCATCTGAATTATATTTTTTTGAAAGGAGTCATTCAAAATGCCTGATCTTATCTACGAAATACTGCCATTTATCATCCCATTGGCCATTGCAGAATTTGCGCTGCTGGCCTATACCATTTACCATATCCTGACCCACACCACTTATAAGCGGGGAAACCGCGCCCTGTGGCTGACGGTTGCCGTGATCGGGATGCAGTTTATCGGCCCGGTCCTGTATTTTCTGCTGGGAAAGGAGGACGGCTGACATGGATATGCTGACCCTTTCCCATGTAAAAAAACGTTTTTGGGAAAAGGAGGTTCTGCAGGATGTCAGCTTTTCCGTCCCGGAAAATACGGTATTCGGCTTCGTGGGGCAAAACGGCGCAGGCAAGACCACGGCCATGAAGCTGATCCTCGGGCTTCTCTCCTGCGACGAAGGCAGGATCACGGTCAACGGCTCGGCCGTTCGTTACGGCAATACACACACAAACCGGTTTATCGGCTATCTGCCGGATGTACCTGAATTTTACTCCTACATGACGCCGGCGGAATACCTGGCCTTCTGCGGTGAAATCACAGGCATGCCGAAACCAGAAACAAAAAAGCGGGCTGCCGAGCTGCTTGCCCTTGTGGGACTGGAGCAGGAACGCCGCCGGATCAAAGGTTTTTCCCGGGGAATGAAGCAGCGGCTCGGCGTCGCCCAGGCTCTGATGAACCGCCCCAGGCTGCTGATCTGCGATGAGCCGACCTCCGCCCTGGACCCTGCCGGGCGGAAGGAACTGCTGGATATCCTGGTGGCGGTAAAAAAAGAGACGACCGTGCTTTTTTCCACCCATATCCTGTCGGATGTGGAGCATATCTGCGATGAACTGGCATTTCTCCATGAGGGCCGGATCGCGCTTAAAGGAACACTGGAAGAGGTGCGGAAGATCCGCAGAACCGCTGCGGTGGAGCTGGAAATGGAGCACGCCCGGGATGCCGGACTGCTGCTCCGGGAATGTCCGTTTCTCCAAAGGCTGGGGCACAATCTCCTGCTGCTTCGCGAGCCTGAGCATCTGCCGGAGGTTCTCGGCCGGATCGCAGAGAAACGGCTTTCCGTCCTGCGGGTGGAACGGATGGAGCCTGCACTGGAGGATTTATTTATGGAGGTGATCGGAAAATGAGGGCATTTTTGAAAAAAGAATGGATGGAGCTGGTTCGTACCGGACGGCTGCTGCTCCTGCTTTTGATATTTATTTTATTCGGGATCATGAATCCGGCCATTGCCAAGCTGACACCCTGGATGATGGAGATTATGGTGGAACAGCTTGCCGAATCCGGTCTCGCCCTCACCGCCGTCACCGTGGACGCCATGACCTCCTGGACCCAGTTTTACAAAAATATCCCCATGGCGCTGGGAGTGTTTGTCCTGCTGCACAGCGGAATATTTACGACGGAATATCAGAAGGGGACGTTAATCCCGGTGGTCACAAAAGGACTCTCCCGCCCCAGGATCGCGGCGGCAAAGACGATCCTGCTGCTGGGAACCTGGACCGTCCTGTTTTTTCTCTGTTACGGGATCACTTACGGATACAATGCGGTTTTCTGGGATAACGGCATTGCCCGGTTTCCTCTGCTGGGCGCTGTGTGCTGCTGGCTGTTCGGCGTGTGGGTGCTTGCCTGGATGCTGCTCTTTTCCATAGCCGCAGATACCAGCACCCAGGTGCTCCTTGGAACCGGCGGGGTGGTTCTCGGCATATATGTGCTGAGCCTCTTTCCCAAGCTTGGAAACGTTCTCCCGGTGAAGCTGCTGGACGGGATGAGCCTGCTGTCCGGAAACGCCTTCCCCAAAGATTATTATGCAAGTATGGGGATTGCCTGCGCGATGGCGGCTGTCTGTCTGCTGCTGGCAGTCTCCTGCTTTAACCGGAAAAATCTGTGAGCACCCACAAGTGTGAACAGAGAGCTGTTTTTCGCCTCTTTTGGGGGATTCTACCGCTGGTCGATTGCCTTTTTTCCGAAAAATGATTAAAATAAAGCCAGATCAATCCAAGAAAGCAGGTGTCGTCATGTTTGAAATTGATAAACCGGCCTTTGGGGAATTTCTGGCCAAGCAGCGGAAGGCCAAAGGCTACACACAGAAAAATCTGGCTGAAAAAATATTTGTGTCGGATAAAGCGGTAAGCAAATGGGAACGGGGGCTGAGCATGCCCGATATCTCCCTGCTCATCCCTTTGTCCGAGATCCTGGGCATTACAGTAACCGAGCTGCTGGAAGGCCGGAAGCTCGACCATGCTTCCGAAATGGATGCGGATCAGGTGGAAATACTGGTCAAAAAAGCGCTTTCTTTTTCCGAGGACAGTCCCGAACGAAAAAAAGAACGCCTGAAACATCATGCGTTCTTTTTCGGCTGCTGTACGGCGGCTGCCGTATTGGAGATATTTCTGATCTTCCTCGGCCTGTCCGTCAGCGCAGCAGACCTTGTTTCCCTGTGTATGCCCATCCTATTGTTTGAGATCCTCAGCCTGAGCCTGGGAGTCTATGCGTGGTTTTTTATAAAAGAACGGCTGCCCGCATACTATGATGAGCATGAGATCTATACCTATCACGACCGCGGGTTTACCCTGACGTTATTCCGGACAGGCTTAAACAACAGCAACTGGCCGTATGTTGTAAAATCCCTGCGGATCTGGTCGGCAGCCACCATAGTCTTTATGCCCCTGCCCTCTGTACTGCCCCTTCTCCTGTTTCGAAATTCAATGTGGTTTCTGGTCTGGCAGGTTCTGCTGCTGGTCCTGTATCTGGCGGGGCTGTTTCTGCCCATGCATCTGGCAGCCAGAAGGTACATGTCACCCACCGGCCAATCACCATGCTGATTGGTCGGGAGGATACACATAAAATCTAGTTAGATTCGTATTGGACGCTCTTTGCTGTAAAAGCGAAATTAAGCATTTACCGGGATGTGATATTGCTCCAGTAATGCTCTCATACGGGCAAGTTCTGCGGTGAGCGTCTCATTATCAGCAGTGAGAGCTTCATTGTCTGCAGTGAGAGCTTCATTATCCGCAATCAATGCCTCTTTATTCGCATTCAAACTGTCAATCTCCGCGTACAGACGTTTTTGAAGGACGCTGGGCAGTTCAATCATTGGTTTCGTCATACGATCCACCTCTCTTCCAAAATCGGGATGCTTCTCAAATATGTTTTCTGCGGCACGGCGGAACAGGTTCACATAATCGTCATATTCCTGCTCTGTCAAATATCCCTGTTCCACTTCATCTTTTAGTATTATCATAACCTTGTCAACAAAGGCTGTCAATTCATTTTTTGTCAAAGGAAACTTCCTTTCCGGATTCAACCGGGGACGCAGCCGGAGCAGTACATAGGGCAGAAAAAGGTTCAGGTGCTTTTCCTGGATCTCCTCCAGGGAGTAGGACTGGATTCTGACAGTGGGGATCTGGTAAATGTGTTCGCTTCCGTCCTGAAAAATGATGGGGCAGATGTCATCGCCCCATCACTTTTGCAAAACTTTACCTATTTTATATCTTCACCTTGATACACTATTTTTCCGCCCGCAATCGTATAGAGAACGGGTGTCTCGGAGATTTCTTCCGGGTCGCAGGTCAGGATATTCTGTCCCAATACTGCAAGGTCTGCCTTCTTTCCAACTTCAATGGTTCCAAGCTTTTCGTCCCAGAAGTTTTCATAGGCTACATTTTTGGTATAGGCTTCCAAAACGGTATAGGCGCTGACGGCCTGCTCCGGGTTGCGGAACATATCCTCTGTATCTTCTTCGTAAGGGCTGTTGCGTGTGACTCCGGTCTCAATCTCGTCCAGTACGTCATAAGGGGATACAGAATAATCGCTTGCTCCGGAAATGATACATCCCTGTTCCTGCATTTCCTTGACAGGATACATTGCCAGGGCACGTTCTTCCCCGATCATCGCTTTTTCCAGTTCAAACAGCGGATCGGCATACATCCATAAAAATTGCAGCGCGGATACCACTTCCATATCTGCCAGACGCTGGATATCGTCCGGGGTAACGGCGCAGACATGAGTAATCGTAAATCTGGCATCCCGCTTTCCGTTTTGCTCTTCTGCATATTCATAAGCGTTTAAAGTCTGATTTACAGCTCCGTCACCAATTGCATGCGTATGTAACTGGATACCTTCTTTGTCCAGCGCGGCAGCCATCTCATTGAACTGCTCGTCTGTCCAGACCGGATTTCCCTTATAATCCGCTCCCTTTCCGGCGCTTTCCAGATAAGGCTTCAGAAATACACCGGTTTTGCCTTCTGTAACGCCGTCTGCAAAGATTTTCACCACATTGGTATCAATCCATTCCGAATCTTTATAGGTCTCCCCATGCTTTTTTACAATGTCGATCATTTCCTCGGGGGAGATCTCCGGAGCCGCAACCTTGGCAGATTTCAGTCTCAGAGATAATTCTCCGGATTCCTCCAGCTTGTAAAAGCCGGAGATTGCATCGTCATTGCCGGACGGGCAGGAGGTCATCCCGGTAATTCCCATGGAATGTGCCTCTTCCTGAAATTTTTCTGCCGCTTCCATGTACATTTCATCTGTGTACTCCACCTGTTCCGCCAGCTCCGCCACCAGATCCTTTGCAGTATCCGTCAGCATTCCCCTTGGCGTCCCGTCTTCATTTCGGGAAATCACTCCGGCTTTGGGATCTTTCGTATCCTTTGTAATCTTTGCCAGCTCCAGCGCCTTGGAGTTGACCCAGTAAGAATGGCCGTCTACGGATTTCAGGATGACCGGGCGGTCGCTGCATGCCTGGTCCAGATCCTCTTTTGCCGGACCGGGATTGGTTCCGTCATCCTGGGCATAGTTGTTCAGATCAAACCTTCCGCCAGTGATCACGTCCACATCCGGGTTTTCCTCCGCAAATGTCCTGACGGCTTCTATGTAATCGTCATTGGTCTTACAGTCTGAAAATGATACCGCAAAAAGCTTTGTAACCCATCCGTTTGCCGCATGCATATGCCCATCCATAAAACCAGGAGTGACCATTGCGCCGTCCAGATCGATGACTTCCGTTGAATCACCGATATAGGCTTCTGCGCCGTCGGAATCCCCCACATAAATGATTTCGTCTCCATTGATTGCAATGGCTTCCGCGGTATTTTCCTCCGATACCATGGTCTGGATGATACCGTTTTTCAATACCAGTGAAACGGAAGCTTCTTGCTCTGCTTCTGGCGCTTCTGATTTTGGCGGCTGTGCCTCCGGCTCCGTGCCGACCTTTTCCCCGCTGTTCTGGCTGCATCCGGCCGCTGCGGAAGCTGTCACTACAGCCGCAAGGGTGATGGCAGTGTACCTTTTTACCCGATTCCATTTTTTCATAATGTTGTTCCTTCCTTTCTTAAAAGTACAGGCGCTTCCCTCTTTCGGGAATGCTGCAACAGTTGTTAAACAGACTATAGCAGAAAGTGGGGAATCGGGATATGGCACACCGGCACTAAAAATATAGCACCGCGGTAGAAAAAATGTAATTCCCAGGTATTAAAAAGGGATAGCACCCAGGTGCCATCCCCTAAAATACGGGTGTTTTCGCATTTATCTCAGATTGCCGAGCTTTTGTAACAGCTGCATCCGGCCGTTGGTTTCTGTCTTTTTATAAATACTGCTCATATGGTGCTTTACCGTGTTATTTGAAATGCATAACTGTTCGGCGATCTCCTGGTTGCTTCTCCCTTTTAAAACAAGCTGGAGAAGTTCGCGTTCACGCCCGGTCAGGAGATAGTCCTTGAGCATATCATCGGTGACATGTTCCGCGGGCTTTGCTTCAAAAAGCGGTTTGCAGTAGACCTGAATCATCAGTGTGACATTGATCAGGAAATAAAGAAGGATCACGAGGTTGAAAGGCTTGATCATATGCGTAAAAAGGAACAGGGGTACTGCCACCGCGGTATCATACATGATCTCCCACAGGGCCATTATAAGAAAAGCTGCCATAAAAAACAGGGAACGCCTGTCTTTTCGGCAGGATTCCCACTGCTCTCTTGCGAACAGAAGAATTGTGCACAGCAGTATGACCTCAGTTCCCACGATCAGAACTCTTCCCAGGGTGCCGTCTACATAGCTCATGGAACGGTCCCGGATAAATACCGCCACTACAAACCATACGGCTATGTATGCAATACAGCCCTTCCTCAATATTTTACAGCCGATTGTACGCTCCCGGGCGTTCAGACATCCGATGACATCTGCATAAGATATAAACAGAAATGCCAGGGTAATATTTCCAAGATAGCTGGTTACAACGGCAGCGCTGTTTCCAAGAATAAAAAGCTTTTCATAATAATAGAAGAAAACGATCAGTGTGTAAAAGAAAAAAAGCAAATGGAATTTTCTCAATACGGGATAGAGCGGATCTTCTTCTTTTTTGCACAGGATCTGATTCATTGTCAGGACAACGATCCCGGAAAAGAAGGAGATCATGCTGACAAATATGCCCAGATGCTTCAGAAATTCATACATTGCACATCCTCCCGGAGTAACTCTTTGGAACATTCCCGGCCCAAGTCCTCCTGATTCCATGATACTGCGCCAATTTAGATACTGTTTCCATTATACGGAATCCCTGTCAGGAAATCAACATATTTCAGATGCAACGGGTTGGATTGACAAATTGAACAATGTTCGATACAATGAACAAAAGAACTCAGGAAGGCAGATGCCTTCCGGCAGCATGCCGTCTGGCCTTTGGTGGGACGGTGCAATTTGATTCGACAAGGAGGTGGCATGAATTTGGGAGAATCGGGACAGATTTATTTTAAAAATGGTTATATTCTGACCATGAATGCAGTGAACCAGGTGTATGCCTGCGGAAGCCTGCTGGTAGAAGGGGACAAGATCCTGGCGGTGGGAGAGGTGGATGAGCGGCAGCTTTGCAGGGACGCGGAGGTGATCGACCTGCACGGAAAATACCTGCTTCCGGGATTTGTAAACACCCATGTACATACGTCCCAGCAGATCAGCCGCGGGGTCGGGGACGACGTGGACTTTATCACCTGGCTGCACAAGCGGATGTGGCCTTTCGAGAGCAGCATGACAGAAGAAGATTCCTATGTATCCACGCTGATGTGCTGTCTGGAGCAGATCCGGGCAGGGGTGACCAGCTTTGCGGAGCCGGGCGGGCAGTTTGTCAGCGGTATGGCAAGGGCGGTGACGGAGGCCGGGCTTCGCGCGAAACTGGCAAAATCCGTGATGGACTGCGGGGAAGGACTTCCCGAGATCTGGCAGCGGACCACGGAGGAAGAACTGGAGCAGCAGATCGACGATCTGAACAAATACCACAATACCGCGGACGGAAGGGTACATGTGTGGTTCGGGCTGCGCACCATTTTCAACAATACCGATGAACTGATCGTGAAAACCAAGGAGCTGGCCGACAAATACGGCGTGGGCGTGCATATGCACGTGGCTGAAGCCAAGTCCGAGATCGAGTATACCCAGGCCGTTTACGGAGAGCCTACGGTCACCCACCTCCATAAGCTGGGCGTGCTGGACAAAAACCTGCTGGCGGTTCACACGGTCTGGCTGACCAACGAGGAAATCGACCTGTTTAAAAAGTATGACGTAAAGGTTTCCCACAACCCGGCGTCGGCAATGCGCGTCCTTGGATTTGCGAAAATCCCGCAGATGCTGAAAAAGAAAGTCTGCGTTTCCATCGGCACGGACGGCGCGTCTTCCAGCAACCGGATGGACATGGTGGATGAAATGTGGCTGACCTCGCTGATTCATAAGGGATGGAGGCTGGATTCCACAGTAGTGCCCTCGGAGGACATTTTGTGCATGGCCACGAAAAACGGCGCCCGGGCGCTGCTGGACGAGGAGGTCTATGGAAGCCTGGAGCCGGGCAAGAAAGCGGATTTGATCGTGATCGACCCCCACGGCCCGTCCATGATGCCGGTCAACGACCGGATCGCCGCGCTTGTGACGGCGATGCATTCCTCCAACATCGAGAGCACGATGTGCAATGGAAAATGGCTGATGAAGGAACGGAAGATCCTGACCCTGGATGAAGAGGCAATATTGAAAGAAGCACAGGAACGAAGCGAAGCGATCTACAAGAGGGCGGGCATCGTACTGCCGGATCGTTTCCCGGTGATCTATTAGAACTGTACACCCAAATGAAACAAGTTTCAGAAAAAAGGAGAACGAACATTCAATGGATAAAAAATTATTGGCGGCAGCAGGCGGACAGGCCCCGGCAGATATAGTCGTAAAAAACGGTAAACTGGTCAACGTGTATACAAAGGAGATTTACGAAGGCGGCGTGGCGATCAGCGGGGATAAGATCGCGGCAGTGGGAGACGTGGAATATGCCATTGGTGAAGGCACAAAAGTGATTGATGCGGGCGGCAACTATATTACGCCCGGATTCATAGACGGGCACATCCACCCCGAGAGCAGCAGCCTGTCTATCCGCTCCTTTGCGGAACTGGTCTTAAAGCACGGTACCACCGCAGTCATGACAGACCTTCATGAGATCGGTGTAGTGGCCGGGCTGGAAGGGATCGAGGCGGTTCTGGAGGAAGCGGAGGCGACGGATCTGAAGCTGTATTTTGTGGTTCCGTCCCATGTGCCGTTTGCGCCGAACCTGGAAACCAGCGGCGGACATTTTAACCCGGAGATCATCAAAAAAGCCCTGGAGAGAAAGGACGCGGTGGGAATTTCGGAAGTGGTCGGGCCCTACATACTGAACGGTTTTCCGGAACTCATGGAATCCATGGACCATGTGAACCATATGCCGGGAAAAACCTGCCAGGGACATTTGCCGGATATGGAAGGGGCGGCGCTGAATACCTGTCTGGCGGCAGGGGTGACCACGGATCATGAATCGCTGTCCGGCGAAGATGCCCTTGCCCGGCTTCGAAACGGCTGCCATCTGATGATCCGGGAAGGTTCCGCGGCCCGCAATATGGCGGACTGCTTAAAGCCGATCCTGGAGCAGAAGCTGGATACGTCCAGAGTCAGCATTGTGACAGACGACTTACACACCGTAGATGCGGTTGACCGGGGGCATTTGGACGACGCGGTGCGCACCGCCCTGAAAAATGGAGTTGATTTTCCGACGGCGATCCAGATGGTATCCTTAAACGCGGCGCGCGCATTTCATCTGGATGATGAGATCGGCGGACTGGCGCCGGGAAAACGCGCGGATCTCAACATTACCACCGGGGAGGAAGCGTTTGAAGTGCTGAGCGTCATTTCCGGCGGAAAACAGATCGTGGACCATAAGAAGTGCCTTGTTTCTTATCCAAAGGCCGAACATAAGCCGTGTCTGCTGAATACGACCCGTTTGAAAAATCCGATCACGCCGGACAGCTTCAAGATCTATGCGCCGGAAGGGGCGAAGAAGGTCCGGGTACAGGTGATGGATACGCTTCCGTGGATTCCCATTACCCAGGGCCGTGAGGCGGTGCTGGACGTGAAAGACGGCGTGGTGCAGTGCGACATTTCCCAGGATGTGCTTTACATCGCGCAGGTAGAGCGGTACGGGATCAACGGAAACGTCGGAAAAGCATTTATGGGAGGGTTCCATCTGCAGGCAGGGGCGATCGCGTCTTCTGTAGGGCATGACAACCACAATGTGATCGTCATGGGAACCAATTTCGAGGATATGGCAAAGGCCGTGAATTACCTCATCGATATCGGCGGCGGCCAGGTGGTTGTAAAGGACGGGGAAATTCTGGGCGCGGTGGAATATCCGGTCTGCGGACTGCTCTCCGACCTGTCCGGGGAAGAATTGGCGGATGAAAAACGGAAGCTGAACGGCATCATTCACGAACTGGGATGCCCGATCACCATTCCGTTTATGTTCCTTTCCTTCATCTGCCTTGCGGCAATCCCGGTGTATGCCATTACGGATGTGGGATTCATCAACGTGCTGACCCAGGAAGTAGTGGATCCGGTGATTGAAGCGGCGGAGTAATGCTCATGTACGGTGAAGAAGCAAGCAGCTGAAAACAAGAGACATGGGTAAATCAAGTTTAGGAGGAATACTTATGGAGCGTTTTGAGAAAGTCTATACACAAGGTAAGATAAATTTAATTGAAATATGGGTTGATACAGAAACGGGAGTAAATTATATTTTCCGTAAAGACGGATACGCAGGAGGATTGACACCCTTACTTGATGAGGAGGGGAAGCCAGTCATAACGCCATAATTTACTATTTGTAGAATGATAGTCAGAAGAAAACGGAATCATTTTCCTACATATGAAAAGGCACACAAAGACAGGAAATCAAGAAAAGATTTCCTGTTTTTTTGCGCCCATCCTGGTATTTTGAAAACTCTCGGTAAAAAGCTGCCAACAGCACAGTTTGAAAAAAATCCAATTGTGCGGCAGCACGGATTTTGCGAATGGATGAATGGGTTGGATTATTTTTTGCAGAAAAGGACATAATAGAATTAAAACAATTTAATAAAATACAAAAATTAGATAAAGAATAAAAAATAGTTAATAGAATATTGAAAATATGTAATAGAATTAAATGGATTTAATTCTATTGAAATATAAAGGGAAATATGCTATTATAGATGGAAACCAGAGTTACTGTGAATAGTAACAAACCAGAATGAACCAGGAGGCGGTGAAAATGGTAAAAAGAGAATTATATCTGAAAGAGATCCGGCCATTTTATGAGTCGGAGATGGTGAAAGTCATTACCGGAATCCGCCGCTGCGGAAAATCGACTCTGCTGCGGCAGATCATCGATGAGGTCAGGGATGTCCAGGTGCCCGAGGAACGCATCCTGTATCTGAATTTTGAGGATTATAAGTTTAAGGCGTACTGCGAGCCGGGCGCATTTTATGAATATGTTGAGTCAAAGCTGACCCGTCAGGAAAAATATTACCTGTTTTTTGACGAGATCCAAAATGTGGACGAATTTGAGCTGGTGGTCAATTCGTTCCGGGCGACGCATGATGTCAGCATCTTCATAACGGGTTCCAATTCCCGATTGCTTTCCGGGGAGCTGGCGACGCATTTGAGCGGGCGGACGGTTTCATTCCGGATACTGCCTTTCAATTTCAAAGAGTTCTGCCAGTTTCATGAAGACCGGTCGGATTATGACCAGCTTCTGGCGGAGTATATGAAGTGGGGCGGTTTTCCACTTGTCTGCAAGGAGAAAGAGGAGCGAAGCAAGGAGATTCTTCTGTCCAATATCTACGATTCCGTTGTACTCAAGGATATCGTGATGCGCAACAAGGTCACGTCCCCGCAGGCGTTGGAGCGGGTGCTGGATTATCTGGTGGGTAATTCTTCCGTCACGGTATCCGGCAATAAGATCTCCGAAGCGATTTCCGATAAGCATCAAAAGGTGTCGGCGCCGACGGTGTACGATTACATCAAATATGTGGAGGAAGCCTGTATCTGCGACAAGATTCCGAGGTACGACATCCGCGGAAAAAAACAGCTTGCGTTTGAGGAAAAGGTCTATGTATGCGACCTGGGATTTTTCTATCTGAAAAAGAACCGTGTAAAGGACGAATACAATTACATTGTGGAAACCATTTGCTACAATGAGCTGATCACAAGGGGATATAAGGTCTATGTGGGCAAGACGTACCGCGGCGGGGTGGATTTTATCGCCCAGCGGGGGCAGGAGAAGATCTATGTCCAGGCAGCCTATTATCTGACGGATGAGTCGGCGGTCGAGCGGGAATTTGGGGCGTACCGCGTGATTGAGGACAATTATCCGAAATATGTGGTGTCCATGGATAAAGTCCCGCTTAGCAGGGACGGGATCATCCATAAAAATCTGATTGATTTTCTGCTGGAAAGGTG
>Ga0137306_102979_pt1 | contig 13242 bp, 15 predicted proteins | sample Inofroosms_March_FD_97187 | JGI IMG/M metagenome (GOLD analysis project Ga0137306, IMG submission 97187) | Mouse cecal microbial communities from Vienna, Austria - N-Acetylneuraminic and N-Acetylglucosamine D2O microcosms_March | ecosystem: Host-associated > Mammals > Digestive system > Large...
CGCCCTTTCACTTATCACTTATATTGTTAAAAAGATGCCATGTTATAAACACAGCACCCCATGCTTCTAAACATTATGCCGAATTTAAGATAAGCTATTTTTACAATTGTCTTTTTTTCTTATCATATAAGCAGCAAACATAAATGCCCATCCCAAAAGTAATAACGATAATGTTTCTTTGTCGAATCCATCTGTTGAAAAATAACTTAATAGTAGTATAGCATACGATATATATATCAGAATGCCTAACACAATTGAACTCAGAAAAAACTTATATCCTCTTTTATTTGAATGCTTTTTTCTTATTTCCCAAATATCAAAGACAAAAAAATAGCCAAAAAATGATATTCGTTATAATGTGCGCAATAATCATATTAATATCCTGCTATAGCTGTTAAGGCTCCACCTGCAACACCGCATATAACAACTACTGCTCCACCACCTGAACCATCAATTTAAAGCAGCTTTCGCCGCTCTATATCAACCATTTGCAGGACTGACGTATTTCTCCTCCCTGCAAAAACACCTTACCATTTTTCCTGTCTTATCACAATAGACCTGTGCTATTTGGTAGCTAATCGGTGCTATTTGACATATTTTTGCCCTTTACAAATAGTTATACTCCACCTTCTCCTAAAACTGATTACAAAATATTAGGGCTGATTCCCACATATACATCAATAATACTGTTTTCGATATCGAGCGCATCTGCTTTCTTCGGAACACTGTATCCTACCGTTATGGGCGTCAGTTCCTTATCTGCTATGTACTGATTCAGCTCACTGCAGGTCTGCGGCAGATAATCGGGATTCCCATTATGCCTTGCAACAACTGCATTTACAATCTTTAACTGCTCCTTATAGCGATATTCTTTCACATCATCCATGCGTCTGTCTACCGGAAGCAGAAGTTCAACGTCCATTTTTCCATTATCCATACCATATGTAGCCGTAATCGGGAAACTCACTCTTTTTGCACCCGCCTCACGGATTACCATGTCCATATCTCTTCCGACTTCTTCCAGTTCCTGATTTGTCACTTTACCCCGGAAGCAAAAAAGATGTTCTGCTTCCAAGGTCTGGTTCTGTAAAATTTGACTCATTACAAATCTCCCATCATTTTTGTAGCCACTTGATAATTGCATTTGCAATTATTATGCCAGGCATTGCCGGTGCTGTTTGGATTATGCCGCCGCCGTTGATATTCTTTAAGTCATTATTTTCTAATTTCCGGAACATATCTGCTTTTTTCATTTGCTTCTCCTTCCTACCATAACTTCTTGATTTTTTCCACCAACCAATTAATCCAGATTGATTCATCGCTTTTTCCACCATCTAGATTTTGTAAATCTTCATCATTTAATTCCAACCAATTTTCAGCTTCTATTTTCTTCACCCCCTTACAAAATCACCATAACATTCCCACTTTAAATTTTCAATAGACCTGTGCTATTTGGTCGTTGAACGGTGCTATTTGACATGTTTTTACATATTTTTCTTTCTTTTTTTCTTAATATCGACTATAATCATTTTATAAATTTTGATATTAGGGGGAATTGTTATGACCCAGTTACTTCGAATCTATTTAGAAATTCTTTTTAATGTTTTTGATAACCTGTTTCTATTTCGCATTGCCGAAAATTCACTGCAAAAAAAATATCAGCAAAAAATAAAGCCGCTTTGCTGATATTATCACTTTGCTACTCCATACCTGAAACAATTCCATTTTCTACATTATTATGGAATTGTTTCATTATCTTATTTATACTGAAACAATTTTACCCCGATATAAAAAAAATGTTTCTCGTTTATTTTAAATATAAAATTGTTTTTTATCTTATTACCCCTCCAATCACTTTGCTATATTCCTTTATTTTACAAGATGGCAAGGTTCTTTCTGCGTCCCCTACCTATAGTTCATACAAAGTCACAATCATTCTTTTCCTCACATACATTTTTTACGTTCTCTACACAAACTCCAAAAAAATGAGGGATTTCCATACCCACTACCAACTTTCTTTCAATCTGGTCATCCTAGGCATCAGCCTAATGCTTAGCTACGTTACGTTATATATCTGCCGGGAAAACAGCGCCACATATGCCTTGCCCGCCATCTTTTCAACCATTGCTCTCCTCATCATCGTGTGCATTTCACTCTACGATAAATTTCTTGCCCTCGTTGCAGAAAATACCCGGCACAAGATTCAATCCGAGCTTGACCGCATGGAGAAAGAATACTCCAACCAGATTGAATCCAACTTAACCGAGCTGCACGCTATCCGTCACGACATAAAAAACCACCTTATTATCATAGACGGATACGCCACGCAGCAAAACTACGAAAAAATCCACGCTTATATTCAAAAAATCAATGGAAGTTTCCAGAGCAGCCCTTTATTTGATACCCCTTCCTCCACCGTTTCCGCTTTACTGAACGAGAAATACCACATTGCAAAAAATAAAGTATTGGACTGCCGTATTCAGACAGATTTTCCGTATATACACATTGATGATTTCTCAATCATCACGATTCTCGGCAACCTATTTGACAATGCCATCACCGCCGCCGCCAAATGTGAAAGCGGCTGGATTCATGTGGATATCAGTCAATCCGATTCTTATCTGGAAATTGCAATGGAAAATAACCATACTGAAAAAATTCTGGAAAAAAACGGCGACTTCATTTCCACAAAAGGAGACAAGAACCTGCTCCACGGAATCGGACTAAAAAATGTCCGTCAGGCTATCGACACCTTAAACGGACAAATTTCAATTTCCCATACAGCGGAAACATTTCATGTAAATATTCTTGTTCCAAATTATTAAACATTTAACCCACAGCTCTGCCCCAACGTCTTTTTCCTCTCATCGCGAATTCGAAGGATTTTATCCATATGCCGTTCCTTGAGCTTTTGCAAATACTTTCTGCTGACCGGGATTTCCATCCCCGACCCGAAACAGACCGCATTGTTTCTGACTTCCTTGATATAAGGGAAATGAGCAATATATCCTTGATGCGTATACAAAAAATCCCCCGGATCCAGCCGTTTGTAAACACTTCCCAGCGAATCGTAACAGACCTGTTCTCCATCCGTAAGATGGAAAACGCACTGATTCCGGCGTTTCTCAATGTAGACCACCTTTGTCAAATCAATCGTGACCGTGTCCCGTGCCGAAACGATATCCAGATACCGGTTCCTCGCCTCTTCCGAATCGAGCCGGTAATAAATCTGAATCTTAGCCTTTTTCATAATCCGCTTTACATCAAGGTACTGCATCGGTTTTACAATATAGTCAATCGCCTCCACCTCGAATGCCCGCAGCGCATACCCCTCATGGCTTGTAACAAAACAGAACAACGCCTTTGTGTCCATTTTGTAAATCTCTCTGGCGGCGTCAATCCCTGTTATCTCCGGCATCTCCACATCAAAGAAAATTAAATCGTAGATTTTTCCCTGCCGCCTGATTACTTCTAAAATCTGTGCGGCATTCTCATAAACATCTATCTCAAGCTCTGTCTCTGACTCGTTTCCGTAGACGCTGACCATCTTCGCCAATTCATCACGGTAAAATTCTTCATCGTCACAAACCGCTATCTGAATCGATCTCATATCGTCCCCTCCTGTATCTTATTTGTAATCACATCCGCTTCCTCTTTTCCTTTCCGAAAAACGAGGCAAACCAATACAGCGCTCACTGCCGCTGCGGAAATCCCGATTGGGAGACACATATCTTCCGTTATCGGAAGCATTCCTACTGCTGCCCAAGCCGGCATCGCCTTATGCAGTCTGGAAAGCACAAGCCCCCGAAATACAATTTCCTCTGTCACCGGTGCAATCACGATATCTGCGAGCAGTATCATCACTATATGCCCTCCCACTAGAGCATCGGATGACTGCGCATAAGATTCCATCACTGCTTCGGGAATCGGAAGAATCTGCAGCAGCATTGAAACCATAATGGAAAAAGACATGCCCAGCAACGCAATCGGTACTGCTTTTCTTAATTCAAAGCTCTTAATCCCGCTTTCGTGCGACAGTTTCTTCTTTCGGATTTTAAAGAAAATCCACAAAAACAGCAGAACATAACAAATTACTTTTCCAAGCTGTTTCATTACTTGTTTCATATATTTGCTTCTCCTTTGCTTTGTTGGCTCTATCCTATCATTTTGCCTCCATTTCTACAATAGACCTGTGCTATTTGGTAGCCAAACGGTGCTATTTGGTAATTGCAAAGGCTATAAGCTCCACTAAATTTTATTATTTCCGGGTTTCATTTTACCCCGAAATCCGAAAATCCCCCACTTCCTTTGACTTAATATTCATATGTATTTTGCAGTCCGCCAAATGCTCATAGTTCACTTCCAGAGCATAATCCACCAATACGTCAATATCATGCTCCTCCTCTTTGATTTCAATCTGCTTCGCATCAATCCCAATCAGAAGATTTCCAAAAGGCGTACTGTAATAAGTCAGATTCTTCTTATCCTTTTCAAACAGCATGTGGACATTGGCTATCCCCTTCTTTGTGATATCCAACAGATTCTTATCCAGTTTAATCCGGTTCTTTGTCGTTCCCTCAAATCCCTCCATGACCTCATCATACACAATATAATGTTTGCCGTTCTTATTATAATAATCTCCCGCCGTAATTACTTCCACCGGCTCGTTTGTTCCGTCCTCAGCAAACTGCAGTCCGCTGATGCTTACAATTACTTCTTTTGTCATTCTATCTCCTGCTTTCTTTTAATTATGAAATAATTTCATTTCTTTTGCCTTTTACAAATTTCTCTTTGCACTATCATTAAACTTATCACAAAGTTTATCAGAGTTCAATAATACTCATAGATATTTCCCAGATAGTGGCATTTGCTTCCCTCTCCCGTTTACAAAACTCCTTACTTTGAAAACACCTCCTGCAACTTTTCCAGATAAGGATTCAGAAACTTCAAATAACGGCATTTTACCGTATAATTCTTATTCTCCATCAAAGATTCATACTCTTCCTGCGTCAACGTATGCTCTAACGAATCTTTGGCATCCTTTTCTACAACCTCATATCCGCTTCCCGCAAAGCACATATTCGGATACATGACGCACCACCAGTTATGCCCCGCTCCTGCACCAATCACCAGCTCCAACGCCTCATAGGTTCCCGCCGGAAAAGTATATTCCCCGTAAGTCTTATCCGGGAAATCCACCTGCGCTACATATGCCTCCACCGGATAGTCATATCCACCCGCTTCGATCACTTCTGTGGCTGTTTCCACAATTTCTCCAAGATTCCTGTCCACAATTTCCCTGCACTCGGAAATATCCGACACATTTTTCAGCTTCGATGACATCAAGGTTCCGACTGCATCCCTTACCTGCAATTTCAAATCCTGATCCGCTGAATCGTCACTGTTTGCCCGTACATGGAACCGGAGTATTTTTTCCGCAATTTCCTTTTGATTTTCCCGTCTCTCTATGTATTGGCTCATCCCCGCCATAAAAAGTGCAAGCAGAAGCAATCCAAATACTCTTCCCGCCATTTTTCCTGTCCTCATTTCATATCCATCCTTTCTTTCTATCCGTGGCTTCGGTGCTTAGACCGTTACTGGAACGACCGAAGGAAGTGAACAGTAACCTTGACCGAAGCCTCTGATAGGATTATGGACAGGATTTTTCTTTTTTATTCAGTAACCGGAGTAATTTCCGTTAAAATTTTCAGCCGTAGATCATTTCGGTAGTTTCCGATATCCTCTTTATACTTCTGATAAAGCTCTCTTTCGTATCCGCCGAGGGAATAGAAGCTGTTCGCCATATCCACCTGCATTTCAAACAGCAGAAGGTCTGCTTCATTTTGCAGTTCCCTCGTAAGCTGCTCTTCTATCTTTTTCTTTAATTCCTCTTGTTCTTTGGCGTTTGCAATCGTTCCGTTTAAGAGCTTCGCTTCTGCCCGCAAATCAATCTGTAATTGTATCTCGTCATCCAAAAGCTGATAGGATTTTTGCGTTCGGATTTCCTTTAACCGGATGGCCTCTCCACCGTCTAAGTCAGTATCGTATTGCTTCATTTTCCCCTCTGCCAGCATCGCATGGCGGTAGGCATCTTTACTGACTATCCCGCAGTTTTCGTATGCGGAAATCACATAATACTGATCTATCCGGATTGTATCCTCTGCCGCTTCCAGCGCAGGAATATATAGGTTTTCCATCCGGTTTTCGTACTCATTCAAAAGACTGCCCAGTGTCACAATTGCCGGATCCTTTAACTCTGTATTGCCGGCTGCCATTTCCTCCAGCCATGTCCCCACCGGCAAGTCCAGTTCTCCCTCAAGCTCTAAGATATTTGCCGCCTCACTTTCACTGGTAAATAAAAGTGTATTCCTTGCAAATACCTCCTGCTCCTTTACAAAATCCAAAAGTTCCTCCAGCATCTCCTTATCTTCTAAAAGCTCCCGGCTCAAAATAATCGCCTTCAGATGATTGTAGTCCATCATTTTCGGACTGCTGGCATCGCTTTCCTCAAACGCCTCATACCAGCTCATTTCCTCCGTCTTCGTCGGTGCGCTTCCGGCGTCCTTTGCCTTCTCGTCTGCCACCTCCGCAAGATTCTGAAACCCCATACTGATTTGAAAGCTGCTTAAGTTTCCGCCTTCTTCCTCTGCTCCAAGCGATTTTTTGTCCACAGCAATCACCAAAGGGAACTTTCTTTCCTCCAGCTCAGTACTTTCACAGCCCGAAAACGTCAGACACATTCCTGCCAAAAGCAGGCATGTACACACAAATATTCCAGTGCGAACCTTTCCTATCTTTTTCTTCATTCCGATACCTCCCCGGATTTTTTTCTGCTAAAAATTGCAAATAATAGCGGAATCAATACCACAAATCCGATTCCGATATACAGGAAATATTTTTCCCCCATCCGCAATACAAATGCAGAGCGATAAAACATTGCCGCAGCAAGAAATGTTAGAACCAAGGTCACCAAAACATAACGCTTCTTACCTTTTTTCCCAATCATGTGCTTCAGCACCTCAGTTCCATAAAACATGCTGCTGTTTACCAAGGCATAAATTGTAAAAAACCAGATTGCAACCATGAACGCATCCTGCCGCTCGAAAAATCCTCCCGGAAGTTTCACCATGCTCATAAGCGTAATCACAGGATACTGCATTCCCTGAAGCGCTTTTTCTCCGAACATTCCAAGTGTAATGAGGAACACCGCCCCATTTAAGAGCGCCGCCACCTTAAGCGAAGTCTTAGCCGCTTTAATCCCATCTCCCCGCTTTGTTTCAAACGCCCCTAAAAACAGGACAAAACAGATCAGCAGATAAAACAAAAAAACCAGAACCGTTCCCTTTGCAAAATCAGATAAATTGCTGGAAAACACTGGCGTCCAATAGTCAGGGTTTACATCCCTTGCCGCCAGAAGGAGCATCAAAAGCAGCGGTATCATCAAAAACCAGAATAATATTTCATAAATTCTTGCCCTGTCTTCCATTCCTCCCATAATTCCGTAACCGCCCAAAGCGAGGATACAGATGCAGATCAGCCAATACGATTCCCCCTTTAACAACGATGTCTGAATCAGGCAGCTTAAGACATACAGCACATAGCCCGCCAGCAAAATGCTGTAAAGATAGTAAACTGCAAAAATAACGCTCGAAACAGCACGCCCGCTCTTTTTCCTGATATAGACCGGATACGGCGCATCCATTTTCTTTTGCAGCGCTCCCATCAATGCCGTGAAGAGATATGCCGGAATCAATGCGAAAAAAATACAGAAAATCCCGTCCTTCCCTACTATCCGCGCCAGCATTGCAGGCAGCAGAAGCGTGCTGATTCCTGTAATATCATAGATAAGCAGCCTCGTTATCTGCCGTTTTGATATTTTCTGGTTATTTGAAAACATACTTTTCTCCTCTCTGTGCATATTTTTTGCACATATAGGTATTGGTGAAATATCTTCTTTCACCCTCTACTCCTTTCGCCGGAGTTTCACCCGGTTATTCCGCTTTGCAAAAATCGGCCTTCTTTTCAGCAGAAATATCGGAATCCGAACAAATGAATCACGCTCATCCTCATATCCCGTCACATCAGCTCCCACAAATGGCATGAGATAAGGTATTCCAAAGCTATGCAAGTGAGACAGATGAATCAAAAGCGCAAGCAGTGTAAGCAGGAATCCAAAGAATCCGAGCCACGCACTCATCCCGATAAAGGCGAACTTCAACAGACGGAATGCAGTCGCAAATTCCTCATTCGGGATTGCAAAGGAACAGAGCGCCGTAAATGCCACTACAATAACGACAATCGGACTGACAAGATTTGCCTCAACCGCCGCCTGTCCGATAATCAGCCCGCCAACGATTCCGATGGTATTGCCCATCGCTCCCGGCAGCCTAACGCCTGCCTCTCGCAAGAGCTCAAAGGACAATTCCATCAACAGGACTTCCACCACTCCAGGAAAAGGCACTCCCTGTCTGGCTGCTGCAAACGAAAGCAATAACGTGGTCGGCAATATCTGTGTATGAAAATTACAGACCGCCAGATACAGACCCGGCAGCGTCATTGCAAAAAAGGATGCGATGAATCGGAGCATACGTCCAAAAGAAGCAATTTCCCAACGGCTGTAATAATCATCGCTGGTCTGGATAAATGAGTTATAATCGGTAGGCAAAATCAGCGCAACAGGGGAATTATCCGACAGCAGGACAATTCTGCCCTCCAGAATCGCCATCGCTGCACGATCCGGTCTCTGAGTCGTTTGAAACTGCGGAAACGGAGAATACCATTTTTCTTCCGCAAGTTGTTCGATAATTCCGCTGTCCAATACTCCGTCTATTTCATATCCGTCAAGTCTCCTCTCGATTTCTGTAAGTACATCAGGATAAATCAGGTCGTCTATATATACCAAATCCACATTTGTCTTGGAACGGACGCCCGCTTTAATTTCCCTCACCTTTACCTTGGGTGAACGCACCCTCTTACGGATGAGCGCCGTATTTGTCTTTACGGAATCCGTAAATCCTTCATTAGAGCCGCGTATAACCTTTTCCGAATCCGCCTCCGAAACGCCCATTCCGGGATATCCCTTATCCGGTATCTTCAATGCTTTATCATATCCGTCCACAAACAGAATTGTATCTCCCGTAAGCATACCGTCTGCCGCTTCTTCCATTGTTTCAAATGGACTTACATCGGACAAACCCCGCGCATTCTCATTTAACCTCTTCCATATTTCTTCTTTGGAGCAGTTTCCAAGAGAATTCAGCAGATTTCCGATCATGGACTTTTCAAAAATCGCAGAACCGCCCGTCACTTCAATATAAGCGACAAAGCATCCCACATTCTGTTCCTTCCCAAGCGTCATCTCCCTCATCTTGATATCTGCACAATCCGAAAAAATCTCTTTATAACCCCTTATATTTTCTTGTAAATCCTTTACTACAGGAGTATTCTCCTGTTTTTTCTCCTCTTTATCTGACACGGAATCCCTCCATTCCACACTCAAATCAATCGAGCAGGGAAGATTTATTCCTCTACTCGCTGCGCGGGGCGCTTGCAGCTTCTGCCGCTACTTTCCCCATGCGCCCCTGTGCATAAAAAAAGGATAGACAAAACGTCTATCCTTCCTATTATTTCACAACTTCATATCTTTATACATCTACATCCTGTTCCCGAATCATGTTCTTTATGGCAACTGCCTGATTCAGTACATGTTTTTTCATAACTTCCGAAACATGCTTTTTATCCTTTGTCCGGATTCCTTCCATAATCGCCTGATGCTCTCTTATCAGCTCCGGATATTTACTGTCATCCTTCAAATACTCGATGCGATAACGATACATCTGCTCCCGCAGATTGTTCAGCATTGTTACCAACTTAGTATTGCCAGCCGCCTCATAGATTACCTCATGAAATTCCACATCCGCCTGCGCAATTTTTTTCAAATCATCTGTTTTCAGGCTGTTTTCAAAATTTTTCCCGGCGCTTTGCAGTTTTCTTAACTGTTCTTCTGTAATAGCGTCGCAGGCAAGCTCTACTGCAAGCTGATCTAAAGCGGCGCGGATGACCAACACATCTTCCATATCCTTTTCCGTCATTTTCGCCACTTCCGCACCCTTTCTCGGTAATGTCACTGCAAGCCCTTCCTGCTCTAACATTCGGATTGCTTCTCTGATCGGAGTTCTGCTGACTCCGAGCTTCGCCGCTAACTGTAATTCCATCAGGCGTTCTCCCGGCTTTAGCTCCCCTTTTAAAATTGCCTCCCGCAGCGTATTAAACACGACGTCACGCAGCGGTAGATAGGCATTCATGTTCAATTCTAACTCATCTGTCATAGCTGCATCGTCCTTCCTATTATTTTCTCCGGTTATTATAAATATCCGTCACATAAATCTGTCTGGCTATCCCTTGCTCCTTTAGCTTACCCAATGCCAATTTCGCATCTTTGATATCGGCAAACAGACAAAAAACCGTAGGTCCGCTTCCGCTCATCATTGCATTCACAGCGCCATATTCCTTCATACAGGTCTTAATCTTTTCAATTTCCGGATGGAGCGGAATCGTCACTGTCTCTAATATATTTCCCATATGGGCTGCAATCTGTTCCAAATTCTTTGCCCGAATATCCGAAATCAACCGGTCAATATCGGGATGCGCCGATTCATCTTTCAATTGCAGTCTCTCATACACGGTTCTCGTTGACACACTAATCTGCGGCTTGGCAATCAGCACCGGACACTTTACCATAGGGGGAAGCTGTGTCAGCTTCTCACCAATCCCTTCTGCCAGAGCTGTTCCCCGCATAATACAGAAAGGTACGTCTGCCCCGAGCTTCACACCGCGTTCCATCAGCTCCTGCTTCGAAAGTCCCAGTTCAAATATTTCATTCATCCCATATAAGACAGCCGCACCGTCCGTACTTCCGCCCGCCATTCCTGCCGCCACCGGAATGTGCTTCTCCAGTTCAATGTCAATGCCTTCCTCTAATCCAAATTCCTCTTGAAGCATTGCTGCCGCCCGATAAGCCAGATTATGCTCGTCCACCGGTAAGAACGGAAGATTTGCCCGTAGAGTAATTTCTTTTTCTCTCTTCTTCTTTATTTGCAGACGGTCAAACAGATGTATGGTCTGCATAATCATGCGCACTTCATGATAACCGTCCTCTCTGCGCCGGATCACATCCAACCCCAGATTTATTTTCGCCAATGCTTTTACCGATATTTCATTCATGGCTTCCTCCATCATGTATGGACTATTATTCCCTCTGTATTTTGTATACATAATTTATCTTAACATTTTTTCATGGAAAAAGTCAATTCGTTACAGTAAAGTTTTTCCCAATATTTACCGATATATAAAGTAAAGCCGGACAAGGACAGCCGGCCACCAAACCGCCAAGGAGGGTTACATTATGGCTATTAGTTCAATTAACAATTACACACAGCCTGTAAGTACAGCTTCTAACAGTACAACGAAGAAAAACAGTACAGAAAATACGAAGGGCGCTTCTTCCACAACATCCGCTTCCGAATCCAGCGGCGTTGTTTATGAGAAAAGCTCTTCTACCGCTAAGACATCAACCCCGAATTATAAAGCAGACGGCGCTTCTATCGTTGCTAAGATGAAAGCAGATTCCAACAATCGTCTCCAGCAGCTTCAGAGCCTTGTTTCCCAGATGATGACGAAGCAGGGAACCAAAATCGGAACCGCCGACAGCATTTGGAGCTTCTTAGCAGGCGGCAACTTTACTGTTACTGAAGCAGCTAAGGCACAGGCACAGAAGGATATCGCAGATGATGGATACTGGGGCGTCAATCAGACCTCTGACCGTATCGTAGAATTTGCAAAGGCATTATCTGCCGGCGATCCTGATAAAGCTGACGAAATGTTAGCAGCTTTTAAAAAGGGATTTGGTCAGGCTACAAAATCCTGGGGCAAGAACTTGCCGGATATCTCATCAAGAACTTATGATGCTGTTATTGAGAAGTTTGATGCTTGGAAGAATGAGAGTAAGACTACAGCGACAGAAGAATAAGTTTCTGTACACAGATTGGGCTGCCGCACTAGAATAAGCGCGCAGCCCTTTTTAATGGAACGTGAAGTTTTATTTCAAGACAGTTCCTAATCTTCTCCTGCCTCACTGACAATTTTTCCATGCTCCAGCTTAAACGTTTTATCACAAAGAATTGCAATATCCTCCGCAGAATGTGACGCAATCAGAATAGTCTTTCCCTTCTTTCTCAAATCCAAAAGATAAGCTCTCATATCCTGCACCCCTTCCTCGTCCAATCCGTTCATCGGCTCATCAAGAACCAAAAAGGAAGGATTCTCCATAATTGCCTGTGCCAGCCCCAGACGCTGCCGCATTCCAAGGCTATATTTCCGAACCGGGAGCTTTAAATCCGGATCCAGCCCGACCATTGAAATTGCCGCCCGAATCTGCTGTCTGTCAATCTGTCCTCGTAAACCTGCAATACTCGCCAAATTCTGATATCCATTGTAATATGGAAGAAACTCTGGCGATTCAATTATAATCCCTGTATCCGCTGGGAAATCACAATCTTTTCCAATTGTCTTTCCTTCCACCTTGACCATTCCGCCAGAAGCATGTATAAAGCCGCAGATACATTTCATCAGAATTGTCTTACCGCTCCCGTTTCTTCCGATTAGTCCATATATCCGCCCTGATTTTAAATAAAGAGAAACATGTTCTAAAATCGTATGCCCTTTGATTACAAGTGACAAATCGCATATCTCAACCTTATACTTCATTTTCCGCCTCCATATTTATCTTCCTAACCATAATAAAATTCAGTACAGCCAATGCCGCAAGTAAAACGCCAAAATAAAGATACGATTCCCAAAACTCCATATTTTTTTCTGCCCGAAATCCGTTAAAATGCGTTCCAAAGCTGGCGTGTGCCATCGGGAAAAACCATTTTGTCAAACCTGAACTGTCCAACGTCAGCGCCGAAGCAAGCGTCAGCCCGACGGTCAGCAGCATTCCAATATATTTCTTCCTCAGCAATGCAAACGTAATCTGTATAAGAGCAACCAGCATAAGCATCCCCAGCATAAGAAGCAGAGAATGTACAAGCACATACATGGGACTCCCATGCGTCATCACACTCATATCCAGAAAAAGATAGTGTCTTTCTTGTATTAAATCTTGAAAGCGCTCATAAAAATGCAGCATATAATCACTCCAATTCAAATCAAACCGTATGCACTTCCCCATATAAACAACCA
>Ga0137306_102980_pt1 | contig 13242 bp, 6 predicted proteins | sample Inofroosms_March_FD_97187 | JGI IMG/M metagenome (GOLD analysis project Ga0137306, IMG submission 97187) | Mouse cecal microbial communities from Vienna, Austria - N-Acetylneuraminic and N-Acetylglucosamine D2O microcosms_March | ecosystem: Host-associated > Mammals > Digestive system > Large...
CGGCGGATGAAATACATTGTAGAATTCCAGTTCCCGGACCCGGATACGAGGGAGATACTCTGGAAGACCACGATTCCCAAGGGGACGCCCTTAGGGGAGGACGTGGATATCCGTTTTCTGGCGGAGAAGTTCGAGTTCGTGGGCGGAAATATTAAGAACTGTATTTTAAACGCCGCTTTTCTGGCCGCTGCCGACGGGGACGGGCAGGAGGTGTGCATGAAGCATTATCTGCAGGCCATCCGCTACGAGTTTGTCAAGACGGGGAAAGTATTTACAAGGTCGGACTTCGAACCCTATGCCTCGTTGGTCGGACTGTAAGTTTAAAAATAAAAAAAGAGTATCGGTAAAGCTGCGAAACGATTTCAAGGAGGAATAATATGCCACTGGGAGATAAGACATTGACGAAACAGCCAGAAGAGCTGCAAAATCCGCAGCATGTAAATCTGAATCAAAACCTGAACCAGAATCTGACGCAGGTTCAGCCGCCTGCGGAAGAGACGGAAGAAGCAAGAGCGCAGAGGCTCCAGGCGGAGTTCAGGGAGCGCAGGGAGAGCCGTATCCGGGCGATCCGGGAGGGCTGCCGGATCACCATGCCGGAAGTGGCATATACCAGGAAGGGCGTGATCGTCCAGGGAGAAGCATTTGCCAGAAGGTCCAATGAGAGCATTGGCGCCGGAAAGCGGAAGATGCGCCAGGGCTGGAAACGCTCCGCCCTGTATCAGAAGGGGGAAAACGCCAGGCTGACAGAAAACAGCGGGGGAGCCTGGGAGGAGACCCTGGCGGAGAACAAAAGAAAACTGATGGAGAGGCGTCCGCCGGAAGAGAGAGGGGCAGCGGCGGCCCGGGTGCAGAAAATCCAGGTGTTTCTGACCGGGGAGCAGGAGAAGGATGAGGAACTGCTCCGGCTTGCGGGGGACGAGGAGGCGATGGTGAGAATCTGTAAGGATCGGTTCATGGAAATGAGGCTGATTTTTGACCTTCGGACGGACCGGTCTTTCGCGGAGGCGTCCGCAGATCTGGAAGGGGTCGCGCAGAAGACCCGGGAGATGAAGCGTCTTCTGGAGCAGTTCCCGCAGGCTTGGGAGGGCCTGACAGAAGATGAGAAGACTGATCTTGGCACAAAGCTTGAGATGGCGCAGGATCTGGTCAATTATTATGAAATACGGAAAAAGGTCATCACCAACGCCCGCTACAGAAGCCACTATAATTCGGAGATTTCCTATCGGTATCATGAGAGCGATACGCTGGAAGCCAAAAACCTTACCGTGCTCTTGTGTCAGGCGGAGAAGCTGAGGAGCAGTCAGAGCTTCCTCCGGCCTGCGGATTTTGTGGAGGGGTATCAGGAGTACCGGGAGACGACTGAGGACAGAGCAGAAGCGGAGGAAACCCGCCGGGCCAGAGCAAAGCTGCAGCTTGGGGCTGTCGAGTATGGCAAAAATACGGTATCCATTGAAGACTCCAGACATGCCGATTACTTCCGGCAGTTTATGCAAAGAGAGGACGATCCTGTCGCAAGGCGTCTGCTCAATGTAAGGGGGCGCAACTATCGGGTGACCGGTGCGGAGGAAGGAATGTCAGAACCCTTTGTAAGACATCTGTCCAATCTGCCCAGATGGAAGGCGGTGCAGTATGCCAGCCCGGAATACGTCAGAAGCATGATCGAAAATCTGACCAGGGAACCCCAGAATGCGCAGGATCGGGCAGAGATAGCAAGCTGTCAGGAAGCGAATCTGAAAGGGATGGGACAGTTCAAGGATCTTTTGAAAAAGCAGATGAATTATCTGAAAAGAAAATACGGGAATGGACTGACCGTCATTTCTGTGGATGAGCTTGAACAGCATGGGAGAGAATTTGCCAATGACTTTACAAATATGCAGGGGCTTGGCGCGTTTATTGATTATTTGAAAAAGTTTGAGGGGATGTTTGATCCCCAGGACGAGAGCGACCTGGAGATGGAACGGCTTTATACCTATTATGATAAGTGTACAACAGGGGAAGGCGCAGAGCGGAATGCATTCCTGCGGGGGAGCACCGGCAGCGCAACCTATTCCGATTACAGAAGAAGGATGGTGGCCTTGATGGTTGCTGATAAGAGCCGGGCGGAATCGGTGATCCAGCTCAGCGATACCATGCACCTGGATATCCGCTGGGGCGTCGCGTTCGACGAGGGGGACGTAAAAGGAGCGGAGCTTCCCGTCGCTCTTTCCCAGCAGGATATGCGGGAGCGGATCAGAGAGCGGACGGAGGAGGCCGGTATCGGAGGCGGTCCGGACTGGCAGCAGATGTTCCAGGAGACCGAGCATAAGTCCAGGGAAGAGGCGGCCAGACACTTTGTAGAAAAAGAAACAAAGGAACGGCTGGAAGGAAAAAGCATCCGGGAACTGTTCCGGGCGGCAGCAGAGACGATGGGGGGTCAGTCAGAGGACATTCTGGATCAGGAAGTCGAGATCTATGAAGCCTACGAGATACGCCGCGAAGAGTTTCGCAGAGGCTGGGAGGAACTCCATCCGGGCGAGACTGTTCCGGAACTGCCTCTGACCGGGACGGAACGGAGCATGCGCGCGACCCTCGAGATGTACCGGCTCTACGCGCACTATGAGACCGCCCTTGATATCCGTCGGCAGGCGCTTTGGGAAGCGGAAAAACTTGGAGACCAGGCAGATCCCGTCTTAAGAAAAATGTATGAGCATCTGGCGGAGGATCTGCGTCAGGCGGCGGAGTATTACTCGAAGGAGCGGGGAAAGGTCCGGATATAGCGGATGATCGGAACCGGAAATTTCGATAAGAGGAGAATCTATGTGTAAAATAAAAGAAAAACAGGTATTGACGGACAGTCAGGTCCTGAGAGTGTCTGTCACCGAACAGCCGGTTGAAGAAGAGCGGGCCGAAGAAAGACTTCTTCGCCAGAAACAGGAACTGGACGAGAGAAGGAGCCGTCTCTGGGATGCGGGACAGCAGATCGCCGTCCGGATGCCGCAGATGAGCTTCTCGAAAAAAGGAGACGTCCTGGTGGAGGGAGAGCAGTACGCGGGAAAATCCAAAGAAAGCATCGGCGCCAGGAAGAGGAAGGTGTACCAGAATATCAGTTATTCTGCTTTGTATAAGCGGGAAGCAAGGGCAAAGCAGGTGGAGGCGGCAGAGCGTGAGTGGCAGGAGGGCAGGCAGAGAGTCATGGAAGCTCATCCGGAAATACGTGCGGGCCGCACGGCAGGAGAAGCGGATCTCATCGCCCGGTTCTGGACGGACAATGAAGTTCAGAATCAGGAGCTTTTAGGTCCCAATAGGAGGGAGGAGTGCCTTGCTCAGTTCATGGAGCTGGATCTGACGCTGGATCTGAGGACCGATCAGGCTTTTGCGGACCAGTGCCCCAGGATGGAAGAAATACTGAGGAAGTCCGAAGCGTTTCTTTCCCTCTTTGAGAGCAATCCGGATTTCGTCTCCGATCTCCCTAAGGAGCGGACCGAGGCTGTGGTGGATAAGATGAAAAAGGTGAAGGCTTTCACCAATTACTATCAGATACGGAAGAAAATCATGACTAACGCCTATTACCGCAGCCACTATCACTCGGAGATCTCCTACCGCTATCATGAAAGTGACACAAAGGAACAGAAAAATCTGACCATTCTCTTATGGCAGATGGAGAGCGTGAAGAACAATGAGTGGATTCCGAGTGAAGAAGCACTGAAGGTACCGCGGGAGCGGATAACTGATTTTCGGAAAAACGCGGGCGTCACCGACGAAGGACGAAACGATACGATGGAGGCCAAAGCTGCCATGGGTCTGGACAGCGTCTACAGGATCGGAGTAAACGCCCAGGAAATGGAAAGGGAAGGCCGGATTTTGAGGCAGGGAAGCGGACCCGTCCATGAGGGCATCGAAAGGCTGTCCGGGCGGGAGGCGGACAATCCGGAGCTGATGCGTGCCATGAAGGTAGAGTTTGAAAAACAGATCAACTACCTGGAGAGAAAATACGCAAACGGCCTGCCGCTTCTGTCTCCCCGGGAACTTGCGGACCACAGGGAAGAGATCGTGAGAGACTTTGCGGACCTGGGGCAGTATGGGAAGCTGTTAGGGCTTCTGAAAGGGAAAGGAAGAGATTTCTTTGACCCGGACCGGGAAGAGGACAGGAAGCTTGAGAGGCTGCATGGCTATTACAGCAGATGGCTCTATACGGAGCGGCAGGCACGGATGAATTTTGCAAAAGGCGGGATGTCCTACTCGGAGTACAAGAAAAAAGCCGCAGTCGACGCCGTGTATAAGTATATCAGTGATACATGGATTCTTCTGGCCAGGAGGGTGGAAGACATGATTGCGGTAAGCGACACCATGAGGCTGGATGTGAATTGGGAAATGTCTTTGAGGAATCGTTAAGATGAAGGAGAAAGAGGAGAAAAAGATGGAGATCACAATTGTAAGAGAAGAAAACCAGAGCTATTTTGAGCCGCTGATGCCGCGGGAACTGTGGGAAAAATCAGATCTGGTCCTGGGCGCCATCGAGGAGGGAGCGGCCTGCGGGGTACTGGCGGCCACCGAAGAGTCGGAACATATCATGGCTCTTGAGTACCTGTTTGTGGCAGAGGACTATCGGAGAAAGGGGATAGCCACCGCTCTTCTGGACGGGCTGCATGAGATCGGAAGGTATTCCGGGATGGATCTGACGATCTGCCAGTATGCGCTGAACGAGGAACAAAGCGATCTGGATCTGTGCCTCGACAAGAATCTCTTTGAGCTGGATGAGGTCAGGACGCCGGTGTACCGGACGGCTTTTGGGGATCTGTCTCCCCAGTATTTTGGGAAAAACCCGGATGGGAACGACTTGAAAAAAAACATGATGCCGCTGTCGGAGGTGACGGCCAGAATGTGGAACCGTTTTGCGGAAAAGCTGGAGAAGCTTCCGGAGGACGAGGCGAAGCTGACAGAACTGGAGGTCAAATACATATATGACCAGGACGCCAGCTTTCTGCTGATCAAAAAGGGAGAACCGGCAGGGTGTATCCTGTTTGAACAACTGGAGGATGATTTCCTGCTGTCCTATTTTTGTGTGCTGAAGGACGCTTCCCCTGTGGATATGATGCATCTGTTCCAGGCCAGCTACCAGAATCTGAAGACCCGCTGCAGCGATACTTCCTGGATCTATATCAACGCGCTGACGGAGACGACGGAGAAAATGGTGAAAAGTATGACTGATCAGAAGGCGGTCTTCCGGGGGCAGGCGGTGACCAGATATTATTATTATTAAATTGCCCTTCAGAGCCGTCGCGCAGCGACTTAATTAGGAGGTGAGAAAATGCCGTTGACTAAGGATGAGAAGAAGGTGCTGGACAGCGTCCAGATCATGTTTACGAAGCAGGAGGACGACTATCTGGCGGCCCATGCCAGTAAATTATACAAAGCGAACAAGGACAAGGGCGATCGTGCCGAGACGAGGGTCAAGAGGGAGAGGAGAGAGAGGCTGGAAAAAGTCAGTCAGATCAGAAAAAACAGCACCATTCAACTTCCGACGGTTTCCCTGCAGGGCGAATCCTATGGAACATCCTTTAAAGAAAATATAGGCGCAAAAAAGAGAAAGTCCCGTTCCAATAACCAGAAGTCCAGGCTCTACAGAAAGAGAGTGAACGCCAGGACGGTGGAGGAGGCCAGTGGCACTTGGGAGCAGACGCTTGCGGGCAGGACGAGGGATCTGGAGAAACCGGAGGGCTGTCTGCCGGGGGATTTCCGGGCGCTTTCCCAATTCCTGACAGAAGACAAGGACCATAACAGGACCCTGATTCCCGGGCAGATGCAGGAGGGGAATCTGACCCGGGAACAGATCGCTTCCTGTATCAGTCAGTACATGGCGCTCGACATGGGAGTGGACCTGCGTACGGATGAAACGATTGCAGAAGAGAGCGTCCGCCTGGAGGAACTGGCCGGGAAGACGGAAGGACTTAAGCATCTGCTCGACGGCCATCCGGAGATGACCGCCCAAATGACCGAGGAAGAGAAGCAGAACCTGCTGGTAAAGCTGGATATGGGAAATCAGATTGCGGAATATTACGCAATTCAGAAAAAGGTGATGACGAACAGCTGGTACAGAACCCATTATAATTCGGAGATCACTTACAAGTGTCATTTAGGGGATACCCTGGAACAGAGGAATCTTGCGCTTCTTCTGTGGCAGGCGGAATTTGTGAGAAACCGGGAAGCGTTTCAAGACGACAGAGCCGGGAGAGACTGGCTGCTCGGTTATAACGAAGAAGTCAGTAAGCAGGAAGCGAAAGCCGAAGCGGCTGCAAAGGCGTGGATACAAAAGGCGCCCAAGACGATCGAATTCGGAAAAGGCGGCGGCGCGATCCCGGATTCCCGTCATGCGGAGTATTTCCGGCAGCACAGCGGCAAAGAGGATCCCGTATACCGGCGGATCAGAACCGATGATTATTATGTGGTGGGAGAGCCGCATGCCATGCATGAGGGCTTATGCCGACATATCGCCAATCTGCCCCGGCTGGAAGCGATCCAGCATATGGATAAGGAATCGTTCCAGCAGATGATGGACGATCTGGTAAGACTGCCTGTCCACATGTCTGATCCGGAGGAGGTGGAAGCCTGCCGGCAGGCAAATCTGAATGGGGTGCGGATGTATAAGGATCTTTTGAAAAAGCAGATAAACTATTTGAAGAGAAAATATGGAAATGGTTTTCTTTTGCTTCCCCCTGATGAATTTACGCAGTATGCCGATGACTTTGAACATGATTTTACCAATATGCAGGGGATGTCCTTTTTTGTGAAATATTTAAAGAAGCTGCCGGGAATGTTTGACCCGGATGATTCTGCGGACCGGGATCTGGAACAGTGGATCACATATTATCAGGCGATCCTCGTTTCGGACGGTTATGCCAGAACCGATTACAGCAAAGGGACCCATAAATCTTTTTCGTCGTATAAGCTGGGTGCCATGTTCACTACGATGAACGGGGAGGAAACCAGAATGGATGTCATCAAAAGTTCGGGTGAGCTGCATCTGGATGTGCGCTGGGGTACGTTTTTCGATGAGAATGACGTACTGTTTGATGAAGTGCTTAAGTGCGCCGGACGCATACCCGCAGACCGCTTACAGGAAGAGGACTTAAGGCATTATACCTGGAACCAGCTGACGGAGGAGACCCGGCGGATGGAAAGGAGCGAGGCAATCCGTCACTTTATTGAGAAGGAATATGTCATCGCGCAGGAGAAGCAGGAGTTTGACAGTGATCTGCAGGGCCGTGTGCAGACGGCCGGCAGGATGCTGCAAAAACTTGATAAGCTTCGGACGGAAAGTGCAGGCAGCATCCGGACTCTGTACGACCAGATGTGCACGGACATCGCAGACTGGCTGCGGGAGAACAGAGGGTATTGACCATGCCTCGGGAATAAAGGAGTGAAGATATGGGAGACGCATATATGAAGGAAGCCTACAAAATCATCTATCAGCATCCGGACTGGCAGTCGACGGCGCAGGAATATGAAGACAGGTTTGCCGCCAATCTGTACAACTCCCCGCCTGTGCGGCAGGCGGCTTCCATGGCGCTGACCAAATTAAGCGAGACGCTGACTTCCTATTACCGGGTGAAAAACCTGAACAAAGAACAGGCGGAAGATCTGACGGCGGTGGGACAGGTGGCGGAACAGATCAGCGGACGCACGCCTGACGACTGGAAGGTACTGGAAGGCGCCCTGCTGCAGAGAGACAGCGGAAGCGGAGCCGGGCAGATCGGCCGCTGGCAGCTGGGGGATTACGTAGAGGGGAAAGAGGCGGCAAGGCTGGGTATGGAAGGAGATTACGTGCTGTTTGAGCAGGACGCGGATTTCCTGAACCGGCAGAATATCCAGAACGTCTTTGACAACGGCAATCTGCGGGAACAGATGACCATGCTCTACAACGGGATGTTCATCAACGGCGGTAAGACAAGAGAGCAGATCGAAGAGAGTCGGTCTTTGAAGAATCTTCTCCTGAATATTACCGAAGAGGATCAGGGGAAAATGAACGAGATGGGGGCGGACTCTCATATTCGGTTTGACCTTCTGCAGGAAATGGGGCATTATGAAAAGAAAGAAGATCTGTTTGACACCTATTCCATGGCCAGAGACTTGAAGCGCGGAAAAGATAAGATCAAGGGTAAAGGGAACTGGTTTAGCAGGTGGGCGTCCGGGATCAGACGGGCCTTCTCCGCGGCCTTTTCCAGTAAATTTACCAGAAGCACGAAAAAGAAGGCAGAGCAGGCCGGGCTGGGACGGGAGCACTATGAGCGGCTGGGGATCGGCCTGTCCGAGCGGGAGATGGCCAACGGGCTGGATGAAAACGGGAACCTGAAATGGAAGGAAGGACAGTCTTACTTCCGGATGGATACGCCGGTGACGGCGGAAGGAATGCTGCAGACCGCGGGGCCCTCCGGGACGACCCTGCGGATGCTGGGGGCCTACCGTCTGCTGGGAGCCGGCAAAACCGACCTTTTGAACTTCCGGCTGGCGCTGATCGCCTGGATGGTCAGCAGCAGAGACCATTCCATCTACGAGATCCTGAAAGGCTCCCACAATGCCGGAGTCAAGGGCCGGGAGGATCTGTCCGAGGCCGCCAATATGTACCGGACCATAGATCCGCTGTTTGAGGATCTGATCCGTGAGGAATTTGCTCCGAACCGTCGGTTCCCCCATGAGACGATCTATCTCAAGATGGTCGATCAGCAGGCGAAAGATATGGGCGGAGAGGGGATCACGGACCCCGAGAATGAAGAAGACGTCTTTGGGGGAGTGCCTGCTTACGGATATGCCGCAGGGGTCTATAGCTCCTCTTTGTATAAGATTATGAATACGTCCTCCAAATACGGAGAGCTGGCCGGACATATCAGAGTGTGGCTGATGGATAAGACCCTGCCCAAAGATGTCTCCGAAGAATATCGCAGGGAGACGAAAGGAGTGCAGAAAACGGCATTTGACATGGCGAAGGTGACCCAGCGGATGCTGTCGGAGGGGCTGGAGGCATGGGGAAGCTATGCGCCCCCGATACAGGAGGGACAGGAGGAACTGGAGTCATACAGCCCACGGCGGGCCTATCAGGAAGAGGGGTATAAGGAGCAGTGGATGGACCTGTCCCATGCGTTCCGCGGCATTACCTACCGGGGAGGCAAGATGGGCTCCTCCATGAGGAGCGGCGGAAGCTTTGTCACAGACAGCTTTTACAGCACCTCGCTTCTGCCGTCGGTGGCCATGCATTTCTACGATCTGTGCAAGGAAAAGGAGGAAGACAAAGCGATCTTCCGTTTCCGGCTGGAGGGAAAGGGCGCGATTAACATTACCGGCGTGTCTATGTACGGCGAGGAGGAGATGGAGGTGCTGGTGCCCAAGGGATCCAAGTTCCAGGTCCTGGGCGCGCCAAAGCCTGCTTACTATAATAAGATAACCGGGGAAGTGTTTGAGGAAGCGAAGCTGTCGGAAGAAAAGCTGGAGTCTGTTATGGACGAACTGCAGTGGGGAGAAGAAAGCTTCTGGCAGAAAGTGCAGGTTGTGGATCTTCAGGAGGTCAGCGGTCCCGGAGAGGAGAGGCGAAAGAAGTCGGAAGCGAAGGACAGGAAAGGGCTGCAGGAACTGATACGGCTGAAGGAACTGTGGGAGGGAGCCGGACATACCGCCTAAGAACGGATTGCACCTGTGCGGTTGCTAATCCAACAGCCCGCATACATCACAATAAATTGCATGCAGGCAAGCCATTGGATTGCAGCCACACAGCTGGAAGAGGCTTTAAGAATGGGGGATACCGATGTCGAAGACAGAGCAGGACACCTATGGTTTTATCAAATTATATTTTCCGGAGGCGAAGGAAGACCCCTTTGTCTCGGAGGCGGAGCAGTGGAGTGCCTGGGAGCGTTTTATTGATCTGCTGTGCATGATCAGCCTGGTGATGAAAGAGCAGAAACTTCCGGAGAGTCTGGGGAGGATCGGATGTCTTCTGGAGGACGAAGCGCTGGTCAAGACCCTGGAGCCCAGGGAGAAAGCCGCGTTCCCCTGCCGGGCGCGAGTGCGGGCGATCTATGAAGAACTGATCAGAAGAGGAGCGGAGGATGCGCCGCTTTCCCGATTCCTGTCGCTGGATCTGAAGCCCGTAGAGGTAATGGCCTTTCTGCTGGCCGCCTGCGCGGACCGCAATCGGAAATACGAGCGAATCTTCGGAATCCTGCAGGAGGAGAAGAGCGGGACGGCCAAGCCCACGGCGGGAGTGGTACATGACCTGTGTGCGTTGTTTCTGGAGGAACCGGAGAACGCACCGGAGATTCTTCTGGACGAAGACCGCTTTCTTAATCGTTTTCTGCTGCAGCCGGAGAGGGACAACCCGAGACTGTCCCGGTTGTCCCGGCCAATCACGCTCAGAAAGCCGGTACTCTCCCTTCTGTATGGCAATACGGAGATGCTTGGAAGAATGACGTACTGTGCGGAGGTGCTCGACGAGGGCAATACGGACGTTGTGATCAGCCACCGGAAAGAACTGAATCGTCTTACACAGGTCTATGTAAGGATGACCGTGCTGCAGGAGGAAGGGATGATCTGGCTTCAGGGGGCTTCTGGAGCGGGCAAGAAATATCTGGCTCAGGCCATGGGGGATTCGCTGGGGATGGACGTTCTGTGCCTTCATGTGAAGAAGCTGCTGACTCAAAGTCCGGAGGCAGTGAACGAGGCGCTTGCACAGGCGGTCTTAAAGACGGTGCTTGCCCACCATGTCCTGTATCTGAACATGAACGGTATCTGTAAAGAAGAGGCAGGGCCGGTGATGCAGATGCTGGTGTATGTAAAGGACTACGCCGGGAGAATTCTGATCGGCGCCGATGCCTCTTGGATGGAGGAGCCGGAGATTATGGGGAATACCTTTCGAATTCCGGTGGATCTGCCGGGAACGGAGGAGCAGAAGGCGTTCTGGGAACATTTCGCAGAGGAGTACCGGATTCGGTTCGCCAAGGACGTCGATTTAGATCAGCTCGTCTCTCTGTATGACCTGACACCCGGGAGAATTCGGCGGACGCTGTCCTGCGTGATGTGCACGTCACCCATGGGAAAAGGCGGTTTTCTCGCGTCCAGGCGGGAACTGGAGGAGGAGATCCGCCGCCAGTGCAGTGGCAGTCTGGGACAGTATGCCGTCCGGCTTCAAAGTCCCTTTGGGTGGGAGGATCTTACGCTTTCTGAGGAGAGCCGGAAGCTGCTTGAGAGAGCCTGCGACCGGGTCCGCTACCGGAGCGTAGTCAATGACGCATGGGGATTCGGCCGAAAACTTCCTTATGGGAGAGGCCTTTCCATCGTACTCTACGGACCGCCCGGCACCGGCAAGACCATGGCGGCTCAGGTGCTGGCCAAAGAGCTGGGGCTCTCCATTTACCGCATCGATCTGTCCCAGATCGGCAGCAAATACATCGGAGAGACGGAGAAGAATCTGGGCGCAGTGTTTGACGCCGCCCGCTTCTCCAACGCGATCCTCTTCTTCGACGAGGCGGACGCGCTGTTTACAAAGCGGACGGAGGTGTCGAACTCCAACGACCGCCATGCTAACGCGGAGACAGCCTATCTGCTTCAGAAGATCGAGGAGTATTCCGGCGTCTCCATTCTGGCCACCAACGTGATGCAGAATTTTGACAACGCTTTCAAACGCCGGATGACCTTCCTGATCCCCATTGGGCAGCCGGGCGAGGAAGAGCGGCTGGCTCTGTGGAGCAGGGTCTTTCCAGAGGAGGCGCCTCTGGAAAAAGAGATTGATTTTTCGGTTTACGCTCGGGTGGCGGAGCTGACCGGAAGCGGGATCAAGTCCGCCGCCCTTGCGGCGGCGTACCGGGCGGCGGCGGAGCGCCGAAAGATCGGCAATCAGGATCTGATCGAAGCGGTGGACTTCGAATACCGCCGGACCGGACGGACCGGCGTCGATCAGGAACTGTACGCCGCACTGTATATGAAGATGTGAAAAGGAGAAAGCCATGCCTGATACAAGATATTTTCGGCCTAAGAAGGCGGTAAAAAAGATGAAGCTGGCGCAGAGCCTGGGGCAGACGGTATATGTATGCGGCGTGACAGGGCTTGGCAAGACGGCGTTTGTAAAGGATTATCTGGGCCGCAGGAAATACACATATTATTCCACGGAAGATTATGTCGACTGGAATTTTCGAATGCCGGCGGAAGGGGAAGAACAGATCATTGTCATGGACGACCTGTATCAGCTCACGTCTCCGGAGCTTCAGGAAGAGCTTTATCCGGTTCTGGAACTTTTGATGGAGCGTAAGGAAGTATGGCTGATTCTGATTTCGCGATGTGCCGTTCCCCGCTGGCTGATGTCTCTCTACGTCAATTATCTGTTCTGTGTGATCGGTGAAAAGGATCTTTTGCTGGAAAGAGAGGAGCAGGACGCCTTTTTCGAGTCCTGGGACGTCTATCCGGGAGAGCGGCTTTCCGAACGGATCTGGAGGGAGGCAAACGGCCATCCCCTGCCTCTTAGGGTCCTGGCGCTGGAGCTTCGGCGGAGCGGTCTGGGAAGCAAAGAGTCGGATGTGGGCAGTCAGGAAATGATCTACAATCAGGCCAAGGATCAGATGTGCGGCTATCTGGAAACTCACGTGTATGACCAGTGGGATCTGGAGCTGCAGGAATTTCTGATGGAACTGTCCGTGGTGGAGAGTTTCGATATTCAGATGGCGCAGATGGTCACCGGGAAGAAGAATGTGGAGCAGCTTCTGGACCAGGCCATGGAGATCGGGGATTTTATTGTGAAGAAAGGTACAGCCTACCAATATAAGAAGGCGTTCCGGGAGTCCATGCGCCGGCGTCTGAGGAGAAGTACGAAAGCGGACCGGGTTCACCGGCTTTACTGCAATGCCGGCTACTGTTATGAAATGCGGGGCGAAATCGCTCTGGCGCTTCAGGCGTATGCGTCCTGCGGGGATGAGGAGGAGATTTCCAGGCTGCTGATCACCAATGCAAGAGAGAATCCGGCCAATGGTCATTACTTTGAACTCCGGCACTACTATCTGTCGCTGTCCGAGGATACGGTGAAGGAGAGCGCGGTGCTGATCTCCTGCATGAGTATGCTGCAGTCGATCCGGATGAATGTGGAGGAGAGCGAGCGGTGGTATGGAGAACTGGAAGTGTATGCTGAGAATCATACGGGGAGCGCCAGAAAAGAAGCGAAGAGCAGACTTTTGTATCTGGATATTGCGCTGCCCCATCGGGAAAATGTTCAGATGGTGGATATTTTCAAAT
>Ga0137306_102981_pt1 | contig 13241 bp, 10 predicted proteins | sample Inofroosms_March_FD_97187 | JGI IMG/M metagenome (GOLD analysis project Ga0137306, IMG submission 97187) | Mouse cecal microbial communities from Vienna, Austria - N-Acetylneuraminic and N-Acetylglucosamine D2O microcosms_March | ecosystem: Host-associated > Mammals > Digestive system > Large...
ATAGTAAATGGCGATTCTGCCGGTAGCCGCATCCGTCAGCGCCGCGCACGGGAATACCACGTTAGGCACATCTCCCACGCACTCGTACAGTTCATGGGGCCCTAAAATATAATTCCTTGTCCGCTTCTTCACCTTCCACGGTTCTTCCAGATCCAGAAGCGCACATCCCATCCGGTAGACAAATCCGTTACAGGTATTGATCACGCCGTGATAGATCAGAAGCCATCCTTCGTCTGTCTCAACAGGAACGCTCCCCGCCCCGATCTTCGTGGACTGCCATGCGGAATAATCTCCCTTGACCGTCCCCATCACCAGACGATGGCATCCCCAGTACTTCATATCCGGACTCTCGCTGATAAAAATATCGCCGAAAGGTGTATGCCCATTATCGCTGGGCCTGCTCAGCATGTAATACTTATCCCGGATCCTGCGCGGGAACAGCACACCGTTGCGGTTAAACGGCAGGAAAGCGTTCTCAAGCTGATAGAAGGTCCTGAAATCGAATGTATATCCCACACCGATCGTCGGATAGCCCTGATAGCCGTTACACCATGTCACATAGTATCTGTCCTCTATAAAACACACTCTCGGGTCATAACGGAAATCCCGCTTCGCCACCTCCGGATCCGCTCCCTGGAACTCCACCGGATCATCGGAGATCTCCCAGTGAATCCCGTCCTTGCTGAATCCGGCAAAAATATCCATGCTAACCGACCGACTGTCGCATCGGAACACGCCCGCGAATCCGTCCCCATAGGGAACCACCGCACTGTTGAAAATACTGTTGGAATGCTTCGTCGCGAATCTTTCTATGATCGGATTCGCACTGTACCGCCACACCGGAAGTCCGGATGCCGCCTCCGGTTCCTGCCAGGGCATATTCGGCAGATCTCTTCCTGTTATTTTTGCCATATACTGTACCTCCTGTTTTACTTATTATAAACCATTGCCACTGCTATTTCATCTCTTCATCTCAGAAAACGCCATAGATTAATGGCGTTTCCCGAATTTTGTTATGATAAGCTTTATTTTCCTACAAACTCATCTACCTGCTTCTGCGCAGCGTCCATCACGTCCTGCCATCCCGCGTTCATCAGTTCTTCCTTGATCTGCGGTACGGCCACTGCCGGATCCTGCACACCAGTCATCACCTCACTGCGGTAGCGCAGCCAGATCTCACGGCAGTTCGCCAGTTTATCCGACACTTCGGCCGTATCGAAGGTAAAGCCCAGCATAACGGAAGGTACCGCCTGCTCATTCAGCGCCTTGATCTCATCCCACTGATTGTATTCGTCCGTATCCACCTGTGTCACCGTGAAGAAAGTACCCTGTGTATAACCTGCCATCTCCCAGTAATTGTTGATCTTGTGCGCTTTGCCGTCCGCCGTGTACTCGAAGTTCACGCCTTCCTCACCATAGTAGAACATATCCCTGAGTTTGGTATCCATATTCACCAGATCCAGGAACTGCAGACACTTCTCCGGATATTTGGTGTTGATGGAGATCATGTTCAGCGACCCTCTTATTGTCTCGTTGGAAAGGATCGTGTCGCCTACCTTCTGTACCTCTACGTCCTTGCCCATCTGCGGTCCCCAGGATGTAATACCTGCAGACTCCCAGCCCTGTGCAACACGCCACATATTATAAACACGTGCCTCGGACAATGTAGACGCGTCAGGATTGATGATCCCTTTCTGATACCAGTCATGCAGGGTCTCCAGTTCCGAATAAATATCCGGCTCTTCCAATGTAAAGCACACTATCGCATCCTGATCATCATAGCGCACACCCAGAATCTGCGTACCCGCACCAATCTGGTCATAAACGTCGAAGATATAGTACACGCCGTCGTTCTTGACATAAACAGGATAATCATTTTTGTCAGCTTTCAGAGTCTCGAAAGTCTCTGTCAGTGACTCCAGTTCCGTAAGGGAGGCCACATCCAGACTATACTCGTCAACCAGCTCTTTATCCCACACCGCATAGTTGGAGATAGAGCTGTCCTTATAGGTGGGAATTCCGTAGATCCTGTCATTGACCTTTACACCGTCCCAGTACTTCTCCGGCATCAGTTCCGTCAGACCCGTCATATTGTCGGCGATCATATCCGTGACATCATAGCATGCGCCCAGACTGATATCCGCAATATAGTTGTTGCCGTTTCCCCAAATAATATCGTAGGGCTCGTTGGTGCTGACGATGATATTACGTCTCTTATCCCAGTCGCCCCAGGGAATGACTTCCATCTCAATGTTGACGCCGATCTTCTCACCCGCATATTCGTTTACCTTAGCCACCCATGTGTCATAGTTGACCGGCATTCCGTTTCCGATAGTGATCCACTTCAGATTGACAATCTCCCCGCTGTCCGCCTCCGCTGACTGCGAGCCGCCGCCTGAATTTCCTGTCGATGCTGTACTTCCGCATCCCGTGAATGTCCCGAGTGCCAGTGCCGATGCGATTCCTACTGCCAAAACCTTTTTCAATCTCATAATTTTCCTCCTGTCTTATCTGTCTATTCTTTTTTGTAACAGACCAGCCTTTGGCTTCACTGTTACCTTTTTCAACTTCTTAATGATTTATAAGTTCCTTTTTTCGGACTTCTTTTCCGGTTTGGTATTCCTTCCTACTCTTTCACTGAACCAATCGTCAGTCCCGAGATAAAGTATTTCTGGAAGAACGGATAGGTACATGCGATCGGTACGATGATAACGATCGCGATTGCCATTCTCACACTCTCTGTCGGCATGGCTGAACGGTACTGCTGTAAGGATATCCCGCCGTACGGGTTATTCGCGATATACTCGATATTCTTCTGCATGTTGTTAAGCAGCGACTGCAGTGTCTGCAGCCTGGTATCCTGTATGTACAGGGAAGCCTGGAACCAGTCATTCCAATAGCCGAATGCCGCAAACATACCTATTGTCGCCATCACCGGTTTCGAGATCGGCAGCACGATCTGCGACCAGATCCTGAACTGTCCCGCTCCGTCAATCTTGGCGGATTCGATAATGGAGTCCGGTACTGTTGTCCTGAAGAATGTCCGGCAGATCGTCACACTGAATGTGGAACATGCCAGAGGCAGGATCAACGCCCATATGCTGTTGTTCAATCCCAGAATATTGTTAACCACCACATAGCTTGCCAGCATACCGCCGTTAAATACCATCGGTATGAAGATCAGCCACGTATAGATTGTCTTCAGCTTAAAGTTTCTTCTGGAAACTACATATCCCATTGACGTATTCAGTGCGATCGAGATGACCGTACCTACCACCGTCACCAGCACCGACATAAACGCCGCCCGCAGGATCGTCATACGCTCATTCCACAGGAATTCGTAAGCAGAAGCAGAAAGCATCTGCGGTATCAGCTGGTATCCGTTCGCCCGGATCGATTCCTCATCTGTGATGGAAATCGAAAATACAAACAGCAGCGGAATGACACACATCACCGCAAGGACCAGAAAGATCACATTGAAAATCACGTTGGTAGATGTTTTGATCTGATTCAACGATTGTCCGCTTTTTTCCTCTCTTGCCACTTGGTACACCTCCTCCTATATGATTCTGTTCTCATTATCAATTTTGCTCACAATCCAGTTCGCCAACAGGATCGTTGCGCAGCTGCAGATCGCCTGGAAGAAGGACGCTGCCGCCGTCTGCCCGATCGGCGCCGTAGACTGGATTGCCATGTAAATGTAAGTATCAAACGTCGATGCCGTAGTATACAAGGATGCCGGCAGCTGTCCTGTTACCTGATAGAACAGACCGAAATCTGAGTTGAAGATCTTGCCGCAGTCCAGAATCAGCATCATGATGAAGACAGGCTTAATCGCAGGGAGCGTGATATGCCTTGCCTGCTGTGCCTTGGTCGCACCGTCCACAACCGCCGCCTCATAGAGTGACGGGTCGATTCCGGTAATACTCCTGATTCAGGACGGCCATAAGGAAATCGGTTTTATCGGCGACATCAGCTACGCGCAGACGAATAAGGAGCGCTATCTCGGCTATCGTGAAAGCATGGACAGATATCAGCTTCCCGTTCGCCCGGAACACTGCCTGACCGGCAGCCTGAATATCTTCTCCTATGACAGAGAGATTCCTGCCTTTCTGGACACCCTGGCCAGCTGGCCTACGGCTTTTGTATGCGTCAGTGATTATGTGGCTCATTTTGTCCGACAATATCTGGATGAAAATCCTCAGAAGCTGCCGCACCCCATCGTCCTGACCGGATTTGACAATACCGATGAATATGCCAATGTTTCGGGCCAGATCACCACGGCCAACGTTCCTACAGGCCTGCTCGGGAAGCGTATGGCGCTGCAGCTGTTGTTCAGAACGAGCCACCCCGACGCCCCCGACGAGTTGACCTATATCAAACCATCCATTATCAGTCACGGCGGCAAAACCAGACAGTCCTGAATAACTCCCGTGAAAAGTAACGACCTGTTGCGGTACAGGCACATATGAAAAACGCAAAGAAAGAAAATGCTGGAAAAATCAAAGAATAATTGAATAGAAGGCAGCACCAAGGCGCAGGTTTTATATACAACCTGCGCCTCTGTTTATGTGCAGATACCGTAAAGAAAATTGAATATGCGGTATAAAACAGTTTATTTGCAACAACAATTAATTGTGTGTGCAAATAGTTTATCACGTTTTATTTACTTTCCGCCGCACCCTTTTTTGTTGTGTGATAATGGCTGTGACAACACACATGCAATAAGACCGCCAACGGAGGTAAGCGATGAAAGAACTGCGACAATTAATCCGCGATCTGCGGGAAGATCACGACCTGACACAGAAAGAAGTAGCTACTTACCTCGGCGTTTCTCAGCAGACCTATTCCAATTATGAAAACGGTGTCCGCGAGATCCCTACGAATACCGTGGTAGCCTTGGCCAGATATTATCAGGTCAGTACGGATTATCTTCTCAGTTCGGGCAGCAGCTATCTCGGCAACACTAACCTGAACAGCACCTATTTAGAAGATACCACCCTGCACGATGTGATGTACGATATCCAGGGGCTTGATGACGATGCCCGCAAAGAACTGCTGCGGTTCATTCAGTTTCTGGGACACACTGATTAATACTGTAAATTTATTCTTTTTATGCAACCCGGAATATGACTTCCCACTGTCCCTCAATACATTCTCCGCTGTCGTGAAAAATACCGTACATCGAATAATCCTCCGGATTATCAAGTTCTCCGATAAACCAGTATTCATAAAACTGATAGCTTACATCTCCCACCGTCTCCTGCCAGCTCACACTATAGTCCTCATACTTCTCCTCTCCGTCGGCATCTACCACAAACGGCTGCACATGTCTGTCCGCATGCCGGTTATCACCCATACAGACCTGAAGCCGCAGCACCCCATCCATGTAAGCGGCCCCGGTCACGGTAAAATCATCCGCCGCACACTCATCCGCACGCCTCAGGTCAAGTACGCTGCTCCTGCAGTAAGGATCCTCCTGTGTGCCGTATGTCATAGCAAGCGACGGCGGCAGACTGTCCTCCTCCATCATTCCACCCATACCGTTTAACGCTTCCATTCTGGTCGGGACAGACTCCCTGATTCCCGTCAGGTCAATCTCTCTTTCCTCACTGCTTTTATCACACAATATCTCCCTGACAGAAAAATGAAGCTTGTCCTTCCGATACGTTCCGGAAGTCTGTGTCGTTATCTTGAAGTATGCTTTCCCCGTTTCTTCATCATAAGCCAGAAAGCTGCAGCCTCCCAATGTCGTTTCGCTCCCGTAATCAAACAGATTATAGCTGTCAAACAAATCGACCGGCCCATGGATCCTGTCCGCCGTACTGCCCTCCTCGTCACACATGGATACGATGATCTGCGCCTCATTCCCCTGCAGATCGATGGCCTCTACCTCCATCGTGATTCCCTGACTGGAACTGCTCTTTTCAATCGGTACAAGCCTGTCTGCCAGTGCGGGCGAAATAAATTCCACCACACGGTAGAAAGCAGGACTGTTTTTCGCACAGACCGGCAGCGCCAGGAAAACACACAGCAATGCGGCTGCCGACACCGCTGCGGGGCCCGCCGCCCTGAAACGTTTCCGTTTCTCTGCTGTATTCACGGTTTTTGCACCGGCTGCATCCAGCGCTTCTGACGCATTTATCAGCACTTCTTTATATTTCTCCGGAGAAGGCCCTATGGAATCATATGCTTTTTTATATTGTTCTGCAAACATCATAACCCTCCTAATTTCTCTTTTAAACGCTTCCTCGCTCTCGTCAGTCTCGTTCTCACCGTGGAAGCTTTCATCCCCGTGATCTTCCCAATCTCCTCCACCGACATCTCCTCATAATAAAATAAATGAATGACAACCCGGTATTTTTCAGGAAGTTCTTTCACAGTTTCTATCAAAAGTTGTTCCTCGCTGCCAATGTCCCCCGTCTCCCCAAACACCGGTCCGAAACCAGCCGGTGCGCACACCTTTTCCCCGGCATACCCCTCATAAAAAGCTGCTCTCCGCCGGATCCACGGAGACTTCCAGTAATTCTTGCAGCAGTTGACCGTCACTCTGACAAACCACGCCTTCTCATGCTCCTCATTGTCAAACACCGGTCCCGCCTTAATGTAGCGCATAAAAACCTCCTGATAGATGTCATCTGCATCCACCCTGGTCTTCACAAGAGAATAAGCAAGCCTGTAGACCATGCCGGAGCTGCGCTCTATCACTTCTTCGTATGGATTTTCCTTATGCATAAGTTTCCCTTTTCCTCCCTTCACAGATAATACAATCCGGAAGGGCAAAAGGCTACAGGATCCTGTAAAAATAAAAAACAATCGCAATTTTTTGTGACCTTTTCTTCTTTTCCTGCATCTAATTATTGTAAAGTGAAACGGCCGTTTCATGAATCACGGGAGAACTACCCGTAATTAAGCGATAAGGAACCTGAGAAAATGAACAAGAAACAGTTTACTACAGAGGTACTTGAGGCAGAAAAAAGTCTGTATCACATAGCAAAATCCATCTTGAGAAATGACGAGGATTGCGCTGATGCGATGCAAAATGCAGTCTTACATGCTTTTGAGAAATTACATACACTGCAAAATGAGATGTATTTCAAGACATGGCTCACCAGAATATTGATCAATGAATGCCACCATATCATTCGTTCCAGAAAGGAGCAGGTACCCTATGAGGATTACTGCGAAGCGGAAGCATCTGTACAGGAGGAAGAATATTCGGAGGTGTTCGATGCGGTCATGAAATTGGAGGATAATTACCGAATTCCTTTCGTACTGTTCTATGTGGAGGGATTTTCCATCAAGGAAATCTGCCGGATCTTAAAACTGTCGCAGAGTACAGTAAAAACGAGACTGTATCGAGGAAGAAAACTTTTAAAAGAAAAACTAGTGGGAGCATATGGATATGGAGAGTAAAAATTGGAACAGTGAATTTCCCGAGGTGCCGGAGCATGTGCATCAGACTGTATTAAGTACCCTGGCCGAACTGGAGCATAGAAAGGTGAAAAGGGTAAAGAGAATGAAAAAGAGTAAAATTGTTATTTTAATAGCCGCGGCGATTGCCGTGTTGGGAACGACCGTGTGTGCTGCAGAAATTTTCAAGTGGAATAACAGAGCCGCGGAGGTCTTTGTGGCAGATGAAGAGCAGCGGCAAAAGCTGGTGACAGAGCAGATCGCAACGGGAGAATATCAGACGGTATCAGATGCCGGGCTCACGATACAGGCAATTCAGACCGTTCAGGATAACAGCTGCTTCTATGCGCTGTTTGAGATCACAGCGGATGATAAGTCACTGCAGATTACACCCGGCCACGATATGGGGCTTCTGATTGATTACCCGGGAGGTGAAAATCCTTTCGGCTATGTCGGTTATGGTTTCGTGGATGAGCGTGAGCAGGCAGTTTCCAACAGCAGGTACTATGAAATATATGGAACGAAAACGAATCCGCAATCGACAGGAAATGAAGACCTGAACATGAAGCTCCAATTCACTTCCCTGAACGCACCGGGCGGAAAGGCAACCGCCGGAGAGGTCGTTCTTACAGGCAATTGGGAGTTTCTGCTCAATCTGCATGCAACGGAGCCTGTCTGCTATGAGTTAAACAAGGAATATCAGATTGACGGCTGTGCAGTTACGGTAAAGTCGGTAGAACTTACACCGATCAGCGTTAAATTGACCTGTGATGAGGCAGGCGCAAGACAACTGGAGAAACTGGAAGGAGTCAACATTGACCAGGCAGACAGTCTTGTGTCTCTGTACATCAACGGAATCAAATACCAGGACGGCACCATCGTGGAGGAAGAAGGATATCAGGAACTCTGGGTAAGCTGCGAAAACGGAGACTATACAAAAGCCGCCCGTCTTACCAGCGTGATTGATACAGATAAGGTCAGTGCGCTGCTGGTGGGAGATGCTAACGATGAGATAGCGCTTCCGTAGGCGCCGGATAAAACACGGGAAGCCATGATTCACCGGCTTCCCGTTACTTATGGTTTCAAACCTGAGATATTGGCACTATACTGTCATCACAAAACACCTTTCGTGGACCACACCGAACCTTCCAAGCGCTCCTCATACATCGTCGCCATATCAAGCGCCTTGCCAAACGCCTTAAAGCTTCCCTCCGCAATATGATGATTGTTGTCCCCCGAAAGCTGTTTGATATGGAGATTCATAGCCGCCGCATAAGAGACCGCATAGAAAAAGTCATGAATCATCTCCGTCTGCATCGTTCCCAGCATCGGAACCGTATACTGCGAATCAAAAGAAAGATACGGCCGCCCGGACAGATCTACCGCACACAGCATAAGCGCTTCATCCATAGGCAGGATAAAACTTCCGTACCGTTTGATCGCCTTCTTGTCCCCCAAAGCCTGCCTGACCGCCTCACCCAAGACAATCCCGCAGTCCTCTATGGAATGATGCGAATCCACCGCAAGGTCTCCTCTACAGGTGAGATCAAGATCAAACAACCCGTGGCGGGCAAAGCCGCCCAGCATATGGTCAAAAAAATCGATTCCTGTATTGATTTTACATTTCCCGCTCCCGTCAAGGTTCAAGGTCAGACTGATAGCAGTCTCTTTTGTTTTTCTGTTTACCGTTGCAATTCGTGCTTCCATTATCTTCACCCTTTCGGAATTTAAAATTTTTTTGTGGCCTTTTTCTCTTTTCCTGCATACCATCGTCATTTTGACAGCGGATGAAACTTTTCCATGCCGGCTTATAACCATTGCGGCGCAATTCAGGCTGTCCGGATTTTAATTCATTTCGTAAGCCTGCACAAATGCATCTATATCAGAATACCGCTTTACCTGTATACCTGCCTTCTCGTACTCTTTCAGATATTCACGCAGAATATCGTCATATGCCTTTGCCGTCTTATGCAAATCCTGCGGGTCGTATCCATTCAAAACGTCATACCTGCCAAGATCCGCTTCACTGCTCATTTCAAAAAACATTGCACGAGCGCTGATCAGGCTCATAAACGCAAGATGTCTGTTTCCTGTTTCGGCTGCTTCATACACCTTATTCCGCCAATTTGAATACATCTCCTCATAAGTACCGATAAGCGCATCTGAGGTTACCGTTTTCTTCTGTCCGGCAACAGTTGCTTTCACTTGACGGAACACAGCTGTTGTTTCTTTCATAAGCATGGTTAAACGCTCTTTTATCTCCTCGGCGGAAGATGCCGATATCACATCATCTATCATGTCACAGAGTTTTTCCGGTCTGTTCTGCATGGCGTTCAATTCTTTACGGGCATGTTTTACTCCATAATGAAAATACTGCTTATTCAGCATCGCGACCGCATTCTCTACATAGTAAATAACATTACCTGCACCATCTCGCACCTCCGGCTTACGTTCTGAAACCATAGCCATTGTGTAACCGTGTTCCGCCTCTTTTAGCAACTTTTCTGCTTTCGCATAATCTTCCTCCGAGAAGGGTTCGGACATAATATCTCCGGCTTTTTGCCGCAATGTATCCAGCCGTTCTCTGTACTTCTCATCTGCACAATAAACGATTTTCGCATCCATAAGTTTAGAAATGTTCGGATGTTCATAGCCGGCATCATTCTGTAATTGCTCCCACGTCGTACAGTAAATGTCATGTCCGACTTGTAAGTCATCCTGTATAAAGGCACACCCTAATTGCCAGCCTCTGTCATCATTGATTACAATGAGCAAATCTAAATCTGACTTTTCATAAAAATCTCCTGTCATAAATGAACCGTATATTCCTATTAATGCGAGGGTACCCGGACACATGGCATTCGCTTTCTTTATGACTGCATCTATGATCTTCTGGTTTCTTTCTTCTAAGTGCATCTCTGCTTTCTCCCTGTCTCAATTTTGTACCCGTGTCAGCCCTGGAGAATCTTTTTTTCTTTTTCGTCCTGCCATAACATCATGGAACAGAAATCACGGTTGTTGTCTGATATCTTCCAGTTTCAAGGAACAGAATACCGGTTCACTGTTATTGGTATAGTACCATATCACATTGCCGTTATCAGCGATCGGCTTGCAGTCAGACAAGAAACCTGCGTAAGAGTAGATCCCTGTAGTGGGTTCGCCGGATGCATTGAGCATAACACATTTTACCTGTTCTCCTTCTCCCCACATCAATATAAATTCACTGCCGCTTACTTTAACCAACTGCGGTGTAGTGACAGACGCTTCGGCTTTATCCTTATAATTTGTGATCCAATGCACGGAAGTACCGTTTTGCGAGAAATCATCTTTTCGGACACATGATACAAAAATATTGCGCACCCCTCCCGAAGAATATGTCGCAGGAGTCTGGTCTACTGAGTTGCCGGTGATCAGATAAGCAGCGTCCGATGCTTCAAAGCCGCCCACCGATACCCCTGTATAAGGATTCCCTCCTTTTCCCGCTATCGCCAATGCGGCGACACGGCTGCAGCCTTTACTGAGAACGTTTTCCTCACCGGCCTTCAACGTATATTTTGCCAACGCAACAGAACGCGGGTAAGCATCGCCATGGTCAACTGCCAGCAAATCCGAACCGTCCTTCAGAATAAACTGGTTAAAGGAATGGCTCACATATGCGGTTTGGGAAATCCCTGCGATCTGCTCCTTCACCTCCATATTGGGAATGTCCACGCTGAATGCCGCGCTTGCCTGATGCCGCCCTCCGTCCGATGTCTGGAACATCTGGTGACAGGTACGGATGTACAACGTGTCTCCGGCTTCCGCCATACGGAGACTGCCGTTCTTAAATGGTGAATATGTATTTGCACCATAAATACTGGCTGCCCCTTTTCGGTTCCACTTCTTATCATATTTTACGATCCGCATCACTTCCGCTTCCTTGCTTTCTTCGGGATTTTCCTTTCCGAATGCAAGGAAGTAATATTTCTCGCCCTCATAGAACCCGCCAAATTTGGGAAGCTCCATCTTGATATATTTCCGGGAACGAAGCGTAAAGTCAGACGTATAGGTTTCTGCATATACCCCCTTGCCGCCGACATGCTCAACACGCATAAAAGTATCTTTTGTTTTTACCAGGTATGAGTTCATCACCACACCCTCAAAAGAAGTATAATTCTGCCTGTTCCTGTTTGAAGAAATAACCGGTGTTACTTTGGATGTGGGAACATCAACTTTTGCAGACTTTTTCATATCGCCGGTAAAATTCCCCTTTCCGGTAACCGTGACTGCAACCTTGCTGCCTTTCACGGTATCGTACACGGGTTTATTATAATCCCTGCCTTCGGTCAGCGTCCTCTTCTTATAAGTCAGGGTAATTCCCGTTGTCAGGGAGCCCTGTATAGATGCCTTTGCTATCTTCTGCGGTTTGATCTCAAAAGCGGCTGTTTGCTTCGGAGATCTTGCATAGTTCCCTATTCCGGCTACCGTGACGGAGGCTTTTTTATTCCCGGAAGATGCATTCAGGTTATTTCCGTATGCAATGATATAGTCTTTATCAAGTTTTAACGTTTTGCCGCCTGCTTTTACAACCACCTTCGGTTTTTGGAGCGATCCGTTATAGGTTCTGTCCGGAATAGGCTTTATCTCCAATGCCGCGTTTGATGCCGTGATGGTAAACTGTCCGACAACCTTTCCCTTATACTGCCCTTTTCCGGTGACAATAACGTAACCGATACCGGCATTCACATTGTTCTGGTATTGTAATTTGTAGTCTTTGTTCTTGCTCAGCGTTATCGTTTCTTTATTGGAAACTTTGTAGATCACCTTGGGTTCCACTGCCGTCGTAATAGGCTTTCCGGTATAATCCGCTGTCCGCACTTCAAATTGGACATTGCTTGGGCCAAGAAGACGGTCCGTTTCTTTCAGCTCATAGACGATAACCTTAGTAGTAACAGAACCGGAATAATTGCTGTTCTCTGCCGCATGGACAACTACTTTGGCTGAAGTTGTTTTCTTTTCGGTCAGGTTATCGGCATACTCAAGGGTATATTCGCCTGTGCCTAACCTCCTGCTGCCGTCATATACCCATAACCGCAGGCTTCTCTTTGGATCCTTGCCTACGACCAGGCTGTCTGCCACAACCTTGAGCTTCTTCATGGGTTTCTTCTTGATCTCAAACTCCTTCGTTACATCCCCGGCATAGGCTCCGCCGCCCCGGACGGTCACCTGGCCGGTTCCTGCATCTGTATTCTTCCCATAGATGACGGAATAATCTATGCCTTCCGTAAGCGATACCCATTTTGTTCCGTTTTTATAAGAAACCTTTACCGTTGGCAAGTACCGTTTCCCGTCATATACTTTTGCCTTAATGTTAGAGATCCTGGTATTTTCCACAGTCAGTTCAATTTTAGTGTTTGCGGCTGTCTGCGCACTGCCCGTGCTGATATCCGCCGTATTCCCCTGCAGCCACCCTGCATACAAAACCGTATCTTCCATAACCACATCGGCTTCAAAATCCCAGGCGTTAATACAATCCGCTTCACGATACCATTCCACAAAAGTATACCCTTCGGCTGTCGGAACGTCAGGTACCGGAAGCAGTTCTCCGGCTGCTGCCATTACAGGTTCAAGCTGTGTGCCGAACCCCTGCATATCAAAGGTGACAGTATATGTATTTTCCATATCTGCCACTGCGCCTTCCGTCCATTTTGCGTATAAAACAATATCCTCCGACACGGTATCTGCGGCAAAATCCCACGCATTCGTGCACTCGGGTTCTTTGTACCAGCCCGCAAACAGACAGCCCTGTGCCGTGGGTGTGCCAGGCTCCGTGAGAAGTTCCCCATACT
>Ga0137306_102982_pt1 | contig 13239 bp, 12 predicted proteins | sample Inofroosms_March_FD_97187 | JGI IMG/M metagenome (GOLD analysis project Ga0137306, IMG submission 97187) | Mouse cecal microbial communities from Vienna, Austria - N-Acetylneuraminic and N-Acetylglucosamine D2O microcosms_March | ecosystem: Host-associated > Mammals > Digestive system > Large...
CTCAAAGAATCCCCAGTCCATCTGCCCCTGCTTTCCCGGCATCGTCTCAAACCGCACTGTTGCTTTCTCATTCAAGTCCATCTTCCGGCTGCTCACATACGCCTTGACGATGCTGCAGCCTCCGTCGAATCCCATTTCCCGCAGCTTCTCCAGGATCCGCAGCGCCGAATACGGCGCTTCCTCCAGCCACTCGTCCACGATCTGCTTGTACGGATCCATCTTTGTTGGCTTCGGTTCGCTCAATGTGTACTCCGGCTTCTGCGGCGATTCCGCGTACCGCTTTGCTGTCCGTGGGTCCATGTGGTACTTCCGTCCCAGCTCCACATAGCTCAGCCCTTTTTGTCTGTCGCTTCGGATATCCATCCACTGTGCTCCTTTCATTTTCTGACTCCCTTTCCGGGCTCTTTTTCGCCCTATTGGGAGTCTATCTTTTTTTCGCCTCCTCCGCCACAAAACTACATTTTTTCCTCGGCGTTTTTTTACATTTTATCATTGGCGCTGACAACGCTCTGAAAAGGAACAGCTTGCCGCTGTGATGGAGCGCCACGGGATAGAGTGGGAGGACAAGGGCACCCACGACAAGTACCTGTCCGTGATGGACTACAAGAAGGAACAACGGGCCAAGGAGATTGCCGAGCTGGAGGCGGTCAAGGCCAAGAAGCAGGGACAGGTGGAACAGCAGGAGCAGCGTCTAAAGGAGCTGGCCCCGCTGCTGAAAGGCATGGAAAAGCTGGCGGCGCAGTTCTCCGACGACCCGGAGCGGACGTTGCCGGAACCGGGGCCGCTGGAGAGCGCCAAGTCCTACCGGGAGAAGAAAGCCAAGCCTCTTTGGGAGAGGATCGTCAAGGTGTTGCGCTCCGTCTACCGGGCCTACTTCGACCTCAAAAGCAAATTTGAGCGATTGCAGAGCGCCTATGACCGAGAGGTCAGCAAGAACAGTTCCCTTTCAGCCAGAATTTACGAGGTTTGCGCCGAGAGGGATAGCCTAAAGGGGCAGGTCAGGGACTATGAGCGGGTCAGGCAGGCCATTGGCCCGGAACAGGCAGACAGGATATTGGAAGTTGCTTACCAGCAGGAACAAGCTGAAAAGGAACGGAGGCAAGGGTCAAGACAAAAAGTGAGAGTGAGCGTAAGATAATCATATATCTTGCTAATATTTTGAAAATAGTTCTTGACAACCGGAAAAATATGGAGTAGAATGATTCCATCTTGTTTAGAATTATTTTAATTCTAAATTCGGCTTGGGGGGGATGGTGTATGACAACTTATGAGCGCGAAATATATCATATCATTACCAGCTCCGAGAAGCATCTGACTGTAGAAGAAATCTATTTGGAAATCAAGAATCAATATCCTAAAATTGTTCTGGCTACGGTATATAACAATGTGAATAGGCTGTGGAAGGCCGGGCTGATTCACAAAGTATCTGTTGAAAATATGCCGGACAGATATGACCGCCTGACGAAGCACGACCATTTGGTTTGTCAGAGATGTGGCAAATTGGCGGACATTTCGTTTGAGGATTTGACTGATTCTCTCCGCAGACAATTAGGCGAGGACTTTCTCTCATACGACCTGAAAGTCTTTTACCTGTGTCCGGATTGCCGAAAATCGGAAGAAAAACAATATTAAGATAATATATCTGAATCTGAAAGGAGAACATGATGTTAAAAGAAAAGACAGCCGTCGTTACCGGCGGCACGCGGGGGATCGGTTTCGCTATTGTGAAAAAATATCTGGAGAATGGGGCGAACGTAGCGCTGGCCGGTTCCCGGCAGGAAACAGTTGAAAAAGCGCTGGCCCAGCTACCGGAGTACAGGGAGCATCTGATGGGGATTTGGCCCGACCTTTGCAGCCCGGAGGAGGTCACCGCCGCCTTCGCTTCCGTCAGGGAGCGGTTCGGCTCCTTTGACATTTTGGCGAACAATGCGGGGATTTCCTCCCGTACCAGTCTATACGAGTACACGATGGAGGAATTCTCCAAAATTCTGGATATCAATCTGAAGGCGGTTTTTGTCTGCTCTCAGGCGGCGGCGCGGTTGATGAAGGAGCAGGGGGGCGGAGCAATCATCAACGCCAGCTCTATGGTGGGAGAATATGGACAGCCCTCTGGCTGTGGTTATCCCGCCACAAAGTTTGCCGTCAACGGCCTGACAAAATCCCTGGCCAGAGAACTGGCCAAAGACCACATTCGGGTCAATGCAGTAGCCCCCGGCGTTACCAAAACCGACATGGTAGCATCGCTGCCCAAGGAGATGGTGGATCGGATCTCGGCAGGAATCCCTTTAGGCCGTCCCGGGGAGCCGGTAGATGTTGCCAACGCTTATCTGTTTTTGGCCGCTGATCTGGCGTCCTATGTGACGGGAATTGTTCTGCGGGTAGACGGCGCAGCCATGAATTAAGGAGGGGATTCCCATGAATAAAAAAGCTATGTATCAGTTGAGCTACGGGCTCTTCGTCCTCACCTCCGCTTTCGATGGCAGGGACGGCGGATGTATCATCAACACCGGCATCCAGGTGACCAGCGAACCCAACCGTATCAGCATCGCGGTGAACCGTAGCAACTTTACAAAGGAGCTGGTGGAGAAGAGCGGGAAGTTCAATCTCTCCATCCTCAGCGAGGCCGCCGACTTTAAGACATTCCGACACTTCGGGTTCCAGTCCGGCCGGGATGTGGATAAGTTTGCCGGTTACACGGACTGCAAGCGCAGCGCCAACGGACTGTGGTACGTGACCACCGGAACCAACGCCTACATAAGTGCCACGGTGGAGCAGACAGTGGATCTGGGTAGCCATACGCTGTTTCTCGCCGCCGTGGACGATATGGACGTGCTTTCCGGCGTTCCGTCGGCAACCTACGCTTACTACCAGTCCAACATCAAGCCGAAGCCGGCCCAGCAGCCGTCCTCCGGGAAAACAGCGTGGCGTTGTACGGTATGCGGCTATGTCTATGAGGGGGAGGAGCTTCCGGCAGATTTTATCTGCCCGCTGTGCAAGCACCCCGCTTCCGACTTTGAGAAAGTCATTCTCTGAGCAAACCGGCAGGAAGATCCTGCCTATCAAAAATTTACCACAAACAGGAGGAAATTATTATGAGCAAGTACGCAGGTACGCAGACCGAAAAAAACCTGGAGGCTGCTTTTGCCGGAGAATCCCAGGCGAGGAACAAGTATACATATTTCGCTTCCAAGGCCAAGAAGGAGGGCTTTGAACAGATTGCGGCCCTGTTCCTCAAGACTGCGGACAACGAGAAGGAACACGCCAAGCTGTGGTTCAAGGAGCTGGAGGGCATTGGTTCCACCGCCGAGAACTTAGGGGCCGCTGCTGACGGCGAGAACTACGAATGGACAGATATGTATGACGGCTTTGCCAAAACTGCCGAGGAAGAAGGTTTCCCGGAGCTGGCGGCGAAGTTCCGTATGGTCGCGGCCATTGAGAAGCAGCACGAGGAGCGTTACCGGGCGCTGCTGAAAAATGTGGAAACGGCAGAGGTCTTTGCTAAGAGCGAGATCAAGGTGTGGGAGTGCCGCAACTGCGGTCACATCGTAGTGGGTACACAGGCCCCGGAGGTTTGCCCTGTTTGCGCCCATCCCCAGGCATATTTTGAGGTTCATGCAGAAAATTATTAAAATATAGAAGGAGATTATTTTATGAGAAGCATTACAACTTTGGATTTGCAGTACGCCCACCGCTTTTATGGCTTCAAGGGTGAGGCCCAGTACCTGCACGGTCACACTGGTGTCCTGAACATTGAGGTTGAGGATTCCGTGGAACCCGGAGTGAACATGGTATTCCCCTGCAACGAGATCCAGAAGACCGCATGGGAGGTTTTGAAGAACTTTGACCATGCCCTGATTCTGCGCCAGGACGATCCCATGCTGCCCGCCATTCTCAAGGTGTACGAGGAGCAGGGCATCAAGGATGGAGCGCCCCAAAATAAGATGAAGGGCCCCGCCTTCCAGACGGAGCTGGCTACCGCATATCCCGACTGCCGCCTTGTGGTTACGAAGGAAACCATGACAGTAGAGGGCATGATTAAGATTGTCTATGATTTGCTGAAAGACAAACTCAATATCGCCAAACTGACCTTTACCAGCGGGGTAAACGCTGCCAGCCAGGAGTATGAAACCAAGAATCAAATTGACCGCTGCCCCCTGTGCGGTATCGCGCTGAACGAAAACGGCGTCTGCCCCAAGTGTGGTTATAAGAAGTAAAAATTTCCTATATGCAGCCAGGCGTTTCAATAACGGAACGTCTGGCTGTCTGTGTTGGGAATCATTAACCGTTTTATCATGAATGACTTGTTTTCCTGTCCAGTTTATAGTATAATGCGAATGGGATAGAAGTAATCTGCTCGCATTATCACACATGATAACAAATTGATAACAGCCCATCGTATAGGCTGGATAATATGGATATATCAAATAATCAAAAGAATAGGGTATTATATTTCTAAAGCAAAATCCGTTAGAATATGATACCCAGCAACGAGTGGGAATAAATATTTAGTGTTTTCTGAATCCTGAAAAGCGTTGGCTTAACAGTGATAAGGAACTACATCACTTATCAACTGTTAGCTGACGGTTTTCGGGTGCATACGAAACTCCCGTCTGATTCCTAACAGGAATTAGTCGGGAGTTTTTCTTGTTAACAGAGCCTATATTGGAGGATAGCATTATGAAAACATTACTTTCCTGTGAATTTAACATGGACACAGGCTGCGTTGAACTAAGATATTCTGACGACAGCATGATTTTCATTAATTGCACCGCTGTAGAGGACGAAGTTGCGAATAGCCGTTTCCAGCGGTCTGAACTGGACTGGCTCATCTACAACGATCCGCTGTCTTATGCGGAATTGATTTTGAATGGTGATCCAGAAAAATACTTGTGAACCGTAACGGAGATCCCGCAGTTAGATTCTGATTGATAACTCTATAAATCTTGACGTGCAAAGGGCATCCATACGAAAGCATGGATGCCCTTTGTCTTAACTTAGCCTTGTGGTCTGCAAGCATTTTACCCACTTTTCTCCTTATAGACTTCGTGGAGCCTTTGGAGACCAGTGTTTTATCGAAATCAGCCTTTCGGCGGATGAGGGTCCCCTCCATGGCTATCCGCAGACTGAATACGACCGTCCAGCCCATGAATGACAAACTCAGTGCCTTGGTTTCGGCTGATTTGTCTTCCAGCATTTACTGCCTGTTCCTTGGTGGAATAGTGGCCACTGGAGCGTTGAGCTCCGCCACGTTTTACATCCCAGCCACCATTGGGATTGTGAACGACATGATGAGTAGAACGAGCCATACGATTACCCCCTGTGTGCTTTAGGACAGCAGATTGCACAACCGTCCGCATCGAGATAGATTTTCTTCGCATGAGCTACTGCCTCAACCTCGCTTTCAAAGTAGCCCACATACTGTGCACTACGGATGCCAAGCTGTTCAGCATGCTCTTTTGTATGGACTTCATGATGAAGGCCAGGATTTAACGTCTGATTGTTGTTAACATAGTAATAATGATACATATAATTTTCCTTTCTGCTTGACCAAACAAGCGATACATGATATTTTGATAGCGTACATATTGCAAATGAGCGGTTAATCTGTGCCAGCAGATTGCCGCTCTTTTTATTTGTACATAAGACACCACCTCCTTAAAAGCTTCGGAAATTCACCTGTCCACGGCTTCCGTTGGGCCGGTGAATTTCTCTTTTTCTGATGGTTCCATTATACAGCTATTTCTGCTATATAAAAAATTAAGATGTTCGTTGTTTGGTGGCAAAATTAAAAAAATATAAGATAATAGTTAAAACTGTTTGATTTTTGGTGGCAAATATTGTATAATGAAATAAGATGGGAGGAGTGTGCCTTGGGAAAAAAGCTATACACAAAAGAAAACATCTCCAAAGCCGAAACCGAATGGCTGGGCATACCCGAACTTGTGGTATTAAAAACAAACAGGGATGATGTTGGTTTAGAAGTTGTACATCGTAGATACTTTGAGGATGAAAAATTGCTCTGCCCTGCTTGTCGTTCCTCGAGAACACGCTGCTCTAAAATTGTGGATCGAAAACTCAAGGATTTATTGTGGCTTGACGAGGACCACAAGACATTTCAAATAATCAGCCTACTTTTTCATCAGCGTTACATGCGTTGTGATAACTGCGGGCAAAGCGTTTTCCCTGAGCCTACAGAATTTGGAGAAAAGGGATGCAAATTCACAAATCGGCTATCAGATGCCTTGGCAGATGGAACCTTTCAATTCTCATATAAAAAAGTATGCCAGCATTACGGTGTTCCAGCTTCTACTGCTTCAGTGGGTGAAGTAATGAGACGAAGAATTCAATATAGGGAGTCCTTGTTGCCCCCGGTCAGAACACCGCATATCATTAGCATTGTCGAGGTGGTGTTTTTTGGGGAGTTCTATCCCGCTGTTTTAGGAATTTGGGATGATGAGGTTTATTGCCTGGATATTTTGCGAGATTCATCTGAGGAAACCTGTGGTGCATTTCTGAAAACATTGGATGCTAAACAAGTTGAAACTATATATGTAGACCCAGTCGATAGCTTATTTAATGCTGTGAATCAGTACTTTCCAATGGCTTCAATTGTGGTGACTGATGAGGCGATTCAGCGATATGCCAGAAACGCTATGCTTGATATTATCCATTCCGACGGAAAGCGATTTCCGGTGGTTCATAAAGACCGGCGATTGACGGTACTCCACAAAGACCTGGATGATAGAACTGTCGTTCCCAGAATTAAGGAAGGGATGAAGAGTAGGCCGAGGTTACAACAGGCTTACAATCACCATCAGAGATTGTTGGAGCTTATGGAGACCAAATGGTCGATGGAAGATCTCCGAACATGGGCAGACCAGATTCCGGCAGAGGTAGATGAGTTTTTGGCAGTTGGTGATATTATTGATATCTTTGGCGAGCAATTAAGCGGATTTTTGACACTGGGCGAGAAGCCACCCAACAATTATCAGTTTGCGGTGCAAGGCATCTGTGACGCTATCAAGGATATGCCGCACTGCATTTTTGATGTAATGCGTGGTCGCTGCATCTTCTCAATAACTCACGACACCATGGCGGAAAACGGAGAACTGTGGCGATACGGCATTAAGTCAAGTCGTTTAATCGAGAAAATCAATGAGATCTCAGCCAATATTAGGGAGGAACGAGATTATGGATACCAATGAAAAGATCAAAATAGTCGGTACAAACATTCAAGAAAAAGCAAATCTGATATGGAATGTGGCGAACAGTCTATTCGGAGCATATAAGCCTCATGAATATGGTCTGGTTATCTTGCCTATGGTCGTGATTAAGCGTTTTCATGACTGCTTACTCCCGACCAGAGAGAAAGTGCTGGCCACTTATGAAAAGGTGAAACAGTTAGCCGTCAAAGATGGTTTTCTGCGTACTGCATCTGGCTATCGTTTTTACAATACCAGCCAGTACACCTTTGAGCGACTGAAAGCTGACCCAGAGAATATTAAGACCAATTTCGAGGCGTACATCAACGGCTTCTCCGATAATGTTATCGACATTCTGGCGAATATGGGCTTCTTTACGCAAATCGAGCGTATGGCGGATGCGGGAGTTTTGTATCAGGTTATCAGCGACTTTACTGCTGACAATGCAGATATGAATCCTGAGAAAATTTCCGCAATCGATATGGGCTATGTCTTTGAAAACCTTGTTCAGCGTTTTTCTGAGAGTTATGATGAAGAAGCAGGTGCACACTTCACCAGCCGTGACATTATTTATTTAATGTGTGACTTGCTTACCATGAATGCGGATTTTTCCGGCGAAGATGCCCCTGCCAAGACTGTATACGATATGGCGATGGGTACCAGTCAGATGCTTACCTGTATGGAAGAGCGTGTTCACGCCCTTGACAAAGAGGCTGAAATCATCTGTTATGGCCAAGAAATCAACCCTTTTACTTTTGGTATCGCCAAAGCGGACATGCTGATCCGTGGTGGCGATCCTGAAAACATGCAGTTCGGCGACACCTTGAATGCGGATAAATTCAAGGGCTATACCTTCGACTACATCATCTCTAATCCTCCATTTGGTATCGATTGGAAGCGTGAAGCAGCTGATGTGGAGAAAGAACATAAACTGGGCGATGCCGGTCGGTTTGGCGTTGGCTTACCTCAAAAATCCGATGGGCAGATGCTGTTCTTGCTGAACGGCATTGCTAAATTGAAGGACACCGGCAGAATGGCTATTATTCAAAATGGTTCCTCTCTCTTCACAGGAGATGCAGGAAGTGGCCCCAGTGAAATCCGTCGCTATATTATTGAGAATGACTGGTTGGATGCCATTGTTCAGCTCCCCAATGACAGCTTTTATAACACCGGAATTGCAACCTATGTCTGGATAGTATCCAAAAATAAACCCGAAACACATAGAGAACGCATTTTGTTGATTGATGCCAGCAAGTGCTGTGAGGCCCGCAGACGTCCTATCGGTAATAAGCGTGTAGATATTACGGAATCTTGCCGCAATTTGATCACACAGGCATACAGCGAATATAGAAGTGCAATTTTTACAAAGACCTTAGAAGATAAAAAAACAGTGCTGACTTGCAAAAGCAAAGTGCTTGATGCCATATCGCTTGGCTACAATAAAATTACAGTGGAAAGTCCTGCTTTGGATGACGATGGCAACCCGATTGTGAAAAAAGGAAAGCCAGTAGCCGATACCTCCAAGCGTGACACTGAAAGTGTTCCACTTGATGAAGATGTGGATGCTTATTTTGCACGGGAAGTTCTCCCTTATCGTCCGGGTGCTTGGATTGACAAAAGCAAGACCAAGGTTGGGTATGAGATTCCATTCACTCGTACCTTCTATGAATATGAGGAACTGGAACCGGCAGCTGATATTGCAAAACGTATTGCGGCCCGTGAAAAGGTACTGATGGAGAAATTGCAGGCATTGTTCGGAAATGGTGGTGAGCAAAATGAGTGAAATTACTACCTATGAAAAAACAAAAGATAGTGGTATTGAATGGATAGGCAGTGTTCCCTCTCACTGGCGTGTCCACACCTTGTATCAACTTGTGACCCAGGTCAAGGAAAAAAACAGCAATCTTCAGGAAAAGAATCTGTTGTCTTTGAGTTACGGCAAAATCAAACGTAAAGATATTGATTCGCCGGATGGACTTCTTCCTGCGTCTTTTGACGGCTATAACATTATCGAAGATGGGGATATAGTCCTTCGTTTAACAGATTTACAGAACGACCATACAAGCCTTCGGGTAGGTTTGACCACAGAGCGTGGTATTATTACCTCCGCCTATACAACCTTGCGTCCAATCGACACAAGCAATTCAAAATACTTGTTCTACCTGCTCCATGCCTTTGACCTGAAAAAAGGATTTTATGGCATGGGTTCCGGTGTACGGCAGGGATTGAATTATGCAGAAGTAAAGGAACTACGAGTGGTTCTTCCAGATCAAGATGAACAAGATAATATTGTTCGCTTTCTGGATGACCAATGTTTACAGATTGATGCCATGATTGCTGAAGCTAAAATCAGCATTGATGATTATAAAATGATGAGAGAATCTGTTGTATTTGAGGCAGTGACTAAAGGACTCTCAAAAAATTGCAAAACAAAAGACAGCGGTGTAGATATTATTGGAGAAATTCCTCAGGCTTGGTATCTTCGCAGACTGCGCTTTCTCTGCGATGTATCTACGGGAAACCAAGATACGCAAAACGCAATTGAAGATGGCAAATATCCATTTTATGTGCGTTCTCCCATCGTTGAAAGATCAAATAAATACACTTTTGATTGCGAAGGAATCCTCATGGCTGGTGATGGAGCAGGAGCAGGACGGATATTTCACCATGCATTTGGGAAATATGCCGTTCATCAAAGAGTCTATTGTTTCCGCAATTTTCATAATATTTTGCCCAGATATTTTTACTACTATATGAGCAATAGATTTAGCAAAGAGATGGACAAGGGTAGTGCGAAATCCACCGTACCCTCAGTTCGACTTCCTATGCTGCTAAACTTTAAAGTTACAGTTCCGCCGGAAGAAGAACAAGTGGAAATTTGTGAGTATTTGGATAAACAAATTTCTTTAATTGATGCGTTGATATTAGAAAAAAATGAATTATTGCAAGAACTTGAATCATATAAAAGATCTCTCATATTTGAAACTGTCACAGGAAAAAGAAAGGTGGTGTGACCATGAACGAAACAGAAAAACGCTTTGAAGAATTCATAGAGTCCTACCTTGTTTCTGAGGATGGTGGATGGACAAAGGCAACGGATGCCGGTTATTGTAGCGATGAAAGCAAAGATATGTTTCTGGACATCGTCACTCTGACCGATTTCGTAAAAAGTACCCAGCCCATGGCATGGAAACGCTTTGAGCGGATGTGTACGATCAACCCGATTCGGCAGTTTTATAAGGCATTTGAAAATGCCGTCACGCAGGATGGTCTGATTTCTGTCCTGCGTCACGGCTTTAAGCATCGTGGCATCAATTTTCGTGTGTGCTATTTTAAGCCTGAGTCTGAGCTGAACGAGGTGTCCATCACCAACTACCAAAAGAATGTCTGCCAGTGTATCCGCCAGTGGCACTATTCTAAACGCAACACAAATACAGTCGATATGATGCTGGCTGTCAACGGCATCCCCGTTGTGGCGATTGAATTGAAGAATCAGCTCACCGGGCAGTCGGTGGATGACGCTATGCGTCAGTGGCAATATGACCGCAACTACAATGAACCCGCATTCGGATTTAATAAGCGTGTTCTCGCATACTTTGCCTGCGATCTCTACAATGTATATATGACTACCCAGCTGAAAGGCCCGGAGACAACGTTCCTTCCTTTCAATCAAGGCAGTGCCGGTGCAGGCAAGGATGGCGGTGCAGGTAATCCAAAGAGCACCGATGGCAGCTATGTAACTTCATACTTCTGGGAGAAAGTCCTCCAGAAGGATAGCTTGTTGGATATTCTGCAAAAGTTCATTAACTACGAAAGAACAGAAAAAAAAGAGACTTTGCCGGACGGTTCCACAAAGAAAACCGTCAGCAGCAAAGTCATTTTCCCACGGTATCACCAGTTGGATGTCGTGCGTCAACTGGTCAATCATGTTAGAACTAATGGCGCTGGACATAACTATCTCATCCAACACAGTGCCGGTTCCGGCAAGTCTAATTCTATCGCTTGGACGGCTTACCGTATGGCCAGCCTCCACAACGAAAATAACGATGCAATTTTTAACAGCGTAATCATTATTACAGACCGCCGTATTCTCGATCAACAGTTGCAGGCCACCGTTTCCAGCTTTGACCACACTTTGGGGAGTGTAGTTACGATTGACGAGAAGAAAAACTCTGGCGCTCTGCGTGACGCCATTAACGATGGAAAGCGTATCATTGTCACCACTTTACAGAAGTTCCCTGTAATTTACAATGAAGTCGAGTCCGCTGTTGGTAAGCATTATGCGGTTATTGTAGATGAAGCACACAGCAGCCAGACCGGACAGAGCGCATTAAAACTCAAGGCGGCTCTTGCTGATGTGAGCGATGCTCTTGCAGAATATGCTGAACTGGAAGAAAAGGCTATCGAAGAAGTCGAGGCAAACGATATTCTTGTGCAAGAAATGCTCAGCCAAGGTAAACACAGCAACATGAGTTTCTTTGCCTTTACTGCAACGCCCAAAGGCAAAACCCTGGAAATTTTCGGCGAACCTCAACCGGATGGTTCTTTCCATCCCTTCCACATCTATTCGATGCGACAGGCTATCGAAGAAGGATTTATCCTGGATGTTTTAGCGAACTATACCACATACAAAATGTGTTATCAAATCGCAAAGAATGTCCAGGACAATCCGGAAGTCCCTACCTCCAAGGCTGTTAGAACGATTCGACGCTATGAGGAATTACATCCACACAACCTTCAGCAGAAAGCAGCTATTATTGTAGAGACTTTCCGTGAGGTCACAAAAAAGAAAATCGGTGGCCGTGGAAAGATGATGGTAGTTACTGCGTCCAGGCTGGCGGCAGTCCGTTACTATCATGAAATTAAGCGTTATCTTGAAAGCAACAATTACGACGATGTAGAAATCATGATTGCTTTTAGCGGGAGCCTGAAAGACCCGGATGACCCGACAGGTGCCGAATACACCGAAAGCGGTATGAATGTGGATCGCAACGGCAATCGGGTGAAGGAAAGTCAGACAAAGGCCGTATTCCACGAAGAAGGTAATATCCTTATTGTTGCGGAAAAATATCAGACAGGCTTTGATGAGCCGCTTCTCCACACGATGATTGTTGACAAAGAGCTTCGTGATGTGAAGGCTGTTCAGACTTTAAGCCGTGTCAACCGTATCTACCCTGGCAAAGAGGACACCTATATTCTCGATTTTGTAAATCCGATTGAACGCATCCGTGAAGCTTTCCAGCAGTTCTATCAGGAAACCAGTCTGGATGAAGAAATCAACTTCGATTTGATTTACACAACACAGAAAACGCTTCGTGGTTTTGGCATCTATACAGATGAGGATATTGAAGAAGTTTCCAGTATTTATTTTGACCCGGATGTGCGCAAGGCAAATCTGACTCAGGGAAAGATATCCAATGCGCTAAAGCCTGTGGCTGATAAGTACAACGAACTCAATCAGGAGCAACGCTATCAGTTTCGTAGAGAAGTCCGTGCGCTCGTTAAGTGGTATAACTACATTTCTCAGATTACCCGTATGTTCGATAAAGAACTGCACAAAGAGTACGTTTTCTGCTCTTACTTGGCCAAGTTGCTTCCCTCCGATCCCGTACAGCCATTTGATCTTGATAATAGAGTCAAGCTGGAATACTATCGTCTGGAAAAGACATACGAAGGTGCAATCGAACTTGAAAGCAAGCCTGGATCTTGGAAACCAACTCAGCCAAAACGGGCTGGTGGTCAAAAAGATCGTACCAGTCCATTGGACGAGATCATCCAGCGAATCAATGAAGAATTCTATGGTGAATTCACAGATGCAGACCGTGTAATGGTTGATACGCTGTATCAAAAAATGCGTAAGGATTCTAAAGCCAAAAAAGCCGCAAAGACTGAGGATCGCCAAGTATATGAGAGAAGTCTTTTCCCGGGTATTTTTGATACAACCGCACAGGAAGCTTATATGGAGAACACCGCAGCATATGAGCAGCTCTTCTTGGATGCAGATAAGTATCAGGCTGTGATGAGAGCTTTGGCGGAT
>Ga0137306_102989_pt1 | contig 13189 bp, 8 predicted proteins | sample Inofroosms_March_FD_97187 | JGI IMG/M metagenome (GOLD analysis project Ga0137306, IMG submission 97187) | Mouse cecal microbial communities from Vienna, Austria - N-Acetylneuraminic and N-Acetylglucosamine D2O microcosms_March | ecosystem: Host-associated > Mammals > Digestive system > Large...
TTCTGATATCGTGTTTTCTTCCGCCTCTGGTATCATCACCCTGCCGTCTTCTTCGATCACCACCCCAAATCTAGCACTGTAAGTTTGAAGCCTCTGGATAATATCCTCCTTGCTCTCTCCTTCTGCCAAGGTAGGACAATAATCATTTCGGTTAGATACCGAGCTGATTTTGCAGGGAATCAGTGTCAATTCTGACCCGGCCATATTGTCCTCCCCCATGGTAAACTTCACTTGGGCAATCATGGTATTTTTATCTTTCGGATTCCGATTCGCGCCAAAGCAGAAATTTCCCAGACTGTAGATAATATATTTTCCCTTATAAGCATCCACGCCCTGTAGCACATGAGGATGGCAGCCGACTACCAGATCTGCTCCCCAGTCAATACATTTGCGCCCTAACTCCTGCTGATATGAATTGGGATAATAAGACAACTCCTGCCCCCAGTGACAACAGGCCAAAATCACATCTACCTCATCCTGTTTCAACTGGGCAATGCCATTCTCAAGATAAGTTTCCACTCCTCTTCCCTGATCCACGACACTGACAGAAACAAATCCAACTTTTACTCCGTTCTCTGTCTCATAAATTCCCACCGTCTCATTACATGCATAGGGCAAATGAATGCTAGAAAAAGCTGCAATCGTATCTGCAATTCCCTGAGCTCCATAATCAATCCGATGATTGTTGCCAAAGCTCACCGCTTCAATACTTGCCTCTGGCAAAATTTGAATATATTCCGGCTTTCCCTTAATGTTAAACGCTTTTTTTACCCGATTGTTCGAATTTGTCAAAACTCCTTCAAAATTCACCAACGTCATATCATCTGCTTCAAATACCGACTTTACATTTTGAAAAAAATAACCGGGACCATGATGATCATACATCTCCCGGAAGCTTCCCCCATACCCATGAACAGAAAGACTCCCTAAGGAACAATCTCCTGCCAGGGAAATCGTCACGCTTTGTTTCTGATTTTCCTTTTGCTCCTCTGTTTGGTTCTCTTCCTGAGGGCCATAACCAGCTGTCAATACTGCTGCCATCATAATCCCTGCTAAAATTCGATATTTTCTATTCTTCACATGCCTCTGTCCTTATCATTTTTATTCTAACCGAAGTTTTTCTCCCGTCTTAAGGAAATAGCACATTCCTGGATACTCACCGCCTGCAAATAAATTACTCACAATTTCCCGCATCCGATGATCCAGCTGGTGATAAACCAACCTCCGCTCCCAAGGAAGTCCCAGGATATACTCCTGCAGCGGCAATGACAACTGTTGAATCCTTCTGATAAATTCCTCCGGCTCCCGCCGGCTTTGCAGACCAAAATCACAAGAAACATAAGAAAAATCCCTGCCATTTTCTTCACATTTTTCTTTCAAATAATCAGAAAATCGGTCTTTTTTCTCTATATCTGTCGAAATCTCCCGCCAGATGACTGGCTCTAAGACTCTCGGTCCGAGAAATACTCGGCGAAAACTCTTTCTGCCAAACGCATCATAATCCGTCACATACTCGTATTTTTCCTGCTCTGTTTCCTTACCTGGCTCCTCTAATCGCAAGATTCCCTGTGTTAGAAAATGCTCCCAAACCGTCCTCTGTATCCGCTCAAAAGGAGTTGGAAAATCCAGCATCTTTGAAATCTCCTGCACCGTATAACCCCGATCTGCCAGATGACGGATTGCCCCGCCACTGGCTACATCAAACGTAAAATCTGACAATGCTTTTTTTAAATATTTCTGTTGTGTTTCTGATTCCTCTGATCGCATCGCTCAGCCCACCCCAAAATCCGTAATTTCATACAACACTTCCACGGTTGGATCCGAAAGCAGCCACTGATATTCCTTCATAAACCATCGTACTAATTCCTCATCCCGACGGATACCGGTCGTATTATTATTATACACGTTCACGGTCCCCAAAGAAAAGTGCTTTTTCAGACAATCGATATCATAAGCGATCATCGCTTTACTCTGTCCCTGGACTCCCACCATCAAACATGGGGAATCAAAATATTCTGCCACTTCCTGAGGTTCTTTAAAGTCTGCATTCTTATTTAACACCTGCTGACGAAATTCATAATCAAAGGTTTCCACCCCGATCTTAAATACCAATGGCACCCGCATCCGTTCCCGCATTCCTGCCACCTGTTTCCGATACATCCAATGTGATTCCAAAAACAAACGGTGGATTTCTTTATCCGTTATCACCCCAGAAATATCTGCCAATGTCCGCTTAGGCAATTCAAAGCAGCTTCCGGAATTGATAATCTCCAAAATACCAAATTCGCCCGATATCTGTTTCAAAACCTGTCGATTCAACTCAACCATGGACGCCTCATCCCGGCCATTGTCTTCGATATAATCGCAAAAAGAGCATTTCCCCCAGGCACAGGGAAACGAGCGCAACAGACATATCTCTCTCGGATTCTTCTCCGTAATCCTGCTATAGCGACTTTGAGGAATCCCCATGCCGTACCTCTCCTTTCCACCGCCTTTTCAAATCATATGGCAATGTCCGTAGTAACACTGCTACCAAAAACAAGCTGATAAGACGATCCACATATTCGGTTACTATCTGTACCACAAAAATACTTGCCGTCATTCCCAGAGGCGTACGAGCCAGCAACTGTACCAACACCATGGATCCGGAAGAGGTTACTCCTCCAAACAGCACTGCGCAAATCACTGAACTCACCAAAGTGCCTGGCAACGCCACCACTGCCGCCGCCAACCAAAGCCTTCCCTTTTCCGCCAAATGCAGCTTCCACGCCAGCCCGCTCATCAAGCCAACAATCATCCCCGCCGGCGCAAAATAGAAGGAATAAATATCAATCGTCATTCCCAATACAATCCCACTCAAAAAACTTGGCAGCATTCCATAAACCGGTCCCAGCATTGCTCCTGCCATAATGGTCCCGATACTGTCCAAATAAACCGGCAAATGCAAAGTCAACGCTAACTGCGCTCCCGCCATATTCATCACCACCGCCATCGCCACCAGGCAAAGTCGGTATACTGAAATTTTTGTTTTTTTCCCTTCCATCATCCCTGTCTTGTCTCCTTCCTTTTCTCTCACCGGCGCACCAGATCCGGCAGCAAATCCAACTGCTCTTCCTTCAGACTCAGAATCCGTCCAAAAAACATTTGAAAAAACCGCAGCGGATCCGTCTCTGTCATCACTACGGCATTGGCTTCTCTCCGATAAAACCCTTCCGCATCTACCACACTTTGCCCAAGGGTAAGCCCTCCTGTCTCCACTGCTACATAAGCCTCCCGGCCATCACATAAGCTTCGATCCAAAAAATAAGCTACTGCCAAAGGATCGTTGATTACACAGCCGATAAGATGCTCCCATTCCCAGTGAAAATCAAAATAAAACTTTGTTATCCGCTCCACAAAAGCTCCCATCTTTCTGTCTAACCTTTTCATATATGACAGCAAGTCCGGAGTCAGCACAATCCTTCTGGTCACATCCAGGCCCACCATGGAAATCTTTTTTCCCAGCTTTGCCGCCGTCTCATAGACAAGAGCGGCCGCATCCGGATCTGCCCAATAATTATACTCTGCTACCGGAGAACAATTCCCGTGGCTCCGAAAATTCCCTCCCATTGAAACCAGTTCCTCCATCCGCTCATAAGCCTCCGGATTCTTCTTTATCAATAATGCCAGATTTGTCAACGGTCCCAGCGCAATCACGGAGCAATTCGCCTGCAAGAGCTCTTTTTCCAAAAATTCCACTGCTCCCTTTTGCGGCACTCCTTCAAATGCTTCCGGTAAAAAGCTCTCCCCCAGTGCATCCGCTCCATGCGTATCTAACGCATTGACATATTCCCGCTTAAGCGGATGCTCTGCCCCCAGAAATACCGGTACGTCCAGCCGTCCCATCTGACTCAATATCTTTTTCGCATTCGAAAACCCCATCTCTGCCGGGCCGTTGCCGCAGACAATAGTAATCCCGGCTACCTCCAGCTCCTGTGACGAAAGCGCCAGCATCAATGCCAAACTATCGTCAATCCCTGGGTCACAATCAATAATGACTCGTCGTCGGTTCATCCCCAATAAGACTCCTTTCCTGGCATTCTTTCCCTGACACAAAAAAGGATGCCATTCTCATAAGCTCCTGCCCCGATCTCCTGACAACAGCTGCAAAAACGGCACCCTGCTTTAACAGTGTGTATTCTGTGCCTAGTTTTTTATACTGGGAGGTTTTCGAACCAGTCTATTCTTGCTTTGCAGAGTATATCACATACCCCAAAAATCCGCAAGCCCTTTCCCTGTTTTCTCTTAGTTTCTCTATCCTGCCTTTTTCACAAACCGAATCTCCACGGGTATCAGTGCTTTCTCACAATTCTCCTGCAAATATCCCATCAGCGACTCCCGATCCGGCTCCACAGCCCCGCAAATCTCTGCCTCTAGAATCGTCTTATTTCCTTCTGCATATCGCACATATGCTCTTGCCTCATCGATTCCTTCATATTCCAAAAGAATTCGCTCCAATCGATCCAGATCCAGAAAGTTTCTTCCCAAAATACTTTCCTGCATTACCGTCCGTCCACCGTTCTCTATCAGATCCAGACTCCCGTCTGGAAGGATTCTAGCCACTCGTCCCGTCTGATACAGTACGCCTTCCCCATAAGGATTCGTGATCTTATCCACCCATCCCGTAGTCGGATGGTCCATGATATATAGATTCCCCCAGGCCCCAAACGGCTGCTTTCGACATCCGTCATCAAATACATACGCCTTTACTCGGGTATCCCTCCTTACCTCTGGAATCAGCTCACAGCCAGCTTCTCGGTTCACCGCTCCTGCAGTGATTCGATAATGCTTAGGGAATATCGTCTCTGGCAGATACCTTTTTAATCGTCGTACCGAAGGCTCTTCTAACATCGCTCCCACCACGGCTTCCAGGCTAATCATAAAAATCTTCAGCTGCTCCCGGTCAAACCGATTTTTCCAATAACGCAATTCATAAAAATAGCCTTTTTCATCCGACATTACCTGCAAATGGAAAGGCAGAGAATCCAACTGAATTTTCATTCTCTCTGCTGGGGCGCCGCCAATCTGATCTATATTCAGAATATCTCCTTGATACTGGAAAAACATTTCATCAGCATGAAGATTTGAAATATAGCAGCGCATAGTATCCATAATCTGCCGCCCAGATTTCTGCAATAATTGCGGCACTGTTTCATGAGGTATATTCGTATACCGGAAGTAATAAGTTAAAAAGAGTGGACCTGCCAACCTCGCCCAGCGACTGTCCGTCCTTCCGCTGTGGATACTTGAACTGATCGTATCTTTCTCATTGCTGAAAATACCAATACAATAGTTATAAGCCGTCAAAAAAATAGCATTTTCTGACACTCCATATTTGCGGCCGAAAGCAGTCAATGTTTTGCGGTTCAGACTCTGAAAACATTCTTTTAAGGATGCACTCTCTCCCTGAGTAAGATCATAGGAATCTTTCAAATTGAGGATACTCTTTTGGATTCGGAATCCTTCCATCAGTTTCTGGAAATACGCTTCATTTTCCTTCCGCAGCCCTCTCTCATCTCGGTCTTTCTCATCCAGAATATATTCAAAAAAGCTGTAGGCTTCCTTTTCCACCAACTCTCCCGCATAAAGCCGGTTGATATCTTCAAACAAAACATTCATGGTAATGCCGTCTCCCATGATGTGAGCAATATCAAAAAACAAATAATTGGCAGAATCTGTGCGATAAATTCCCACATGATACAGCGGTTCATTCTCTGTATACATATAAGGCTTTAAAAGACCCTTTTTATACTCTTTCCACTGCACATCGCTCATCGCCATCACTGGCACATCAATCCGTCTCTCATCATGGCGGAAATTCTTAAATACTCCTTCATGAAGCTGTATCACCGCTTTCAATCCGGGATGTATGTCAAAAACGTCCTCCACTGCCCTTTTTAACTTGTCCAAATCCACATGGTCATCCAGCTGAAAAAGGAATGGCAGATTAGCCGTCGTATTCCCCCGCATCACATAAGCAAAATAAAGCTGTAAATTGGTCAGCGGATAGATTTCCCGCACGGTAAAATCCATAGGCGTCCGCGTCTTTGCCTCCTGAACAAATTCTTCTAGCGCCAACACGGTGGTATGACTAGCAAGATCATTCAAAGTAATGGATATGCCCAAACGTTCATACAGATCCGTCAGTAGCAACACACTTCCTAGCGAATCCAGTCCTACCGTGTAAATATCTGTGTCAACTCCAAAACGCCGGTGTCCCAACACGGCAGAAATGCAGTCGTAAATCTGCTTTTGCTGCTCATTCTCTGGCTGGCGGACATTTCGCAGCTCCTCTTCTTCCTTTTTCTTCTGACTAAAATACTGATTACGAATAATCTTTTTCGAAGAAGTCTTGGCAAATGGCGTTTCTCGCAATCGGAAATTTAATATTCGCTTAAAAGTTGGCAAATTCTCATTGTGCCTTTTTATGATCTCAGAAACAACACCTTCAATATCTGTGATGCCTGCTACTTCTGCATATTTGAAATTAGGATACACCTCTGCTGTCACAATATCATTTTCTCCAAACACCAGAATATCCTCGATAATTCGGTCGTCCTCAAACAGATTCTCCAGCTGCTCAGGAGCTACATTTTCTCCATTGCTTAAAATTATCAGGTTTTTCTTTCTGCCCGTCAAATAGAGAAATCCCTCTTCATCCACATGGCCCAGATCTCCTGTACACAACCAGCCATCTTCCGTAATCACCTCTGCTGTCTTGTCTGGTTCTTTATAATAACCGATCATTACAGAAGGGCTTTTTACCTGAATCTCTCCTTCTACTATTCGCACCTGACAACGATCTACAATTCTTCCCACCGAAGCCACTTTGTCCGGACGACTCCAGTCAGGAGAAGATATCTTCGGCGAACACTCTGACATCCCGTATCCCTGAGCAATTGCAATCCCAAGTCCACGATAATTGGCCGCCAGATCCGGAGCCAAATAGCCACCACCGCTGATAATCTTATGCAGATTCTTTCCCAATACTTGTGCACGCACTTTTCCTACTGGCTGTCCACTCTGTCTGGACATAATCGCAATACGATTATATAAAGTTTTGGCAATCATCGGCACCATACGAATGACGGTCGGCTGAAACAGCTGAATATGAGCAGCCAGCTTCGACATATCCCGATTCAGACACAGCATCCCTCCATAACGCAACACAATCAGCACATCGCCATTGATACAAAATACATGATGAATCGGCAACACATTCAAATAGATCTCCCGCTCCGGATGATCCCTGTCCGTGGTGCAAAAGGTATTGTCAATCAGGTTACCGTTCGAGAGCATCACACCCTTTCCCCGCCCTGTCGTTCCGGAAGTAAAAAGAATCATTGCCAGATCTTCTGACGAAACCTCCGGCGTCACCGTCCGGCCCGCATATTCTTGCAGAATATTATCGGAACAAGCTACATGTCTTCCGTGCTGCAAAGAAAAATATGCCTTAACGTTCGGACATTTGTCTTTCACTCCCTCGACCAGCACATGATGATCCCAGTCATAGAACAGAATGTCCACATCCGAGCGATTCAGACAATCGGCAAAAGTTTCCACATCCATTTGGATATCCAATGGAACACTGACATTACCATTGCTCATAACCCCCAACATCACAGTCAGATAATGATGACTGCTACCGCCCAAAAGCCCCACTTTAACCTTATGTCCGAATTGCCTGTCCTGTTCGGCAGTCCAGGCAGACACCGCACTACATTGAGCCGCAAACTCCTGATAGGTAACGTCAAAAATCACGTCATTCTCCTCATATCGGAGAAAAACGTGATCCCCATGTTCCCGGCCCGCATTCTGTACCAGATCATAAATTGTTTTTGTATTTTGATATGTAATCATAAGATAGACTCCTCGGATTCCCAATTTCTTCCAAAAGTTCCATCTTCACTATACCACAGAAAAAAGGCAGAATCAAGTCCACACCTCCTCATAAATCCTGCCCTATTCTCAAAAATTCTACTTTTTCTTCATCTGGCCTTCTCCATTATTTCCGCCAGCACCTCAAACAATTTCTCCACATCAAAAGGCTTTGCCAGATGCCCATTCATTCCTGTATTCAATGCTGCCTGCCGATCTTCTTCAAAAGCATTCGCTGTCATAGCAATAATCGGAATCCCTGCTAGTTTCGTATCTTCAAAAGCACGTATGGCCTGGGTAGCTTCATAGCCATTCATAACCGGCATCTGAATATCCATCAAAACCACATCATAATATCCGGGTATGGATCTCTGAATCTTTTCCACAGCAACCACCCCATCCTCTGCCTCATCCACCTCAAAACCGACTTCTGTCAAAATCTCCCAGGCAATTTCCCGGTTCAGTTCATTATCTTCTACAAGCAAAATTCTTCTGCCTTCAAAATCAAATGTTTTTTCTTTCTCTTCTTGTATTGCTGGGACTGCGTTCCCCTTTGTCGATTCTTTTTGTTTTTCTTGAAGTCTCAAATTTACTTTTACTATAAATTCTGTTCCCTGTCCTGGTGCTGTTACCACCTCAATCGTACCGTTCATCCGATCGATTATGTTTTTGGTAATGGACATCCCTAATCCTGTTCCCTGAACACCACTGACTGTAGACGTCCGCTCTCTCTCAAAAGGAATAAATACCTTTTCCGCAAATTCTGGCGTCATGCCAATTCCATTGTCTTTTACCCGAATTACATAAGCTCCATAACCTTTAGGCGCATTTTCTAATTGTTCTATACGGACCGATATCTTGCCTCCTTCCGGAGTAAATTTGATGGCATTCCCAAGCAGATTCAAAAGCATCTGATTCATCCGCAATTTGTCGCAATAGACATTTTCCTGAACCAAATTCGCATCGTCTATCCGAAATTCCTGTTTTTTATTCTGAATTTGGCCAAGAATAATATTATTCAGATCATGAAGTATCTCTGAAAGATTACATTCACTCTCTTCAAGCTGGATTTTTCCACTTTCAATACGGCTCATTTCCAGTACATCATTGATCAAAGCCAGCAAATGATTACCAGAAGTCAAAATTTTCGTCAAATAATCTCGGATTTTATCGGGTTCCTCTACGTTCTTAAGCGCCAGATTGGTAAATCCGATAATCGCATTCATTGGCGTACGAATGTCATGAGACATATTAGATAAAAATGCACTTTTTGCTTTGCTACTTTCCTCTGCCTGCATTTTTTCCATCCATAAACGATCATTCCTTTTATGCATAGACGCATAAACCAATAACAATGCCAAAAGAATAAGCAAGATCAATAAAAGCTGTAACATACTGTTTCTGGTCAGTGTTGTTCGGATCACATCTACATTTCCACTGATCAAATCATAGTGAAGCGTCGTTGTAATAAACCAGTCCGTCCCTTCGATCGGCATATAATACGTATAATGAAGAATATCCTGTAAGCCATAGACTACCATACCTGCCTGTCTTGCCTCCATATTCTTTTGCCAGAGCGCAAGAGATGTCCCTTTTTCAAAGCAGGCATTCTGTTCTAATGTTAAAAACAGGCTTTCATTGGTTCCCAAATGGTCATGAGGAGTTCGAATAATGTAGCTGCCGTCCGGCATAATGATGTTGCAGAATGAACGACCAGTATTTCCACTTAATGACAATCCAGAGGCAATCGCTTCTGCATCTATCCCCACTGTTGCCGCTGTCAGTCTGCGACCTTCCATCCGCCAGTTTTCCATAGGAATCATAATCAGTACCAGATCCCTGTGATCCAACTCCTGATCAAATGAGATAAGCGGTTTCGTAAATTCATTTCTTCCAAAAGTGAATTTGGTTCCGCCAGATAATACCGCGTTTCTTGTATAAATATTTCCCTGTTCATCAATCAACGCAAAAAAATCAAAACCATTACTAAGCTGCATTTGTCCGATAAATTCCTGCATCGTCTTCAAATCCGACAAATCAGATTTCCTAAGAGCATGAATCGTCACAAACAACTGCTGAATCTGGCTGTCCAGAGTACTTGCAAACTGATGTTCCTTATGGATCGTCAATTCTTCCAGATATAGTTTACTGACATCATAAACCGCGGCTTCTGTCGTTGTCTGTGAGCTTTTCAGCAGCCACCCCATTGACACAAGTACTACCGAAAATAAAATAATTACCAATATCACCAAACGAAAGCTTCCCGTCATTTTGGAATGTGCACTCTTTTTATTTTCCCCTGTCTCTTTAAGCATAACTGATTGAACTGCCTCCTGTTAAAACGCAAAACGACTCCTGGCTCTTTGTTTGTTCTTTACCAAATAATCTTCTTGCGCTGTCATGCTTTATATTTTACCACCCTGCAAATTTTTTTTCAACTGATCTGTTTTTTCTGTCTATTTAGAAACGGATGGCATTCCTCTTATCAGGTTTTTCATACCTAATAAAAGAGCAGGGTCAGGCATCGTCTCTCTCCTTCTCTGCAGTACCGCACGGATTCATGACTTCTCCCGTACACTTATTTAAATAATCCTGCAATTTCTCAACAAATTTCCCCAGTCAAATAATGGTATAGAATTCGCTCTGTTGCCAGAAATTGTATGTGAAATATGTGTACAAGAAATCCATGGTAAAGGTGAAAAAGAAAACTCGTCATTCGCAGGTGGAGCTACGAAATACTCTTTTTGATTTTTCGCTTTTTCCACTGCGGCTTTTATATATGCCTCCATATCGCCTTCATCGGTACACTTATAAATTTAAACAGTTCCGTTTCTGCATCCAAATAAGCAAAAGAAGTATGTATGGTATCATAAAGGACCACCTCATCATCCAGAAAACGATACCGGAACGCTTCAATCTCATTGGCACATTTGCCCAATCCCTTTCTGCTATTTCTAATTATATTCTTTTCTGTAAGTATGCACATATGAAATATTACTTCGTAATTCCAAAACCACTCAGTGAATACTACGGGATGGAAAGATTTACTTGTTTTCTTTTTTATTTATATCATACCATTCACTCATTACATCATTTCTAATAAATACATTTTCAGGCATACCTATGAACTGATAAAATACGGATTCTGGGAAATAACCATTTGACTTGATAAAAGAGTCATAATATTCACCAATGCCATCCTTGTAAGCAATTTCCCTTAAAATTTCCACTGTATCATCATAGGTATGCGTACTTCTAAGTCTTCCTACTGAATATTTATTTTTGAATTCAGCTTGCGGAAAAGTACCATCTTTCTTTTTTGTGTTTGCCCATATTTCTAATTTATTATGACCAGAAGATGTTGGCGCAATTATTTCATGAACAGCATTCGTACATACAACATGCCTCCATATTTCATCCAGTGTCCGTATATGACTCCAGCCTTTACGAACCTCAAAAATCTCTATGAATAGACGCGTTATGAGCACTGTATTTCTTCGTACATCAACAGGAATAAAAGTTCCCAAAACAGCCATTGCTCCCGCCCTGATAAATAAATCGCCAACAGAGACTACTCCTCTGCCACGCGGCATCACATGGCAGGCACTCAATAAAACCACTGGCGGGACATGAAGATTGTTATCATCAGCCATCCATATTTCATTGCCAATTACCAACCCAGCCATATTTCTGTATTTATTGTATGTTCCATGTGCAGAAATCAAAAGAATATCCGCATCACGGTGCTTATCCAACATTTCTTTGAACAGGCTGACTGTAGATATCTCTTCAACTACAATATCGATATCTGGTTCATTCTTTACCATATTTTTCAAATTATTTGTCAGTACATCACAATAACGTCTAATGTTATCACTTTTTTCTACGCATTCAGCAAGCACTATTTTTAATTTTCTTCCAAAATAAACCTGTGGCAATTTTCCCATCTCATATTGAAAAGCCTTCGTCAATGGCGAAAGTGGTCTGTATGAAATTGATTTTATACAACACAAAGGTGCGGTACACCCATCAAGAATCGCAAGCCCTATTGGAAAATCTGAAAATACAGTAATCTGTGAAACATGATTTATAATATCTATTTTACTAGCTCTTAGTCTGTTATTCAGAAGCTTTCCTATTCTTCTTAATGTCCTCCAAACAAATAAATTATTAATTTTTTTAGAATCTTTACAGTGCTCTTCCAATGCAGACAACTCTGTAAACATTTCCTGAGAAATTGTGTCAAGAGACAGCCATAAAGCATTCTTAGCCAAAGCTCTGTGACAGCCAAGTATATCGATAATTTCCCTCTCATTTTGAGGTAGGTTCTTTACTCGGTTAAATCTTTTCACCTGGGAACTCATGATTCCTGGCAATGTTATAACAAGCGGAATACCATTAAAATTCGGATTCTCAATAATAATTTTTTCAGTACGTGTTTTCACATCTGGCTCTTCTTTGATAAGATTCCTATAGCAATCTATAATTCTTTGACGCATTGCTATTGCATACATATTATGATTGCTTCCATAATTCAATTTTTCAATTTCTTCCACAAGTTGCTTCGTATATCCTAATTGATTGGCAAGTGGAACCAGCGGAAGTATCTTTCTTTCGTCAGAAAAAGTAAGCCTAAACTCAGAGTCAATAATACATGTATCAATTTCCGGTTCAATTTTTCTTGCATATAAACTCAGTTGCTTCCAATGTTCGTGAACAAGTTCTGTATTCAAATCAGATATTTTGTAAATACCTAATAGTGGCTTGGTTATATCAGAACAGCAAAGCACATCCTGATAAATATCATCCGGACAAACAATCAAAGTCGCATTAACAAGAATACGATTGATTTCCTTTTAAAAAACAGGATTATTTCTAACAAATGGACACACAATGATATTATGTGGTTCGTCATGACTATGCAATACTAATTCGATATCATTTTCAAAAACATCAAATCCCATTCGCGGCAAATGTAAAATATACCACAATGCTGGAATCACCACATTTAATTCGTCATCCCATAAATGAGTAGTTGGAATACTATCATAGCTACATGCCTGTATAATCGGTTTATAATTTTGTTCAAACTGATTTATTGGAAATAGGACATAGTAGTTGAATATTATCCAGTGAAAGTTTTTATCGTTCCTCATATAACCCCTTCTTTTATAAATTATTTACCCTAATTTCTTGTCAAAATTACTCAAAAACAATATCCGTTTTCCCATTCTTTCATCCCCATCTTTTCAGCAAGTAACTCATCAAATAT
>Ga0137306_102990_pt1 | contig 13178 bp, 11 predicted proteins | sample Inofroosms_March_FD_97187 | JGI IMG/M metagenome (GOLD analysis project Ga0137306, IMG submission 97187) | Mouse cecal microbial communities from Vienna, Austria - N-Acetylneuraminic and N-Acetylglucosamine D2O microcosms_March | ecosystem: Host-associated > Mammals > Digestive system > Large...
CATTGCCCATGCGCCGCCGGCCAGGAAAAACAGTTTCATTATATAATCCATCTCCGGGCTGGCGGCCGTTCCGAATTGGATCCGGTTGCTCATAACTATAGGACAGACCATGAGAAACAGCCGCATGCCTATGACCGAGCCAAAGCCTGTAAAACATTTGCCAATGAACATCTCCCTCCATCTGTTAAACTTCTCCCCGTCGTCCAGAGGCATCATGCAGACGAAATAGGGGGACACCAGATACAGAAGTATCAGTTCGAAGATCCTCTGCACAAAGATCACAAGGCAGACTCCCAGAGTAAAGAGAAGAAACACGGCCGCAATAAAACCTACCAGGTAGTCAAAGGAGGCCAGATCAAAAACCTCCCCCACCTGGCTGATATTTCCGTAATCTTTGACCTGCACCCCGTTTCCTCCGGCGATAGTATAGAACGGATACCGGATCGTGTCCTCGCTGGAGGTTCCGAACTCGATGTCTAAGGCTATATCAGAACCTACGTTGAAGCTGGCGTTTTTCGCCGCCTTCAGGGATGCAATTATAAATACGATGCGGCCCAGGGTTGTGACATTGCCGAAATTCATCACGCCGGTCACTCCTTTTAAGATGACCGCAGACAGCTTCAGAAGAAAATACACCAGAAACGGCACCGTAAAAAACTGGATAAAGGTCTTCATCATGGCTGTCATAATCTTGGACACCGGGCGCTTGTTCTCAAAATCCAGGTCAAAGGCGGATTTGGCCGTGCCGTAGATGGTCAGAATCAGCGCCAGCCCCAGGGCCCCCAGGGTGATCATCCAGAAAATCAGGCTGATGGATTCCTGCTGCATGAGGATCTCCACCAGAGTTCCCGTAACCACCGTTCCATTCGCCGTGGTGTAAGTGACATCCCGAAGACCGATAAACACGTCAAAAGCGGTCTCCAGATAATCGATCAGCTTTAAAAGCCCCGAAAACAGCAGATAGAGATGGTTGCTGTAGATCTTCAGCCACAGATCGATAAAAAAATCCAGGGCCCATTCCAGAACAGGCATCAGAATCGGCGCCAGAATCTCCTCAAACAGCCAGCTGAATATTGTCATCAGAAGGCCGGATACAAAGCGGTAGACCGGATCCAGGATTCTGCTTAAGACCCAGTTAAACACTTTTTCAAACAAACCCAGATAAACGCTTTCCAATTTCCGCTCCTCCTTCTGTGCTCAGTGCCCTATTTTCCCGTAAACCTCTGTCTGTCATCTCCTCCGGCCCCGTCAGCACCGGAAACCGCCTTCCCCAGACTGCCCAGGCCTCCCAGACCTCCCCCGGAACCTCCCAGACCTCCCAGGCCGCTCAGGGCCGCCGAGGAACCTCCTGTGGCCGCCGCGGCCCCTATGTTGGCCGCCGTGCTGACGGTTCCCATGATGATTCCGGACATCAGAGCGCCCGACTGCTGTTCCATGGCAGCTGCCTCCTGATTCAGGATCTGCATGATCAGGCTCTGGCTCTTGTACACTGCCCAGGCGCCTCCGATGATCATAAACATTTTCAGCACGCTGTTGATCATCACTGCATTGGGCAGTTTCATGCTGTAGAGGCAGAGTCTGTTCCCTGCGATGGAGGGCACCAGAAGCAGATAATACCTCATGGAGAAGATTACCCCGAAGCCCGAGAAAAACTTTGCCACAAACAGTTCCCTCCACCTTGCAAAAGTCGCTCCGTCATCCAGAGGGATAGTGGAGACGAACAGGGGGGACACCAGATACAGCAGAAGCAGTTCAAACAGTCTGCGTATAAAGATGACCGCCGCCCCCGCCAGGATAAAAAGCAGAAGGACCGCGCTGACAAATCCTTCGATAAAATTAAAATTGGAAGGGTAAAAATCCTTTTTCACCGTCACCAGGCTGCGGTAATCCTTATCCCCCTTCAGATAGGGATTTCTCACGTCATCCGTAAAGGAAGGGGTCCTCCCTGCCCGGTAATCCTCCATCTCCCCTGAGACAGGATTCCTCGGGCTGGTGGTAGCCTTATCCGCATCCAGCCCCGCAGACAGAAACACGATGGTTCCCATGGTGGAGGAACCTCCCTGGGCCGTGTCGAAGGCATTAACCACCTGACTGGTCACCAGGCTGGAGATCTGCAGGAGCACGATGCAGAGAAACGGGATCAGCATGAAGGTAACCGCTGCTTTCATGCCGTCTGTCAGGACCTTGCTGACGGGATTTTTATCCTCCAGCGCCATATCCGAGATGGATTTCGCCGTCTTATAGATGGTAAACAGAAACGAAATCCCCACCGCCATCACCGTGATGTAGGTAAAGGCCGTGACCACCTCCTTCATCTGGAAGAATGCATCCAGCAGATAGGCGGTCCGCCCTTCCACCTCCACCGGACTGATACCGGCAAACACATTGAAAATTCCCTCCATAAAATCCACCAGGGCGCAGAGAACCGTCAGGAGAGCCAGAAGCCACTCTGACCACATGGACCAGATGACAGACATCACATATTCGATAAACACATGTAGGATATCTGTCAGAATCGGAGCAAAGACTTCCGTCATGATGGTCCTGAAGATACTCTGCAGCGCTTCGACAAAAGAAATCGCAAGACCGGCTGCTTCCAAGGTTCTCCCTCCTTTTCTACCGGATTTTTACCGTTCTTTTCACATGGACCACAAAGGCGGCCAGCCCCGCGATCACAAGAATAATGAGGATCACCGCCGCGATCCCGTATTTGTTGACCTGATATTTCAGGGTAAACTCCGTACTCGACACATTGCCTGCCTCATCGGCAGCCGACAGCCGGTAAACTCCCGGACTGCTGACAGAGTAGCCGGAAAAGCCAGGCTGAATCTCCCCGTTTTTTGTGAGAAGGATCTGGGAAATATCGTCGGACAGATACTGGACCTGAGCTCTGCCGCCTTTTACGGTGACTGCGACCCTGGGCGGGGTGGTGTCCTTTTCCAGGGTTACCTCTACGGTCTCCCCCTCCTGGCCCGTCATGACCATATGATACTGTCCGTCCTCCTTCATGGACACATAACTGTCATCCCTGATCTGTGCCGGCTCGCCGTTGAAGCTCAGCTCCGTAAATCTCATGCCTGCCGGCGCCGGGTAACAGTCCATCACATTCACGGCAGAGGCCACGGCGAAGGACCATGACTGTCCGTCCAGGTTCAGACGATACTGCCCCGGCTGGCCAAACTCCCCGCTTCCCGTATATTCCACAGGCTCATCATCCCGGTACAGTTTAGCCTCTCCCCCGGACACGGTCACCTCCACAGGTCCCGGACCCGTATATCCTTCCGGAACATTTGACAGCAGAGTTCTCCCGTTTTCAAAGGTTACCTGATACTTCCCGGAAGACGGGTCGTAAACCTGAGTTCTGGGGCTGTAACCGCCGGCAGAAACGCTGCCTACGGCTTCCACCGAGCCTTCCTGATCTCCGGATGCCTCCCGGGTCTCCGACTGTTCTCCGGGTTCTGTCTCTTCTCCGGATTCTGTCTCTTCTCCTGCGCCATCCGGGCTTTCGCTTTCTTCCTCTTCCCGGCTCTCAGCCTCCCCCAGGCTCTCTTCCTCCCGGCTCTCTTCTGTCTCCCGGCTGCCGGATTCCGCCGAAGCCCGGCTTTCTTCCCCGCCGCCGGATTCCGAATATCCCCAGGGCCACTCATCTGTCCCTGTCTCTCCCGTGCCGCCGGGCCGGAAACCGCCGTCTGACAGACCCGGTGTGCTATAGGCTCCTGACGTGCCGCCGGCTGCCTCCTGCGTCTCCCCGGGAGGTTTGGGCTGGATCCTGAAACGGAAAAGGGCTCTGTATTCTTTCTGCTCCGAAAAAGGCGCTCCCGCGTCCTCCACGGAAGTGAGCCGCACTACGTAGGTTCCGTTGCCGCTTATGGCCTGCCCCGGTATGTAATCGAAAGCTCCCCCGTCTTTCTCCACCGTACAGCGGATATTCTGAGGGATATCCAGGGTCACGGCCTGGTCCGTGATGCCCCCGTTAGCCACACTGGTATAGAAAAAGAACAGTCCTTCTATGGATTCCTCATAAATCTTATATTCTTCATGATACCGTTCGGTCAGGGAGGCCTGGATCACCTGGGGGCCGGTTATGATCTCTTCTGCCTCCTGAGTTTCCCTTACTCCCGGACCCCCGGTGCTCCCCTGGTCTCTGTCCGTATAGCCGGAACCCGGAGACAGGGATCTTCCGCTGTCGTCGGCCCCGTCTTCCCAGTCATAGTAGGAATCCGACACCAGCACCGCCGCGTATCCCCTTACTCTTCCTGCCGCCAGGCCTGCGGCGATCAGGACCGCTATCCATAAGCCCTTTGTTTTCCTGCCTGTCTTTTTCATCATCCTGCCTCCCCCGCCTCTTCTTCCTCTTCCTCCTGCAACGAAGCCACAATATAATTGCGTTCTTCCAGATCATAGTAGATCTCGTCCCCGAAGAACGCATTCATCCGCACCTGGGACAGATCCATGGTTCCCATCTGATACAGAGGACATTTGTAACTGGGAGTGAATTTGGTTTTCAGCGGATAATTGCCGAAGGTGACGATGATGGCGTTTCCCGTATCCGTCTTGTTATTCAGCTTCTGAAGCTCCGACGGATAGATCAGAGGCCTGGTCTGCAGCTGGCTGGACACATTGATATTGCCCTGCTTATCTCCCATGGATGAAGAGATGCTGGATGTGGACACCGTCATGTTGCCGCACAGCTTGGAAAACTCCTCGCAGGTCTCAATATCATTGGATCCGATGAACATCTTCATGCCGCAGTTGCTCTTGATAATGTTGGACACCTTGTCCCCGTATACGTTGTCCAGCTGGGCGTAGGACTGAACCACCATGTTAAACCAGATCTTTCTGGAACGTCCTACGGTGATCATCTTGTCAAATTTATCGATCTTGGGCATGTTTCCGAATTCATCCAGGATGAAATATACATTCCTGGGAAGGCTTAAGTCCTCCCTGGAGGATGCCACCTTGATCAGGGCCTTGTAGATACACAGGATAAATACGGCGGCCAGGGCGTGACGGGTATCTTTCTCGTCGGGAATCTTCAGAAACAGGGCCGTCGGTTCCATGGCAAACTGTACCGGATCGATATCCGTGGCTGATGTCAGGGAACAGAGCCCTTCGTCATTAAACATGGAAAGCTTGTCAAAGGCGATGGACATATAGCTGGCCATGGTGCTCTCTGCCGCGGAAAGCACCTGCTTTGACAGGCCCACAGCCTTGGACACGGGAGAACGGCCCTTAAAAAGTCCTCTCAGAGCCTCGTAATCATTGTCAGAGTTGCCGATGGCCTTGTTGATGTTGTAGAAACAGAACCGTTCTTTCGTCATCTCAAGCTCCGGATACTCGCTGTCCTCCATCATGGCAAGACACACTGCCATAATGAGGGACCTGGCTCCCTTCTCCCACACCGGATCATCCTGGGATTCCACAGGGCAGATGACGCTGATCAGGTCGTTGAGATCCTCATAGACCTCGTCAAAGATCTTCTGCCTGGCTATCTTGATATGGCCCAGAAGCTCCCGGCGCACGGCCCATGCCTTTCCCTCGTATTCATACCACTCTTCCCCGTACTGGTCCGGTTCATTCAGCAGCTCCAGGCCGCTCTCCTCCGCCGAGCCGGTGCGCAGGAAGATCCCCTCTCCGGTCTTCAGATAAAGCTGATAGCGGTCATAGAGGTCCGACAGAGGATTCCACCGGAAAGAACTGTAGGGATCCCTCAGATCCAGGACCATGACCCTGTACCCTCTCTCTTTTAAAAGACCGCTGTGAAGCTGGAACAGTTCCCCCTTGGGATCCGTGCAGATCATGGAAGACCCTGCACCGGATCTGGCCAGGATCTGGATCATGGGATTGATAAAGGTAGTGGTCTTGCCGCTTCCCGTGGCACCGATCACCAGTCCGTGCATGGGAGAAGCAAGATTGACATCCAGTTCTTTGCGCTTTTTATTGAAACAGGCATATACGGGAATTCCGTCTTTTGATGAATCAGACAATTTCGTGAACTGACAAGGCGTAAAATTTTTATCCCGTTCTTTTTCTGTCATAAAACGGGAGTTCTCCAGATTACTCTCAAAATTTTCCGCCTTGGACTTCATAAGCCTTTTGGCCCGGCCGGCGGAAGGTCTGGAAAACAGTATGACAAGCAGAGCCACAAGAGCGCTTAAGGCCGCTCCGTACCCGTATGTATCCCATCTGAAAAGAAGGCCGTAATCCAGGATCTCTCCCTCATAAAGGCCCATGAGAGACGGCATAAGCCTCTGCATCAGCACATTGGCTCCGAATCCCAGCAGAACTGTCCCCAGACAGAACCCCAAGATCCCCAGACTGATTTTTTTGATCATTTGATCTCCTCCCTTCTGTACAGATCCAGAGCTGTGACGCCCAGGATCAGGGCCGCCCCTCCCAGGAGGATGACAGGAAGACTGTCTTCTCCTCCTATAAGACAGGTGAGGACAATGCTGGAATTAAAACCTATGTGGAGGGCTATGGAATAGACCGTATTATCCTCCCGTATGGACACCCATGCCAGCAGAAGTCCCATAAAGCAGGCATAGATCATCCACAATAAAGATACATGACAGAGGGCAAAGACTGCCGCAGACAGAAAAACCGCCTGTCTCTGTGTAAACCAGCTCAAAAAACGGCCAAGCATATACCCCCGGAACACGATCTCTTCCGCAGCAGGAGCCAGGACCAGAGTGGTGGCCATGGCCAGAAGCCGGTCCCTTCCCTCTCTCAGTCCCGCCGAAGAGCTGCGGTAAGATTCCATAAGACTCTGTGGAAAGGGAGCAACGGTGATGACCGCCGAAACGAATACGGCCAGGCCAAACCCGGCGGCCGCAAGAAGCCCCAGCCTCTTCCGGTCAAGGTTCCCAAACTCCAGGACAGAGTCCTGTCTCAGGCTGCTTCCCCTCTTCCTGCTCCTTCTGCTGAGGATCCACACGGTGGCCAGAACCCCGGCCGCATAGTAAAAATTGCCGCTGTCCGCGATCACCCTGTCTGCTCCCCGGCCTCCGAAAAGCGCCATGCCGCCGCACATGAGAAGAGGCGGTGCAAACAGATACAGAGCCGCCGGTTTCAGACCCCACACGATCGTCTGCCCTCCCTTCCACAGCTTCTGCTGGAAGGTCATGGCGTCAGCTTTCAATGGTCAGCACCCCGGCAAAGCCGGTGACCTCAAAGATCTCCAGAATACAGGGTTTTACATGGATGAGCACCATGGACCCTCCCGCCTTGTTGATCTTCTTCTGAGCCGAGACAAAGGCCCTCAGCCCCACGGAAGAAATATATGTAGTCTCCTCCATATCTATGGTCAGTTCTGTCTCCCCGGCCCCCAGGACCTCCTTCAGCCTGGCATCCAGTTTCGGGGCCGTCATCCCGTCAATTTTCTTCTCTGTTCTGATCTCCGTCATGGTCATCCTCCATCTCTTCCTGGTCCTCTCCCAGCAGTTCCATATAAGTTTCGATCACTCTCTCCTGTTCCTCTTCCCCTTCTACAGGCTGAAGCCTTATATCCCCGTCTTCTCCCTGTAAAAGTTCCAGAATAAGGATCTCGCTCTCTTCTGTCTCCAGAGCGATATATTCCTTGTCTCCGCAGAGGAAGATTCCATCCACCCGGCATCGGGTCTCCCTGCCGTCTTCCATGGTCATGGTCATCATCACGGGGACGGCTTCCTCCGGGAAAAACTCCTCTTCCTGCCCCCTGTCCGGAAAATCTTCATCCTCCGGCCGGCTGCCGCTTCCGAATACCTGATCCTCCAGCATCTCTATGTCCCGGAAATATCTCATACATTCCTCCCGGCCTCTTCATCCTTCATCACGGCAAAGGTCTTTCTGATCACGGTCACATTGCGCCCTTCCTTATATTCATACCCTATATCATCCATAAACTGCTTCACCATAAAAATCCCCAGGCCTCCCACGGGACGCTTCTCAACAGGCAGGTTCAGGTCAGGGTCCTCTCTCTCAAAAGGGTCATAGGGAAATCCCTCATCCTGAAACCGGATAACCGCTTCCTTCCGATCCTCTCCCGCCCGGCGGATATCCCATGTAAGCCATACCTTTCCTTTGCTTTCGCCGTATGCGTAGGAAGCAATATTGGTAAACAGTTCCTCAACGGATATCCCGATCAGCCGTCTGTCGTCTTCCCCGCAGCCTGCCTGCTCAAGAATCTCTTCCGTCACGGACATCACCCTGTTCAGATGCTCCATGGAGGCCTCTACGGCTGCTGACCGCATAGTATGCCCCTCCTGGTTTTTCACTTAATCATACAGGGTTATTCCGGTTCTTTCAACCCACATGGCACCAACTGTTTCTTTTTAGCACGAATTGTTTTGCAACCCTCAGGGCCGTTTGTTATAATATTTTTAAAGGAGGGGGATTCTATGAACGCGGCGCTGGTCGATGACCTGGAATCTGATCTGAGAATTTTGGAAAACCTGCTGAAAGAATATTTTTCCCTGCAGGGTTTGGAGTTTCACGGTTCCTTCTTTTTAAGCGGTGAACAGTTTCTCTCCGCCTTCTGCCCGGGCAGATTTGACATGATCTTTATGGACAATCTGATGGATGGCATAAACGGCATGGAGACGGCCCGCCGCCTGCGCAGGCTGGACGGGACCATCCCCATTATCTTTGTCACCACGGAAGAAAGCTATGCTCTGGAAGGATATTCGGTCCGGGCTGCGGATTATCTCCTGAAACCGGTTTCAAAGGAACGGCTCTTTGCCTCCATGGACCATCTGACCGAAGCCGGGAAGAGACGGAAATCCCTGGAGATCAAGGAAAACCGCATCATTCGGCAGCTGTATCTGGATGAAGTGCTGTATGTGCGGTCTGCGGGACATTTTCTGGAGATTCTGACCGTCTCAGGTGCCCTGAGGCCTTATATGACTCTGGCGTCTTTTCTGTCCATGCTGCAGCAGCTTGGGGAGTACGGAGATCCCTCTTTGGGGCTCCGGTTTCAGAACTGCTGCCGCGGCTATGTGGTCTGTCTGGACCATGTCTGTTCTTTTAATCCCATGGAATTTATCATGACCGACGGCAGCAGAGTACCCATAAGCCGTCCCAGATATAAAGAGATGAAAAACGCATATGCCGGGTATCTGTTCCGGCAGACAAGAAATCTGGCTGATTAAAAGAGGAGCCGGAAACGCCTCACGGCGCTTCCGGCTCCCTTTTCATGAGTTTATCTGTGAGTATATCCGAAGAAGAAGTATCCAAGAGGGGTATAGTACATTCCCTGGATGCTCTCATCCATCATATACTTCTGAGTGTAGAAGTAGATGGGGGCATGTACGTTGTCCTCTCCCATAAGCACATCCTCTGCCTTGTGGAACGCCTCCATACGCTCCTCGGGAACGGATGTGGCCTTGGCCTGGTCGATAAAGGCATCGTAGGCGGGATTGGAGTACTGAGCATCGTTGTTGCCGCCGTCGGTGTACCACATATCTAGGAAAGAGCAGGGATCATTGTAGTCGGCAATCCAGCCGTTGCGGGCGATCTGATAATCGCCATCCTTACGTGTCTGGAGGAATACATTCCAGTCCTGATTGTTCAGAGTCACATTGACGCCCAGAACCGTCTGCCACATATTCTGCAGGGCCTCGCCGATGGCCTTGTGATTGTCATTGGTATTGTACAGATACTCCACGGTGGGGAAACCTTCGCCGCCGGGATATCCGGCCTCTGCCAGAAGCTTTCTGGCCTCCTCGCAGTTTGCCTCATAATCCTCTGCAGCCGCGCTGTAGTAGTCGCCGCCGACAGTACGGAAGTCGTCTCCTCCCGGGCCTGCCGCATCATAGACACCGGCAGGAACGAAACCGGCAGCCGGCACCTGACCGGTCTGAGTTACGTTCTCAACAATATAGTTGCGGTCGATGGCCAGAGAGAAGGCTCTGCGGACCCTGGGATCAGAGAAGACCTCATCCTCTGTGTTGAAGCATACATAGTAGGTTCCGATATAGTCCACAATCTTCAGCTCGCCGGAAACCAGATAATTGGCAACCTCGTCTACGGGAAGCTCCTCGATAAACTGCAGCTCGCCGCTGTTGTAGGCAGCCAGGATGGCATTGGCATCATCCAGGAGAGTAAAACGGATGGTGTCGGGTCCCAGATTCTCATAATCATAATACTCGGTATTTTTCTCCGTGAGAATATAGGCGTTGTGAGACCACTCTTTCATCTTGTAGGGGCCGTTGCCGATATAAGTCGCCGGGTCATAGGTCCACTCGTCATTGCCTTCCACGATATCCTGGCGGACCGGGAAAGTAGCCGGGAATGCCGCGATCTCCTCGAAATAAGGACAGTCGTAAGTCAGCACAACCTCAAAAGTCTTGTCATCCACAGCCCTGACTCCCAGAGTATCCGGTGCGGCGCTTCCGTCTGCCACTTCGGCATATCCCTGGACCATATCGATCATGTAGCAGTAGTCTGCAGCAGTCTCCGGGTTGGCCAGACGCTTCCAGCTGTACTCGAAATCACCGGCCGTCACTTCCTTGCCGTCGGACCACTTGATTCCGTCTCTCATCTTAAAGGTATAAGTTACGGTGCCGTCGTCGTTGACCACCTTGTCCCAGGACTCTGCCTGGCCGGGAGCCAGCTGTGCATTGCCCTGTCCGTCGTCCACCCACTTGATCAGACCCTCAAAGATATGGTTGATGGTGATGGCGCCGTCTACCGCACTGTTTAAGGCCGGATCGATGGTCTGAGGCTCGGAAGCCAGACATACGGCCAGGTTCAGTTCTCCTGTTTCTTCGGCCGCTGCTGCCGTAGTCTCGGCCGCAGAACCGGCTTCTGTTGTGGTCTCTGCTGCTGCCGTAGTGTCAGCCGGCGCAGCCGTTGTGCCAGGTTCTGATGTCCCGCCGCCGCAGGCAGCCAGAGACAGGGTCATGACCGATGCCAGAACCGCAGACAACATGTTCTTTGTCTTTCTCATAATACAATTCCTCCTGATCTTCTTTCTTGTATCGAAACGCCTGATATACAGGCGGAGATACCGCTCTTTTTATGACTCCAGCAGATGACAGGCCGCCCAGTGCCCCGGCTCATGTTCTTTAAATTCCGGCACCTCCTGGCTGCACCTTTCGGCGGCATAAGGACACCTGGTGTGGAACCTGCATCCGCCGGGCGGATTCATGGGACTGGGGATATCGCCTTCCAGCACGATCCGTTTCCTGGTTCTGCTCAGCTGAGGATCGGGAACCGGAACAGCAGACAGCAGAGTCTGGGTATAGGGATGGAGGGGATGGCGGTTCAGCTCGTAGCTCTCTCCCAGCTCCACCATGGATCCCAGATACATGACTCCGATACGGCTGGAAATATGCCGGACCACCGACAGGTCATGGGCAATGAACAGATAAGTCAGACCCAGCTGGGCCTGCATGTCCTCCAGCATGTTTACCACCTGGGACTGGATAGACACATCCAGAGCCGAAATAGGCTCGTCGCATACGATAAACTCCGGCTTCACTGCCAGAGCCCTGGCGATGCCCACCCGCTGCTGCTGCCCTCCGGAGAACTCATGGGGATACCGGTTGGCGTGCTCCGTGTTCAGTCCCACCCTGCTTAAAAGCTCCTTGATCATATCCAGCCGGTCCGCCTTGCCCGCGGCCAGCTTATGGATATCAATCGCTTCTCCGATGATCTCCCCCACTGTCATACGGGGATCCAGGGAGGCCGAAGGGTCCTGGAAGATGATCTGCATCTTTCTCCGGTAATGGAGCATGTTCACGGCCGAGGCCTTGCCCAGAGGCTTTCCGTCGGGTCCCAGAGGATTGTCATAGAGCACGCTGCCGTCATAGACGATCCGGCCGCCTGTAGGTTCATAGAGTCTCAGCACGGTCCGGCCCAGAGTGGTCTTGCCGCAGCCCGACTCTCCCACCAGTCCCAGGGTCTCTCCCCTCTTAATAGAGAAGGACACATCCTGAACCGCCTGAACTCCCGGTCCCTTAACCCCTTTGACAGGAAAATATTTTCTCAAACGGGTCACTTCAAGGAGATTCTTCTCACTGGTTTCCATCTGCATTTCCCTCCTTGTCCTGATTCTTCCCGTTCAGCCGTTCCAGAACCCGCAGCCAGCAGGCAGAACGGTGGTTCCCGCCGATCTCCACATAGGGAGGCATCTTCTTCAGACAGATCTTCATACAGTGCTCGCATCTGGGGGCAAAAGGACAGCCCTCCGGCGGGTTCAGCATGTCCACGGGAGTTCCCTCGATGGGGATCAGCCTCTCATAATTCTCCGCATCCACCCGGGGCATGGACCTTAAAAGTCCCAGGGTATAGGGATGCGCCGCCCGGTAGAAGATATCGTCCACCGGCCCCTGTTCCACGATCTTTCCCGCATACATAACCGATACCTTGTCGCAGATATCCGCCACCACTCCCAGGTTGTGGGTGATGAAGATAATGCCCATTCTGGTCTTTTTCTGAAGATCCTTCATCAGCTCCAGAATCTGTGCCTGTATGGTCACATCCAGGGCCGTAGTGGGTTCGTCGGCGATCAGAAGCTGAGGATGGCAGATAAGCCCCATGGCGATCATAACCCTCTGCCTCATACCTCCGGAAAACTCGTGGGGATACTGTTTCATCCGTTTTTCTACATTATTGATACCCACCATCTCCATCATCTCCATAGCCCGCTTCTGCGCGTCTTCTTTGGAGATGGTCTTATTATGAGCCCTGAGAGCCTCCACCAGCTGATTCCCTACGGTATAGACAGGATTGAGGCAGGTCATGGGATTCTGGAAGATCATGGCCACTTTACTGCCCCGAAAGGCAGTCATCTCCTCTTTGGAGAATTTCAGCACATCCTGTCCCTCAAACGTGATGGACCCGCCGATGACCTTTCCCGGAGACTGCAAAAGCCCCATGATCGAGTAGGCTTCCTGGCTCTTGCCGGAGCCGGATTCCCCCACCACTCCCATGACCTCTCCGTAGTCCAGATCATAGGAGATGCCGCCCACAGCCTTCACTTCCCCCGCGGGCGTAAAGAAAGAGACCCGCAGATCTTTTACTTCCAGCAGTTTATGATTTTCTTTTCCTTCTGTCATATAGGTCTCCTCCTCTCTATTTTTTCAGTTTGGGATCCAGGGCATCCCGAAGTCCGTCGCCGAACAGATTAAACGCCAGGATCATCACACTCAGCACCATGGCCGGGATGATCAGGCGGTAGGTGTAGGTGTACATGC
>Ga0137306_102991_pt1 | contig 13178 bp, 15 predicted proteins | sample Inofroosms_March_FD_97187 | JGI IMG/M metagenome (GOLD analysis project Ga0137306, IMG submission 97187) | Mouse cecal microbial communities from Vienna, Austria - N-Acetylneuraminic and N-Acetylglucosamine D2O microcosms_March | ecosystem: Host-associated > Mammals > Digestive system > Large...
CACTGTACTGTGTATTCACTATAAAAAAGTTTCCCAGCACTGAGGATAGCAATCCTCAATTACGATTCATTTTATAGAATATCGTGAGTTGACTAAATTCACACACTTCTGGCGTTGATATAAAATATCTCCGTCATAAGGGGCATATTCAAAACAAAAATAACAATGATTTGAAATCCGTACACTCATACGGCTTTACCGATATTCTTGACTCCGGCAAATATGCCTGCACCGAGTCCGATAGATCCAAACAATCCAAGTTTGGAGGTTAATTTGTCAATGACGCTCATAACTGATGTTAATCCGTCAACGACTGTTGCCATATCATCTCTTTTAAAGAGATTTTGGGCTACTGAGGTGCCTGTTTCAGATAGGCGATTTAGCTTGTAGTCGAGCGAGTCCATAATGATGGACATTTCCCTATCCGAACTTCCAGCGGCATCTTCCATTACTTTTATGGCTTCGGCTATTGCTTCGTAGTTTTGGACAATCGCCGCACCTGCTTGGGCTTGATTTTTTCCAAAAGCTTTGTCAAGGAAAGAATTCTGTTGAACTTGAGACATTTCGTCCCAAATTTTATTTATTTCTCCGAAATATTCTACCAAGGACTTGAATTCTGTAGAAGATCCTTCTTTAAAAATAGAAACACCTTGAGAGTGTTCTGCTGTTTTAGTGAGGTCAATCAGATCACCAGTGATGTTTTTAAGTTCTTCATCTACCTCCATTAATCCATCTTCTGAGCTTTCCGAATAGCCGTGCATACGCATCGAAATACTTCTGAGCGCACGTCCTGTAACTTCAGCATTTTGAACGACCTCTTGCGCACCTGTAAAAAGTGCAAATGCGTCCTGATATGTAGTTCCTGTAGCTGCAAGTGCTGCCGCAGATCTTTTCATACCATTAACTAAATCTATGTTCGATTCTGCAAAGCGGTTGCCTAGATGATTAATATTGTCCATTACTTCGCGTTCTACTTCGTCAACATCTAGTCCCCAGGCTTTAATTATACTGACTAATCCTTCTTGTGCTTCGTCAGTAGACATACCAGGAGATATGCTGGCAAATTGAGAACTTAATTGTGCCATTTTTGTAGCTTGCTCTGCACTTGAGTACCCCAAACGGCTCCAGGCGGCGGCTTGCTTCAGAATTTCCTCAGTAGTAACACCCATCTGTTTAGCTACTTTATTAGAAGAATAATAAAAGTCTTCCAACTCGCTATTCGTCATAGTGGTTGTCTTTTTCAAATCTACCAAAGCAGTATCCAACGCTTTAACAGTACCAAGTCCACCCTTAATAGACTGGATAGCCTTCATAACCAAGAAAGTAGAACTCGTCCAGTAACTAAAGGAACTCATTCCTTCTCGTAATGTCTGAAACCATGTCTTACCAAGTTTTCCTGTTTGCCTAGCTGCATTCTGAACATCAATAAATCTTTGTTTTAGAACAGCTAATTCCTGATTGCTTAATTTAGCACCTTGTTGTATCTTAGCAAAAATATCTTTTAATTCAGAACCAAATTGAAATGATTTAACCGTTTTCCCATTTTTGCTCATAAAATCTGCAACTTGATTACGAAACGAAGAAATAGCAGAATCTTTTGCTAATTCTGCATTCATAGATCTAACAGAGTTTGTGACAGTTTTAATCTGTTTATCTAATTCTTTTTCAGATGCAATAAGAGCCTTCTGATGTGCCTCTGTAGGACTATTTGCATAATTATTAGAAGCAGTAGTTAATTGGTCAAATGCTTTTGACAACTCGTTTGTACTAATTCTCGCATTACCATTTACATCAGTCCATTGCTGTGTCTTGGCAACTAAAGCGTCAACCTTGGATTCATATGTTCCATTACCCATTGAAAGTTGAATTTTATTGACTTGTTCTGATAATTTTGTATTTGCTTTCGCCGCGCTTTGTGCAAGCTTTTCTTGTGCCTGTGAAGCGGTTTCTATAACTTTAATATCACCGACCTGCATTAATCCAAACTGTGCCTTACCGTTTCCCTGCAATTTTTCGCGTTGCATTGTTAAACGCTTCAGTGCACCTTCGGCATCTTTTACAGTTAATGTAAGTTGTTTGATCTTTCCATCAGCTTGTTCAACACCTGATATATCTACAATATTCCAACCTTTAGCGTTTGCCATTTTATTGATTTCGGACATCTGCTTTTCGATTGTATTGTAGACCTTGCTCATGTAAGCAATATCATTATTTTTCAGATCGCCAATTTTAAATACTTGAGTAGATGCTATATTTGATTGCTCTTTCCTTAATGTTGTAAGTTTTGCCTTTAATGCGTCTACGGAATTTGCCCATTCCTTATATGCCTGTGACCATTCAGCTGTACGACCGTTTTCAGATTCAATCTGCTTAACCTTTGCTAATAAAGAAGAACATTTATTAAGTTCTGCATTTATCTCTTTTGGAGCATTATTTACTCCTTTAAGCTCCGCACGAAGACTAGCAATAGTTTCGTCACCTTTAGCAAGATTACGTATAGCACTATCAATTGGACTCAGTTGTCTGCTAAAATTAGCAGTAATATTTGACGCTTCTGTATTTAATGACTTGAAGGAGTTTATAACTTCATTAATGGTTACAGTACCGTTTTTTAGACCTGATAATTTGTTTTCAAAGTCTGCGATAGGAGCAGATAGTCCACTAAGAATCTCGCTATTTGTAGACTTAAACTGTGCTAATTTTGCGGTATAATCCGCAAATGTTTTATCAATTTTATCAAGTTCTTTTGTGGATATAATAGAAGTATCAGTTTTTGAAATATTCCATTTTTTACTTTCAACATCTTGAATTAGTGATTGGATAATTTTTATCCTGTTTCCAAATTCATCAATCCCAGATACATCAATATTCATAAAACCTTTTGTAGATTCTGTAAAACGCAGGGAATCAATTTGTCTAGTTAGTGTTTTTACTTTGTCAATAATACTTTGAATTTCTGAAGAGCTTTTCCCGGCATTTTCTAATGATTTCTTAAAGTTTTCAATTGCATTTTGACTTTTTGACACTTCTTTTGACACACTTTGATTGAGCGCATCTCCAATTTGCTGTCCACTCTGTTGCGCATTTCTAACAGCTTGATTTGTATCTATATTAATATTGGAAATAGCAATTTTCTGATTAATTAATTTTCCAATATCATTTGCTAATTTCTGTGCAGCTTTCGGATCAAGTTCAACTTGTATCTTTAATTTATCAAGCTGACCCTGTAATAATGCAATATCAGAATTGATTAACCCTTTTGATTTCGCTTCATCTAATTTCGCTTGAAGCAACACCAAAAATTCATCCATAAAATACCTCCCTCAATTTTAAGCATAAAAATAACCGCCAACAAAAGGGCGGTAGTAGTTGCAAATATTATGTTCATTTCACATTTAATCCTTGCTTGCGTAACTCGGTTTTCAAAATATCAATGGCGTTCTCATTTGCATACTTTTCAAAGTCTTTCCAAAAGTGACCATCTCTATAAATATTAAAATTACCATGATAGCCTGCGTTAGCCATATGCACTTGATCCTCACCAGTCCAATGTCCTTCCGTTCCATCAAGATATGTATATTTTGCAGGATATTGATATGACATATATAATTCATCAATTCCGATAGTGGCGGTTGATTTACCCATCATATTAGCGACTGCTGATTCATAGAATTTCATTGTTCTTGGTATATAGTATTTTGGAGCGTATAAATCATAATAGTCTTCATTTATGTACTCTTGTAATTTTTTCAAAAGAATATTAGCAGCATTCTCAACAGCCTTATTACAAGCATTTTCAATTTGTTTCTTTAAGTCATTCATGTTTTTTATTACTGTAGCCATAAATATTTATCCTTTATACAAAAATACTCCCTTACATAACAGTAAGAGAGCAGTAATAATTCTGTTTACTTTGCTTCATTTTCATAGTATAATATTTCTAATATAATTACAAAATGGAGGAAACAATTATGACTGATAAAAGTATATTGTTAGCAAAAGAATTAACTATGGAATATGTGAAACAAAATAATATGTTGGCTTGTGATGAAAGCGAAATAGAATCACAAATATCCAAGATTGCAAAGGTGTCTCAGATTATTTATGATTCTGTACAAAATAATTTTCATAAATTTAAATTCTTATAACATTATGGGATTATTATCCTCAATTTCCCTTAGTATGGAATTAAATAAATAACGAACCTTTGAAAGCGATACTTTTTGAGATTTTAGGATTTCAAGTATCGCTTTCTTTGCGAATTCGCTATCTTCACCTTCGTTTGGATTCCATAGAATCGTTCTATATAATTTTTCATCAATCATTTATACTTCCTCCAATATTCGATCTCCATGAAAGAGATATTTTATGATTTGACATCATCTGTCGTTTTGTCACCAACAACTAATCTGACAACTGAATCAGTCAATTTCTTTTCAAATTCCTCTGGATGCTTTGCAAGTTCCGCAATAACATTGTCAACAATCTTCCAAAATTCCAATTTGTACTTAATTTCCTTCGCTTTAATCATATATAATCTAAAAAGTGTAATCATAAAAAATTTCCTCCAAAATTCACATATTCTTTTTATAATTTGTAATGTGGTTTTTCTTCATTAAATAGCCAATACCTGAGATAATCATCAGTCACTATAGCAATCAAAGAAATAAAAAACCACGCAATACTAAATGGAAGACATATCTGACCCATTATGTTAAAAGGAACATTGCTGTAATCCCAAATAAGCCAGCCCAATTTTATATTTAATATGTATCCAGAAATAAATTCTAACACAGTTACAATACCTGATCCAATTAGCATCTGCTTCCATAATTTCATATCCCAACTGATAAATTCGTTAATTAGTCCAATAGAAATGAAAGCGACTGCAGAAACAATAAACATACTCCAGTGAGAATGCCCGCGATAGAGCATTTCTATTATTACATAAGTGAATCCACCTATAATACCTAATATTAAATACTTAATAATATTTTTTATAGCATTCATACAATATTTCAATCCTTCTCACAAAATTCAAAACATTTACCTGCGGTATCCCACATTTGCCATCTGTCTTTACAATGGTCAAATTGAAGATGATCTATCTGTTTATTCTTAATAAGCAGTGAAATTTCGTCTTTTGATAATTTATTTTGTCGTGCCCTAATATAATCATCAATATGTTCTGAAGTCATATTTACTTCACAAATATTGTTGTTATTTATGCTTTCATAATTATTCTCAGTATCTTTATTTCCTTCTTGTTTTGTTACACCCAATAACTGGGCTGAGACAGAAGTAGACATTTTAACTAAATGTTTTAATCTATCCATTTCGTCATGCTCTGTAAGTATAACCATTTTGGTCAAATGACATAAGATATTTTCTAAACATTTTTGATTCACGGTTTTTACTTCACTCATTTTTTATCCTCATATATTTTCATAACGGCATCACCAATACATATTGCATCAGCCTCATCATCACCAACGTTTAAATTATAGTTTTCTAACACGTAATGAACAGATTGTTCTTTAAGCTGATCACGTTTAACATTTTTACCCTGTGAGAAGGATAACTGTTTTCTCCACGATGTTGGACGGATAGTATTAAATTCACATCCGTGATTCATGCACCATGCATAAATTATCCCTTGTAGTCTGGTAAGGAAACGCTGCGTTTGTGCATTCCTCAGTACAACAGTTTCTTCTATGCATACTATGTTGGGCTTATATATTTCTAACACGCCCCACAATTTTTGCGACATTGCCTCAAAACGTGAATCCATATTTTTATCTTTGCTGCAATCTAATAATAGATGCTCTTTATATTTTCCATTACAGAAATAAGCGCAGCCCGATTTCGTTGTTGAGCTGTCTATAGCGAGCAATTTTGCGCTTATAAAAATCACTCCGATCTTTTGCAAAATAAAAATATCTACACTTATCACGGAAAAATCACTAATAACTGTAGATACTTTTATTTGACAATATTTGACAATATTTGATATATTCCTTATAATATAGAAGACAAGCAGTATCCAACATTTCATTTATGGCTAGATGGGATGGTAAAAGGTGGTTTTCTGAGTCACGTCTGAATAGTGATATTCAGTTTATATAGATACCTCGCTACGAAAGGAGGTGGATATAAGTGATTTCTGTTGTGGAATTTGTTATTGGAATTCTTGGCAGAATAGTAAGTGGCTTGTTTACAACTTACATAGTACGCCTTGGAGATAAATTTACACACAAAAATGACCGCCATGAGTAGTATGCGGTCATTTTTGTGCAATTATTAATTTAATTAGCCATATACACCACATATAGGCTCAAAACCGTCTAACGGATATCTGCTTGTTTTCTTATATAGTTATTATACGATAAGTTACGGTAAAATTCAATACCCAATTTTCAGAGCAATGAAATCGCTCTTTTAAGTCTGTCTATATTTGAGAAATTTTTTCCCATGTATACATTTCTTTTTGTACAACACTGTGAACAAAGCTATTTTTTCCATCGGCTGATTCGTATTCCTCGATCAGATCCTCTAATGCTTCTAGTTCCATATCATTAATTTTACCAAGTGAATGATAATACCTATATGACTGACTTATTTTATCTTTCAATTCTGCCCTAATTCGCTTATTATTTTTACGTTCACTCTCTTTGAATCGTTCATCTGTATTACGCTGCATATCGTCTATTTTTTGTGAGATGCTAGACAACGATTCAGAAAGCTTATTTTGAGCATCTGTTAGTTCCTTCTGAATAGAAAATGATTGTTCCCTGTCATGAATGCGATTTTCCATTATTGCTTTAATATCAGTTTGATTATCCTTAATAGTTTGCAATAGTTCTTCTTTATTTTTCTTTCTATTGTATAAATCATTAAAAAAATCAGAAATTACTTTCCTGTTTTTAATAGCAATCCAACAGAAAAAAATAAGAAGCACAAGCGCAACAAGTACAATCATAGGATTAATATTTTCTAGGTATTTAGTTATTAATTCTTCCATTTCACATAGTTATGCCTTTCCTTATAAAATCATAATGTACTTATTAGATACATATCCAACAAGATTATCTTTTGTTTTTGCTTTATACCATCCGTTATCAGCTTGTTTCATGAGATAAACTTCATTATTTACATTTAATACTGACACTACATTATTTACTTTAACTTCTGGTTCTTTACGCATATTTAGTTTGGTACAATTAAATACTTTGCCTTTAGCAGCAATAACATATTCACCAGAAATATACCCCTTATCAGTTCTGTACCAGTTGTTAGAAGTCCTAGCAATTAACTGTACTAATTCGCCTTTTTTATAGGAACCAACTTTAGGAGCAGAAGAATTAGGGGCAGAGCGTATATTAAGATTTCCAGATTTTGTATTGATTTTTCCAAGAATGGTGATGAGAACTTCGGAAATTGTCGGTGCAGGATTTGTTATAACAGGTGATTTTACGTCACCATAAATAATGCTTAAATCGACACCACCGTTAATTCCAGGAACTTGTCCAGATGAAGTGTACTGCCATGCATAAATATCACTCATTCCTGTCATTAATTTGGGGTTATATTGTTCATTTGGATTGATAGATATTGCCATCTTATTGTATCCATTATAATACCTGGCCAGCCACCATTTATCACATTTAATTTGTGAAATATATGGCTTTATATATGGGTTATAGAAAGATGGACCCGTATATATTCCAAAGTCATAACCGGCAGATACAATAACATCCCTATATGCATTAATAATATCTTTTAACAAAGCTCCAAGACCTTGTTGGCATTCATCTTCTAAATCAAGCCAAACTGTACATTTTCTACCGTTTAAAACAGACAAAACTTTTTGGGCATCTGTCTTTGCTTTTTCAACTGTAACGGCGTAAGAATAATTGTAAACTCCGCTTACTACTATGCCGGCAGACTTGCAACCATTCCAATTCTGTTCAAATCTATTATCTGGATTTAAATCTTTTCGGATTATTTTTAGAATTGCGTGATTTATTCCAGAAGATTTAACGATGCTCCAGTTAATATCTTTCTGATAAGAGCTTACATCTACGCATTTTATAATAGATGATATGTTTTGTGTAGGAGCGGAAGAGTAGTCAATCCAATTAGGTATGCCGTACCATTTCCAGCTACCAGTATCTAATTTACTTCTAACACAATTTTTTTTACTGGATTTCATTTCAACAACATAATCATTACCAAGATAAAATCCGATATGATTAATTGCAGATGTTGATTTTCCTTTGAATACTAAACAAGGTGTATCTTTTGGAACGGAAGTAATATTGCCTTTTGTATAACATTTGTTATAATAACCTTGTGCAGTCGTATCAAATCCAGATACAGGACACATTGCGCCTGAACAATCTGCGCCTATATGCCCTGATCCTTCTTTGAATTTATTATCATAATATTGCCTATTGTATGTAGAAGAACCATATGTTTTAAAAAGTTTATCACATAATTGCTGTGTAATAATCTCTCCGTTTGCGCCCCATAAATATATTGACTTATTGGTATAAAGTTCCTCAAAATAAGAAACTACGTCTTTTACATTTTTAGACATAAATTATCACATCCTTACTGTTTCTTAGCCATATTTACAGATGTTTCAATTTTGAGTTTAAGCCACTTATCAAAAGAACCATATACCTGTTCAATAATCTTCTTTGATTCATCTGAAATCATATTCATAGCTTCTACATAAGCACGGTTAAATGCATTTTTTTGTGCGTCTTTGTCAAATTTTCCGTTTGACTTTAGGGCATCCACGTAAATTTGGTTTATGTATAATACTGCATCCATAACATCAGACAGGGCAGTTTCAATTATTTTAGTAATATTTTCATTTTGTGTTGCATCAGCAATAATATCGCTTTCCTTAATCTTTGTCTTAATAAAGTTGACTACATATGCGGTTATAATGGGCAATATAGTTGTCAAAACAATATATAAAGTGTAATTAATTATTTCCGAAAATTCCATACTTCCTCCTAGCCGACCGCTTCTGGATCGTTTATATTTTCTGTTACATTACTTTCAATTTGCTGATACTTTGTATCAAATATTTTAATTCCAGCAAGTCCTAACAATTCTGTACCAAAGAAACCATATACACAAGTTGTAAGCGTAGGACTTAATTCTGTTCCAGTATATTTTTGTAATAAAATAGCCGCAATCGTGTATGAAATAATTGTGACAATGGAAAGTAATACTATTAACTTATTAAATTTTGGTTTAAACTGAAATGGAATATGTAATTTTAAAATTTCTAATTTTAATGCACGTTCTTCACATTTCATTTTAGATATTCGTTTTTTCTTCTTTAATTCCTCGATAGTTTCATCGTGGGTTTGATAATATCTTTTAAACATTTTTGTCACCACTTGAAATTGTTATTTTGTTAACTATACAGAATAGAGATCAGATATTTTTTCATTGAATCAGATAATGGCATGGTAGCAACACTGTCCAAATAAATTGATTTAAACTGTATCATATCGTCTCCATCTCTCCCAGCATTCTGTAGTCCGCGCCTTTCCATAATAACCTATTAATTTTCCGTCATAAGCAGATTTGCCGATCCAGTCTGGTTGTACGCCGCAAATATCTGAATAAAAAAGTAATTGACGGATGTTTACAATCTTTAAGACTTCATCATTATAATATTGATAGACTTCGTTTAAGGATTCAAAAACTATTCCCTGTTTAATACAAATCACCTCGAATCGTAAAAAAATAGGGCTATAACCCAAACAAAAAATTGTATATTGGTTATAGCCCTATATATAATCTCAATACACAATATCCTTATTCGGTTACTTTATTTAGTTCATTTTCTGCAAAGTCAGTCAAGACATTACTGGATATATCCATAGTTTCAATGAATTTCTTTTTATTTGTCTTTTTTGATGTTTCTTTTTCGGAATTGATCTTTCCCTTGTTAGATAACAACTCAGAGACATCATTTTTATGTTGCAATTCACGGTAGGCAGTAGTATCAGAGATATATTTTCCTGCGCATTCTCTTGAACAGGCAAAATTGCGCCATCTAAAAACATCTGAATGCGACTGACAATATCCGCAAGGTTTAAAGAGTTTTCCGCAAACACGACACGGAATCATTTTTGGTTTTGCCATATTTTCCTCCTCACTTAGTTAGCGGATAGTTTTTATACTATCCACTAATCTAGCCTGTCATTCTCAGTCAAAAACTACAAAATCCCACAGCAAATTGCTCTTACCTGTACATAGATTAGGAAGAGAAGTGAACTCAAAGCTTAGAGTTGATGGTTCTGATCCACCCTTGATATCGAATGTACCATTAAAGTCAGCTCTTTCAATAATAAATTGTCCATGAAACAGATTATCACAACCATCAGTGCAAGTGCAGTCAATAAATACCTGCAATGTATTACTGTAATTATCTGATTTGTTAGAAATCTTCTTGCCAGTTACTTTTGTATCATAGAAAGCAATCACCTCAGTACCATCGGGAACATCTCCTTCAAAGAAAGTAACAACTTTGGTAGTGGGATCATAAGAGAATTCTCCAGTAGCAGGAGCACCGCTTGTCTGGGTCAATTTCTTTCCGCCTGAGATATACGCCTTGTTGCTATCGCGTACATAAATAGTACCGATTTCATTTCCAGCTGTGCCTACAGCAGTTTCAGTTGTTGTTGCACTGTTAGATGAAACGATAATGGGATCAGTATATCGGATTGTATAATCCCCGTCTTCTACTTCAGAACCTACCATAGCTGCCAGAGCACCACCAGAAAGCATACCATTTGTCCCCTTGCCAGTTACCTTTTTACTCTTTTTCAAATTAGCGATTGTTCTACCGCCTCTGCCAGTAATAGGATCAGATTCCTCTTCATGAGAGAGTGTAAAATCATTTAATTCATCCATGATCATTTCAAGACTTCCATCCGACTTGCTGAAACCTGTAAGTTGGTCATAGGATGTAATTGTAAATCTATCAATATTCATTGCTTGTCCTCCTGTTTTTTGATTTATTTGCAAAATAAAAAGACCATTTACGATCTTATTTTTAAGATTAAAATTATTTGTTTGGAATCCATGTGAGAATATCTTTATTACTTAACTTTGATGTATCTACAGTTCCCGTATATACACCAATCATCGTATTATCAAATGCTATTTTGTGTTGTATTTGCCTAAAGCTTTGATTAAACTTATATATAGATAAATCCATACATGAATCATAATCATATTTAAATTCACTTGTATTTACTAAAGAAATAACAAGTTTTTCTAAATATGGTTCCTGTTTCTTATTAGCGTTTCGTTTTTGCTTTTTTCGTTCTTTTTCTAAAAGGTATTTTCGGGCTGATTCATTACCAGGCTTGTAATTGACTTTTTCAAGCAAATTAATTTTTCTGATTGTGTTGACTATATCATTATATACTTTTTCATTTATTTCTATTTCATTTTTGGGGCTATATAAAAACTCACATTTTCCTTTTCGTTGAACTATAAAATCAGAGGTATCCAAATCTCCAAAAATAATTGATAAATCTGATTTTGCATAAACCATAAACAGCATCATGAATAATTCATAATCTGTTATTGTTGTGAAATCTTTTCCCATATCATCTAATTGAACCATATATTGAAATGGACTGGCAGTAAGGGAATGAATAATACTATAATAAGTAAATTCATCTTCCAGAATTTCTTCAACAGTAGGAATCCTTATTGATAAGTTGGGAAGAATATCAACAGAAGATAGTTTTAAGAAACTTTTTCTATTTTCCATATTTCAACCCATTATTAAAATCCTTCACTATAAATTTCAATAGTCTTCCTTTATATTTTTGCTGTGGACAATAGGGGATATTACTTGTAAGAATTGTTTTCCCAACACCTAATACATTTTTTTCACAAAATATGTTGTCTAATTCACAAACTGCTTTATCGTACCAAAGATAAGTTCTCCCTTTTTCTTTATATTGAATAATGTCTTCATGACATAGTACATAGAAACAAATGATTAAGTCTTTAAAAGTATTATTTCTAGAATCAATATTTGCACTGATTTCGTAATTAATAAATCTTTTGGTTTTACTTTGTGTTTCGGGTATGAATTCGTGTGGAAATGAATATTTATATGGAATAATATCTTCTGGATATTCTTCATTTTCACATCCAAGTAATTTAATAATTTCTTGAGAAGTACATATCTGACGTTCTATAATTTTTCGATATTCTATAATTTCATAGCTTCTTGACTTCCCTATAAATAATCACCTCCATCACTCAACAATATTAACTTTTATTTCTGCTAATACAGTTGTATTAACAAGAATCTGTACAAAAAAAGAACCTCCAATAAGGTTCTCATCATTAACAGAAACAGTTATTTCATTTTCACTCATAGTTTGTTTAACATCAAAATCAGAAACTACATTCCATTGATAATTTACTTTTTGCCATTCAACAGAATTTCCCTCTTTATTTGAAAATGTTACAGTATATGAACGTCTGTATCCATTTTTCAGATTTGTATTTCCAGAGATCACACACCTTAAATCTGTCGTTTCATCGGGTGGCTGGGGAGTGGGTGGGAGAGGAGAGGACGGATCTATGTAATCGCAGATTCGTAATTCTTGATTGTCTTTATTTGGATTGAATTCTGTTTTATCAGCTATGAAACTTAATAACGAACCCATGTTGCCAGAATTATATAGAACATCATCGCTACGAGTAATTTTAAATACTTTTATAGGATCAACAGGTTTCATATCTATAAAAACTCGTTTGCTTTCTAATTCAAAACCTTCTTCACAATACCCAATCAAAATAGTGTAGTTATTGGAACTCAGCACAAGTGTACTGTTCCCTGTCTCTCCAACATCGTATTTACTGGCACTAACTATATTTGCATAACGTTCAATAATTTCTCCGTTTGATAACTGCCAACGAAGGAGATAATTACACTGAATCATTTTACCTTCATAATGTACATCGTTTACATTGAATGAATTATATATAAGCCAGTATGTATCATCTTTTGTGTCATGTAGATACTCACCAATCTTAACTGGATTATCGTATGTGGTTAGAAAGTTCTGATAATTACCATTCAGTGAACTATATTTCCGTTTATAAATGCGAACTTT
>Ga0137306_102065_pt2 | contig 13160 bp, 10 predicted proteins | sample Inofroosms_March_FD_97187 | JGI IMG/M metagenome (GOLD analysis project Ga0137306, IMG submission 97187) | Mouse cecal microbial communities from Vienna, Austria - N-Acetylneuraminic and N-Acetylglucosamine D2O microcosms_March | ecosystem: Host-associated > Mammals > Digestive system > Large...
TTTCTTAAATTCCGATACGGTGAAGGACTGCTTTGCCGCCGAACGGCTCATTAATCTTCCGGCCCCGTGGGGTGCTGAACAGTTCCAGTCGTCGTTTCCTTTGCCGATGCAGATCAGTGATCCGTCGCGCATATTGATGGGAATCAGCAGCTTTTCGCCTTTTTTTGCGGATACTGCCCCTTTTCTTAAGATCATGGCGTCAGTATCGATATAATTGTGCACGGTGGTAAACTGTTCCACGACATGCAGCTTCATTTCTTTGATCAGTTCATCCATCATCGCCTGGCGGTTTAAGCGGGCGTAGGTCTGGACAATCTGCATATCGTGAATGTACTGTTCAAACAGTTCCCCCGATACATAGGCGAGGGTTTTGGGAATTTCGGTTTTTTTGCTGCGCTTTAATGCACGCAGACTTTTTTGTATCTGTTTTTCCTTTCCTTGTTCCCGTAATTCGGCAATCAGCGCGTCCACTTCCCGCTTGTCCGGTGCGTTTAATCGGTTATAGCCTTCTTCCTGATAATAGGAGGCAACCTCCAGGCCAAGGTGACGGCTTCCGGAGTGGATAACGATGTAGATATTGCCTGCATTATCCTTATCCACCTCAATAAAATGGTTTCCGCCGCCCAGTGTTCCCAGGCTTTTTTCTGCCCGGTCGTGGTTGATCTGGGGCCAGCAGTGCAGATTCATTAAATTTATTTGTTCAAAATACCGATGTGTCTTTTCTCTGACATCAAAGCCGGAAGGGATTTTCTGATAAATCACCTTATCAAACTTTTGCAGTTCCAGATGTTTTTCTTTTAATTTTACTGTTTCCATCCCGCAGCCGATATCCACGCCGACCAGGTTGGGGATGACCTTATCGGTTATCGTCATCGTCGTTCCAATCGTACAGCCCGCCCCGGCATGGATATCCGGCATCATCCGTATCCTGCTCCCCGCGGCAAACTCCTGATTCAGAAGAAGTGTTACCTGGGCAACGGACGTTTCATCGACTACATCGGTAAATATCTTTGCTTCATTATATTTTCCTTTTACTTCGAGCATTTCCCCTCCAATCTGTTTTGGGTGCTGTATTTTAAATACTTATTCTATTCTATTTTCTTCTATCTCTGTCCAGGATTCCTGATCAAATTTTTGTTTCTTGAAGTAGTAGATTCTGTCTTCTTTTGTTATTTCACGGATAATTCGGCAGGGATTGCCGGCAGCAATCATGTTGTCAGGAATATCTTTTCCCACAATGCTTCCTGCGCCGATGACCACATTATTTCCAATCGTCACGCCCGGGAGGATGACCGTATTGCCGCCTATCCATACATTATCGCCAATCGTAACGGGGATTCCGTATTCATAACCGGAATTGCGGCTTTCCGGGTGGATAGGGTGTCCTGCCGTGTAAATCGATACATTGGGAGCGATTTGTGCATTTTTTCCGATGGTGACTTTTCCCACATCCAGGACAGTGAGGTTGTAGTTGGCAAAAAAATTCTCACCGACTTCAATATTCCATCCGTAATCGCAGTGAAACGGCGGCTCTATCCAGACGTTGTTTCCCGTTTTTCCCAACAGTTTTTTCAGCATTTCAGGAATTTTTGCCCTTTCTTTTGGCGGCAGAAGATTAAATTCATAAACAAGCTGCTTGCAGATATCCCTTTCTTCTTCAAGTCCATCAAGCCATGCCTTATAAGGCAGAGCGTTTAACATTCTCTCTTTTTGATTCATCTTTTCCTCCTTCAGGATGTTTCATGATAATGAAAAACATGGGAATTCTATTATATATCCGCAATCTCAGTTTGTCAATTTTGGTTAATAAGCAAACAAAATGCATAAAAAACACAAAAAAATGCATAGATATTTTGGACAAAAGAAAGAGATTGTGCTATAATCCTAATACATCAATGCTTTAAACGGATGACAGTGCAGAGCAGGCAGCGAAGCGGTGAGAAAGAACCTGTTCTGAGAAACTAAGCGGAAAGGAAGGATAACTGGTTATGGAACATTATTATCAGCCAGAAATTGAATGCGCCTCCCGGGATCAGATTCGGGCATGGCAGGGCGAGCGGCTGGCAAAGACCGTAAAGAGAGTGTATGAAAATGTGGAGTTTTACCGCAAGAGGATGGATGAAATGGGGGTAAAGCCGGAGGATATTCAGTCTGTTGACGATTTACATAAGCTTCCGTTTTTGACCAAGGATGATCTGCGGGACGCCTACCCCTATGGTCTTTTGGCGGCTCCTCTTTCAGAATGTGTCCGTATTCAGTCCACCAGCGGGACGACAGGGCGCCGGGTTGTGGCATTTTATACCCAGCATGATTTGGACTTATGGGAGGAGTGCTGTGCCAGGGCGATTGCCGCGGCAGGCGGGACGAATGAGGACGTGGTTCATGTGTGCTACGGCTACGGCCTGTTTACGGGAGGCCCCGGCTTAAACGGCGGCTCACATAAGATTGGCTCCCTCACGCTTCCGATGTCCTCGGGAAATACCGAGCGGCAGATTCAGTTTATGTGCGATTTAGGTTCGACGATTTTGTGCTGTACGCCTTCCTATGCCGCCTACCTTGCCGAATCCATCTGGGAGAGAGGCTTACAGGATCAGATTAAGTTAAAGGCCGGAATTTTCGGTGCGGAGGCGTGGACGGAAGAGATGCGCCGTGATATCGAAGAAAAACTGGGGATTAAGGCTTATGATATTTACGGGCTGACCGAGATTTCCGGCCCGGGTGTGTCGTTCGAGTGTAGCGAGCAGACAGGGATGCATATTAATGAAGATCATTTTATTGCCGAAGTCATTAATCCAAAAACGGGAGAGGTTCTTCCTGACGGGGAGAAGGGCGAACTGGTATTTACCAGCATTACTAAGGAGGCCTTCCCGTTAATCCGCTACCGCACCAGGGATATCTGTATTTTAAGCCATGAAAAGTGCTCCTGCGGGCGTACCCATGTCAAGATGACCAAACCGTTAGGACGCAGCGATGATATGCTGATTGTCAAGGGCGTGAATGTATTCCCGTCGCAGATTGAAACCGTGCTGCTTAATCAGGGCTATCCGGCGAACTACCAGATTATTGTGGACCGTCACCATAACAGTGACACTATCGAAGTTCAGGTAGAGATGACACCCGAGATGTTCTCCGATAATGCCGGTGTTGTTTCTGCAAGAGAGAAGAAACTTGTGGATGCCTTAAAGGCGATGCTGGGCATCTTTGTTAAAGTTAAACTCGTCAATCCAAAGACCATCACCCGGAGCGAGGGCAAGGCAGTCCGCGTGATTGACCGGAGAAACTTATATCAGGGATAGGATAACACCAGGAATAAAAATGATCCAGACAGGAGGGGCTTATGACCGTAAAACAGATTTCGGTATTTGTAGAAAATACAGCAGGGAAGCTTGCGGAGCTGACCGAATACTTACATCAGCATGATATAGATATGCGTGCCTTATCCATTGCGGAAACACAGGATTTTGGCATTGTGCGGATTATTGTGGATGATGCCTATAAAACCTCCCAGGTGCTTAAAGAAGCCGGGTATGTGGCATCGATTACGCCGGTGCTTGCCGTGGAGATGCCGGACGAGCCGGGCAGCTTATTTAAGATCTTAAAGCTTTTGGGCGACGGCGGAATTAATCTTGAATACATGTACGCATTCCTGACCCATAAGGAATCCACTGCCTACATGGTGCTTCGCGTGGCGGATAATGAAAAGGCGGCGGAGATTTTAAGCAAAAAGGGAATCCATACCGTGTGCCAGGATGCGGTTGCCCGCTTATAGAATCTACAAATTTTAGTAAAAATAAGTACAGGTTGGTAAATAACGGATATGCCGTTAGCGAAATTCCCGGTTGGCAGCCGGGAATTTTTGCGGTATACTAAAGCAGGTTCTGCATTTGAAAAATAAGGTTGGCAGCCGGGGCTTTCATAAACGGCAAATGTTTGAACCTGCAATGCGTAAAAAGTCTGTCAAATATAAGGGAATGGGCCGGAAATTTCCGGCGGGACAGACGATAAGAAAAGGAGAAAAATCAATGATGTGCAGTACAAGAAAACGAAGTATCTTTGTCTGCGCCCTGCTGGTCATGATGCTGATGGGTTCCATGACCGTTCTGGCGGCTGAAGGGGAAGCGGAGTATGTCCCTGATGTCTATGCCACATTCTGGGCGCTGGTACCGCCGATTGTGGCGATTGGCCTGGCGCTGATTACCAAGGAGGTTTACAGTTCTCTGTTTGTGGGAATCCTTATGGGCGGTCTTTTGTATTCTGGCTTTACTTTTGAGAAAACCTTCACCCATATCTTTGAGGACGGGGTTATCGGCGTATTGTCGGACAGCTACAATGTAGGTATCCTGGTATTCCTGGTTATCCTGGGCACGATGGTAAGCCTGATGAACAAGGCAGGCGGTTCGGCGGCTTTTGGTCAGTTTGCGGTAAAGAAGATCCACAGCCGGGCGGGAGCGCAGTTAGCGACCATTTTGCTGGGCGTGCTGATTTTTATTGACGATTATTTTAACTGCTTGACGGTGGGAAGCGTAATGCGTCCGGTGACGGACAAGTTTAAGGTGTCCAGGGCAAAGCTTGCCTATCTGATTGATGCAACGGCAGCACCGGTCTGCATTATTGCTCCGATTTCCTCCTGGGCGGCTGCAGTAACCGGTTTTGTGGAGGGAGAGGACGGATTTTCCATCTTTATCCGGGCAATCCCCTATAACTTTTATGCCATCCTGACCATTATGATGATGATTGGCATGGTGTTGATGAAGGTGGAGTTCGGGTCAATGAAAACCCATGAATTAAATGCGGTTAAGGGCGATCTTTTTACCACGCCGGGCCGTCCTTACGGGACAGCAAAGGATGAAATGGCGCAGACCAAGGGAAAGGTTATGGATCTTCTGATTCCGATTATTGCCCTGATTGTCTGCTGTGTGCTGGGGATGCTCTATACCGGCGGTTTCTTTAGCGGAACGGACTTTGTCACGGCGTTCTCGGCTTCGGATGCCTCATTAGGGCTGACTTACGGAAGTTTTTTTGGCATGATTATTACGATTGTCCTGTACCAGATCCGCCGTGTTCTTAAATTTTCCGACTGCATGGCCTGCATCCCTGAAGGCTTTAAGGCGATGGTTCCGGCGATTCTGATTCTGACCTTTGCCTGGACGTTAAAAGCGATGACGGACAGCCTGGGCGCGGATGTGTATGTGGCTGGTCTGGTGGAAGCCAGCGCGGGAAGCCTGTTAAACTTCCTTCCGGCGATTATCTTTGTTGTGGGCTGTCTTTTAGCCTTCGCCACGGGAACTTCATGGGGAACCTTTGGGATTTTAATTCCGATTGTCGTTGCTGTATTTGAAAATACCAATCCGCAGTTAATGATTATCTCGATTTCCGCCTGCATGGCAGGAGCGGTATGCGGTGATCACTGTTCACCGATTTCCGACACAACGATTATGGCCTCTGCGGGAGCGCAGTGTGAGCATGTCAACCATGTCAGCACCCAGCTTCCCTATGCGGTTACGGCAGCAGCCGTATCGTTTGTAACGTATATTATTGCCGGTTTCGTACAATCACCGCTGGTTTCCCTTCCGGCGGGAATATTGCTGATGCTCGGCGTACTGACAATAATAAAAACAAAAGGGAATACCATCCAGGAATAAGCATGGGATGGACTCCCTTCGTTTGCATTAGTATTTAATTATTTATTCCAGATGAACCAGCGTATATGGATGCCTTATCTGCGGCAGGAAGGTGTCCGGAATATCGCTGGTTTTTATTTTCAGGCTGGATGTATTAATGCAGGGATGACAGCCGATAAAGGCATGTCCGGGCATTGCATAAAAAAATATTTTTTCAGAACTTAAGGTTCTTTTGTCAGCCAGCTCTCTCCGGTAGCATAGTCAATGCTTACTCCGGGCTGGACATTATAGGCAAAAACATGGAAGCAGATGCCCTCGCCGTCATCCTCCACCGACCATGCTTCCATCTGCACGCCGTCAGCAACCAGATAGTCTTCCTGGAAAACGGGAGTGACCCGGTATAAAACATGGTTATTGGTTTCTTTTACATAGTCGGCAATCATATTTTCAAAAGGAAGCATACCTTCGACATTCAGGTAACGGGTACCGGTAATCAGATTCTTCTTATTGGCATTCTCCCCGGTAAGCTGAAAGCCGATAAGATGGCAGCGGTTGTACAGGGATTTTCCGTCCACATGGTCGTACTGCACCGAATGCCAGCCGGTAGGCTTTACACTGCTGATATTCCCCCTTTTTTCTGTGGGCATAAGGTCGTAGCCCACATTGGCATAGGCCGTCGTACAGCGCCCTAAACTGTCCAGCTCCCCGTAGATTTCAAAGGAAGCTGTAGTCTTATCTTCCTCGGTGAAGTCAGGAAGATTGTTATTAAGGACAACGTAAGGATCACCGGAATATTCCGGAATATCTTCAGGACTTATAGGCGCGGAAACTGGCGGTGCAGTTCCCTGTACAGGAGAGGAAGAAGGGAGTTCATCATTCTGAGCCGGGGTCTGCGAAACGGCAGTTTCCTGTCCGGTAAGAGCGGTAATCGCCTCCAGGTCCTGAGGCTGAAACGTTCCTGTTGCCAGCTTAATCAGCAAAACCGCAACAACAATCAGGGCATAAAGGAAGGTTTTCTTTTTTTTCTTTTCTGTTGTTTTCATCGTTCATACACCTTTCTGGTTAATATTTCGTGGGAAGAGCCGGGGAAGTCCTTTTTTTCCGTCAGACGCCAGCCCTCAAGAACTGCCAGGTCAAAATATAAATCCGCAGGATAAACACGGTTCCAGCAGTAAAGAATTAGTTTTTCTACTTTTTCCCAAAAGGGCAGCACATCATTTCCCTCGATAAAACAGATATCTCCGGGGCCTGCCTGTGCAAGAAAATCCGGAAGAACGGTCTGATTTGAAAAATTGTATTGAAGAAACAAACGGTTGGAATATTCATTCATCAGTACGGTTTTTCCTTCGCAAAAATCTTCAATATCCTCCAGAAGAAGCCGATCACGGCTTTGTCGTCTGCCGCCGAACATTAATCCGTTCCGGCTGTCCAAACATAAAATAGCAATCATCGTCATTTCCTCCCGTGGTTTTGACGTTACTGTTTACACGCACAGCAACGTTTTGACTTCATATCGTTCATAGTTTATCTGAAAAATTTCCATTTGTCCAGAGCATAATGTATTTCGTGCAGTATTTTTGCTGTTTCTATTACACGTTCACAGCAATGGTATTTTTCAGGTATATTTTAGCAAAAGCCGGGAATACTCCCAAGTGAGTAATCTTTAAGCATGGATAATTTATCCAGGGAAGAAGCAGTTATTTTGTAAAAAACTAATCTGCCGTTTGGAAAAATCCATGGAGAATAAGGAGGAAAGTGCTGTGAAACGTGTACAGCCAGAATGGAGGAAATCATGGGAAAACGAATAATGATCGCTCTGGGTTTAAGTCTTTTTTATTGCCTTTCTGTATTTGGAGGCGAAAAAGAAACAACCTACCAGGAAGGAGCATGTTCTTTAGATACAATGGCGGGCATTGTTGATGAAAACGAGTACGGAAACGAAAATGCATCCATAAGCTTTTTGCAGGAGGTTCAGTCCATCGCCGTGGGAGAATCTTATGCAGAATTAAAAGAGAGGGCAAAAGCATCAGCGGCACAAGAAAATGCACAGCCTAAGCTCCAGGGAAACCGGTGGGGGATCTTTCTTACTCCGTCAGAAGTTGACCTGCTTGCCCGGATTGTTATGCTGGAAGCGGGAGGAGAAAGTCCCCTTGGACAGCAGGCCGTGATTGAGGTGATTTTTAACCGGATGGTAAGTCCGTACTATGGGGGAAGTCTGGAGCATGTGCTGTCAGCCAGCGGGCAGTTTAGCACTTGGAAAATGCGCTACAGCGCCCAGGCTGCACCCACGCCCCAGGTGCTGGCCAGCATCACTTCCGTCTTACAGGGAGAAACCAATATCCTTCCGTTCCAGACCCTGTATTTTTCACGAAGACCGCAAAACCGCCATGTACAGGTAAGAATCGGCGGACATGCATTTTGTAATCAGTAATCCGAAACAACAGAACATAATTTTGGATGCAAAAGCTACGGAAATGTGGTATAATCAATTCATCCTATGTGTTATTGAGGCTGGAAGCAGAGGGCCGGTGCAATTATATCTCTAAGTAGAAATCATAAAAGTCACTTCAAAGAAGGAGGGCTGCAGGATGGCATTAGCGCAGGAAAAGGTGTATACAATCGATGATATTTATGCTTTGCCAGATGGAGAGAGGGCAGAGTTGATTGATGGAAAGATTTATAACATGACTCCGCCGAAGAGAATACATCAGAAACTGGTTGCTCAATTGACAAAACTTATTGGAAACTATATTGAAGCAAAAGATGGTGACTGTGAAGTTTATCCTGCTCCGTTTGCCGTATTTTTAAATGCTGATGATAAAACATATGTTGAACCGGATGTATCGGTTATCTGTGATAAAAATAAGCTGGATGAATACGGCTGTAATGGTGCTCCTGATTGGATTGTTGAGATTATATCTCCCAGTACAGAGCGAATGGACTATGAAATAAAGCTTTTTAAATATCGTTCTGCTGGCGTGAGGGAATACTGGATTATTAATCCTTCAAAACAAACCGTTATGGTTTATGATTTTGAACATGGACGGAATACAAAACAATATTCTTTTGATGACACCATATCTGGGTGTATTTATCAAGATTTAAAGATTAATATTACAAATTTATTATAAGAAAAAAAGAATGGATTCAAAGAGTTTCAAAAATGACTTTGGAATCGGGATAAAAAAATGTCAGAAGCTTTGTAAATCAAGGCTTCTGACACAGTTTTAAAAATCGGGGCAACAGGATTTGAACCTGCGACCTCTCGGCCCCCAGCCGAGCGCGCTACCAAGCTACGCCATACCCCGCTCAATTTCTTATTATAGCAAAAAGATCTGGATTTGAAAAGACCTTTTTTAAATTTTTTTTGGAGGAATTAAAATCAGGATGCATATCGAGGAAAAAATACAGGATCGCCGGTCGATTATCAGCTTTGATTTGGACATGACGCTTCTGGATCATCGTACATACCAAATCCCGGACAGTGCCATGAAGGCGGTAGAACGTCTGCGGGAAAATCATAGAATTGTTATTGCCTCCGGGCGTGATATGGATAATTATTACAGTTGTGATTTTCGTGATCAGCTTCGACCCGACGGGATTATTCATCTGAATGGAACAAAAGTTACTGTAGGTCAGGAACTGATTTATAATCATTTTATGGATCAGAGGCTTCTGCATGAACTCCTTTGCTTTGCCATGGAGCATGGGTTGAGTTTGGGCGTGACCATTGACGGAAAGGATTATTATACCTGCCCGGATGCCGTTATTGCCCATGATAAGAAAAAATGGGGCGATGTGGGAAGGCGGTTTGCGGATGCAGATAGGCTTTTTTCCATGGAGGTGCACACACTTGCCTATATCGGTGATGAGGAAGGGGTAAAGCTGCTAAAACAGCATTTCCCCCAGGTAAAGTGTCCGATGTTTGCCGGGAAGGTCGGAGCGGATATTGTGGAGCAGGAAGCGTCAAAGGCCGAGGGATTAAAGCGGCTGTGCAGCTTCTGGGGGATCGATATCCGTAATACGGCGGCTTTTGGTGACAGCATGAATGATGTGGAGATTTTAAAAGAAGCCGGCATCGGCATTGCCATGGGAAACAGTGTGGAGGAGTTAAAAAAAGAAGCCGACTATGTTGCCCCTCATATTCGTGAAGACGGCGTTTACCGCGCTTGTGTGCATTTTCGGTGGTTTGACGGTTTTCGGTAAAACCCGCGCTGCTGTAAATGTGCAAACAGGAACAAAACTGCAGACAATGAAACCACAGATTTATATTCAACTTGCATGAAGAAAAGAAAAGGGTTAAAATAATTCCAAAAAGATAAGATAAAAGAGAAAGGACAAGGATGTTATGACGCAATTATATGATCTGGTTATTGTAGGTGCAGGCCCGGGAGGGTATACGGCGGCTTTGCAGGCTGCGGATTTTGGGATGAAGGTAGCCATTATCGAGGAAAAGGAAGTTGGAGGCGTCTGTGTCAACCGCGGCTGTATCCCTACAAAGGCCCTTCTTTATGCATCGCATATTTTTTCCTTAATGCAGACCAGTGATGAGTTCGGCATATTTACCAATGAGATTTCCTTTGATTACGGGAAAATGCAGAAATACAAGGAACGCTCAGTTGACACTTACCGTCAGGAGATTTGCCGGATGTTTGAGGAAAAAAAGATTACGGTTGTGCAGGGGAAAGGAATTCTGCGCCGGGATCGAACGGTTGAAGTTCATGGCAGAGAGGGAAAAGAATTTTATCAGGGAAAATACATCCTTTTAGCGACTGGTGCAAAGGCATCCGTTCCGCCGATTCCCGGTTCGGACCTTCCGGGGGTAGTGACCAGCGACCGGATACTCAGCGGAAAAGACTGGAATTACAATCGGGTTGTGATTATCGGCGGCGGTGTGATTGGTGTGGAGATGGCAACGATCTTTAATAATCTTTGCAGTCAGGTTACGATTATTGAAAAGAATGACCATCTTTTAGGGCCTATGGATGATAAAGTAGCCAGAGAGCTGGAGGAGATCTTAAAGGCAAAGGGTATTCAGATTTACTGCGATGCCGATCAGATTTCCATTGAAAAAGAAGACGGTTTAATCTGCTGCGCGAAAACGGCACAAGGTGAAGAAATCCGTCAAAAGGCAGGGATTATCCTGATTGCCACAGGGAGAAAGCCGGATCTTACCGGGCTTTTCGGCGAAGACATCCATCCTGAAGTTAAGGACGGGCGGCTGGTTGTGGACAAAAATTTTGAAACCAGCGAGCCGGGGGTTTATGCCATCGGCGATTTAACGGCAGATATCCAGCTTGCCCATGTGGCGGCTGCCCAGGGAACCTTTGTGGTGGAAAACCTGGCTGGAAAGGAACACAGCATCCGTCTGGAAGTTGTTCCCAACGGAATGTTTGTCAGCCTTCCCATTGTACCAAGCTGTATTTACACCACACCGGAGATTGCCACGGTGGGAATTACCGAGGAAACAGCAAAAACTTACGGCATGAAGGTTCGTGTGGGGCATTATTCGATGCGTGATAACGGAAAATCCATTATTACCAGGGCTGATGACGGGTTTATCCGCCTTGTCTTTGAAGCCTATTCCAATACAATTGTCGGGGCACAGATGATTTGTCCGCGTGCGACGGATATGATTGGGGAAATGGCAACGGCAATCGCCAACGGTCTTTCAGCAACCCAGCTTTCCCTGGCCATGCGTGCGCATCCGACCTACAGTGAAGGCATTAAGGCTGCAATAGAGGACGCTATGCATACAGAAATTTAAGTAATTCGGCACGGTTGATGCGGATTTGAGGAGGAAAACAGAATGATACAAGAACGTTTGGCTAAACTTCGTGAGTTGATGAAAGATCGCGGCATAAATGCTTATCTGGTTCCTACAGCGGACTTTCATGAGTCGGAATATGTGGGCGATTACTTTAAATGCAGAAGTTTCTTATCCGGTTTTACCGGTTCAGCCGGGACACTGGCAGTGACCATGGATGAGGCTGCACTCTGGGTGGACGGAAGGTATTTTGTCCAGGCGGGCAATCAGCTTCAGGGCAGCGGCATTTCCATGATGAAGATGGGCGAAGCGGGTGTTCCTGAACCGGAAGACTACCTGGTGGATCATGTGCCGGAGGGCGGATGTCTTGGCTTTGACGGAAGGGTGGTCAACAGCTTTACCGGAAAAAAACTGGAACGAAGACTTGCTCGGAAAAAAGCCAGGATTGCCTGTGAAGAAGATCTGGTGGATTTGATCTGGACGGATCGCCCGGAACTTTTAAGCGAACCGGTTTGGATACTGAAGGAATGTTATGCAGGAAAGAGTGCCAGAGATAAACTTTGTGATCTGCGGGCGGCCATGGAAAAAGAGGGGGCAACGATTCATCTTCTGACGACGCTGGATGATATTGTGTGGCTGTTCAATATCCGCGGAAATGATATCCCATGCAATCCGGTGGTCTTATCCTATGCGGCGATTACATTAGATGACGCCTACCTGTTTATTTCTCCGGAAAGCGTAAATGATGAGGTTCGCCGCTATCTGGAGGATTTGGGCGTAAAGCTTCGGCCCTACTTTGATATTTATCCTTACGTGAAATGTCTGCGGGACGAGCATGTGCTCTTAGAAAAAGAACGGGTAAACTATGCCATTGTCCGCAATATCGATACATCGAACCAGATGATCAGCCGTTTAAATCCCACCGTAACGGCAAAGGCAATAAAGAATCCGGTGGAAATTGAAAATATGAAAAAAGCCCATATTAAAGATGGGGTCATTATGGCCCGCTTTATGTATTGGCTGAAGAAAAACATCGGAAAAATCCCCATGGATGAACTTTCCGTTCAGGAAAAGCTTGACGGAATGCGCATGGAAGCCGAGGGGAATCTGGGGATGAGTTTTGATACCATTTCCGCCTATGGGCCGCATGCGGCGATGTGCCATTATTCGGCTACCAAAGAGAGCAATATTCCATTGGAAGAAAAAGGGTTTTATCTGGTGGATTCCGGCGGACAGTACCTTGAAGGGACGACGGATATTACCAGGACGATTGCCGTAGGGCCATTGACAAAAGAAGAAAAGGAACACTATACCTTGGTGTTAATCAGTATGCTCCGCCTTGGGGCAGTGAAGTTCCCTTATGGTTCCCGGGGGCTGACCTTGGACTATGCTGCCCGTCAGGTATTCTGGGACAGAGGGCTGAACTTTAACCACGGCACGGGCCACGGTGTAGGCTATCTCTTAAATGTTCACGAACGCCCGGTGGGAATCCGCTGGAAGATGGTGCCGGAGCGGATGGACAGCTGTATCTTAGAAGCCGGGATGGTTACGTCCAATGAACCGGGAATGTACATTGAGGGAAGCCACGGGATACGTACAGAAAATTTAATGTACTGCGTAGAAGATGAAAAGAATGCATTTGGGCAGTTTCTGCGTTTTGAATACCTGACCTTTGCACCGATTGACACGGACGGCATAGAAAAAGAACTGATGAGCAAGAGCGATATTGCCCTGTTTAATGCATACCATAAGCAGGTTTATGAAAAACTTTC